>Ga0194045_1000034_pt1 | contig 36093 bp, 32 predicted proteins | sample JunL6211m_MetaG_FD_161686 | JGI IMG/M metagenome (GOLD analysis project Ga0194045, IMG submission 161686) | Anoxic zone freshwater microbial communities from boreal shield lake in IISD Experimental Lakes Area, Ontario, Canada - Jun2016-L626-11m | ecosystem: Environmental > Aquatic > Freshwater >...
GTCGCGCTCAATCGCTGCGAACATTGCTTCCACATCATTCGTTTTTGAGACATCGCAGATGTAGTTGGGCTTTGTCGAATCATTGACGTCGCACACCACCACTGTTGCTCCAGCATTGATCATGGCATCGGCAATCGCTCTACCAATACCTGAGCCTCCACCTGTGACCAGTGCGCGCAGACCAGTTAATCCAAAATTGCCTGAATTTAACGACGAATTTTTTGATTCAGCCATAAAGACGAATTTAGTCTCCTAGCCGTAAATCACACCCATCAACCATGGCCCATAACTTTAAAAAGACCTAAGACATTCAGGGTATTCCTCACAATTTTAGGAACTGATCTATCCATCCACTGTAAAAACCATCTAGCCGAGTTCCGATCACAATTATCGCCGGATTCCTTGGGGCCTACCAGATTTCGGTATCGATGACGAGTAGCGGACCTATGCGGTCGCAGCAGTAATGATCAGATCACCTATTCCGAGCGCGGCAATCTGCAGGGCAATCAGTTCTGGGCTGTGGCCGGCGCGGTCTATGAAGCCGCCAAGGCAATTGGCATCGGCCGCGAGATACCGACCGAATGGTTCCTACAGGATGTCCGCGACTAAAAATTCGCCTCGCGAGGTATTGCAGCACGCAACGCGAAGTTGGCACTGCGACTCGGCATAGCTCGATCGGTCACGACCACTCGACCATCATCGACGAGTTTGATCAAATGCGAAAGCACACTACGGCCGGCGGCCTTATGTAATTCGGCAGGTACGTCGGCATACAAGAGCCCCACCATTTCGGCAATAGTATTCGCCCCATCGGTAACACATTGCAGAATTTGTGCTTCACGATTTAGGCGATGCTGCAGATACTGGGCAAGATAGGCCTGCGGATTGGTAACGGGACCGCCATGGGTTGGCCACAACGTATCATCGCCGCGCTGTTGTACTTTGCGCAATGACTCAATGTACGCACGCATGTCACCGTCCGGCGGAGACACCACGGTGGTGCTCCAGCCCATCACATGATCACCGGTAAACAGCGCTCGCTCTTCATGAAGTGCCACGCACATATGGTTCGACGTATGCCCAGGTGTACTCACCGCGGTGAGTTTGAACTCTCCGGTGTCAATAATTGACTCACCGTCACTGACTGCGTTTGTTGGTACAAAGTTGCGATCGATTGCATCGTTAGTGTCTTCGTCGGTATCGTCGCCATCATCGGCAATAACACTGTCGGCGTGTGGCCCAATAGCAAAAGTCGGAGCACCCGAAGTCTCGTGCAACCATTGGGCAAGTGGCGAATGATCGGAATGACAATGGGTGACCACGATCGCTACCACTGTGTTGCCAGCAAGTGAACGCTGCAGCGCCTCGCGATGCGAATCCAGCATTGGGCCCGGATCAATTACCGCCACAGCGTTGCGACCAACGATGTATGTTCCGGTTCCGCGATAGGTGAACTTGGATGGGTTCTCGGCAATGACTCGACGAATAAGAGGAGAAACCTGCTGGGCGATACCATAAAGCGAATCGTCAATGCGTGGAACAAAATCGATTTGCGCGATGACTACGCTCCAAGCATCTTGAGTGTTGTTTCGGCTTCATCAATAATGCGCGCAATGAGCTCTGCACATGTTGGCAAATCATTGATCAATCCGACAACTTGTCCGCTCGCCATTACTCCCGATTCGATTTTGCCATCTACGAGTGATGCCTTTAGCAGCATCGGAGTATTAGCTGCCATCAGCATTTGTGTATAGGTGAGTTCCATTGACTTACGCATTGCAAGACCCTCACGCAACATGTCAGTCAGTTTTGCGCCAGTTAGTTTGCGAAACTTCAAAGCATTTATTGCAGCACGTGGCAGTGCAGTCACACGCCCACCAGCGCTCTCGAGATGGTCCACAAGTTCAGTACGCAACACTCGGTGCGGTACACCATCCACTTCGGTCGTGACGACAGTTCCTTGAGTATTTTTAGTGAGGTAATAATGCTTTATCGAGTCCGGAACAGTGGAGTCAATTGTCAACAAGAACCGTGTACCCATAGCAACGGCATCTGCGCCGTAGGCCAGTGCAGCAACGAGGCCTTGTCCATTAAAAAACCCGCCTGCTGCAATGACTGGTACGCGACCGGCCACTACATCTACGACATCAGGCAACAAAATTGAGGTTGGAATAGAACCCGTATGCCCGCCGCCCTCCCCGCCCTGCACAAGTACAGCATCGACGCCCCATTCCAGAACTTTTTCTGCATGACGTCGAGCCCCAATTGACGGAATCACCAACACGCCTGCCGCCTGTAGGCGCTTAATGAGTCGTTGCTGTGGTGCTTGGGCAAATGATGCGACCCGAATATTTTGTTCGATTAACAAATCAATGCGCTCGTCAATATCGGCGGAGTCTGCGCGCAGGTTGACACCAAAGGGGCGCGTCGTTCGTTGCTTCACCTGCGCAATTGCAGTGCGCAATTCATCCATATCCATGGTGGCACTTGCCAGTACCCCGAGTGCTCCTGAATTAGCAGTAGCTGACACCAAGCGAGCACCTGCAACCCAACCCATTCCGGTCTGCACGATCGGAACATCTACACCAACAAGGTTGCAAAACTTGGTGTGCAGGGATGCGTGCAACGTTAAGCCACTTCGCGATGTCGAAGGCCACGCGGATCTAATCGATTAAGAGTTGCAAGTTCTAATTCATATGGCGCGCGCGAGATAGGTACATCAGAGCCGATATCAAGCACAAAACTAGTGTTGGTTATGACGTCATCGACCGAAACTCCTGGATGAATACTCAGCAGACGCATCGTATGTGAAGCGGTTTCGAAGTCAAGCACTGCGAGGTTTGTGATAACTCGCTGAAGGCGATGGTGGCTTTTTACGATGTCTCCAAGTTGTGCAGCACGGTCATATCCAAGACCGCTTACCATGTCCACTTTTTCGACAAAGACTTTGGTGGAATGTTTAGGAATAAAAAAACTTGTCGCATGGCTGATGGTGTTGCCGGGTCCGCCTCGCACTCCGAGGAGTTGCACTTTTGGTTGTTTCCACGGTCCAATGTTGGCGATATTGGAATTTCCAAATCGATCTATCTGGCTTGCGCCCATCATCACATGTCGGCGACCACCCCAAGCGGTGTCGAACACGCTGCGAAATGGGATCCAGCCTTCAATCACTTTGTCAGAGCTGCCGAGAGGCAAGTCATTGCCAATAAAAAATGCTTCACCGTCGCTGACGAGTAAATCTGATTCAAAGGTTGCTCGTGCCAGTCGGGCTCCGAGCATTGGAATTGTCCCCATACCGCTTGCAAAGATTTCGCCATCACCACGAAAAGCTTCTGCAGCAGCAATGACAACGATGTCGGCAAGTGTGATGTCGGTACTCATGAAGCGATCTCCTTATGCCATTGCGAAACTGCATTTTGGTAGTCGGCTTCTGTGCCACTAAGAAATCGATTTTGAAATGCATCCCACTCTGTCTTGTCACCAGCAGCCTTGACATATGCCGCCTGAAATTTTTCATCACGTTCGTAGTCAGGTGTGCAAAGAGTAAAGTGAGCACCATTGGGCGATTCGATCACGCCGTCTACCATTGAGCGATTAATCCGTAGTGTGTGAAATGACGCTTCTTCCAACATTTGCTCGGTAGTCACGATTTTTTCACAGCTCAAAAAGCGTCGTCCAGGTTCACATGCACCTAAGAACAAGTCGTCAAAATACAGATCAGGACCTAAGAACTGCGCATTGCCACGTATGTCGCTGCGATTCAGATGCACGAATGCAGCATCAAGACGAATCGCAGGTACGGCAAGAAGTTCTTCGGCGTCTGCGTAGGGAGACACCACTGTTTTCAGTGATGGATTGACATCGACAACGCCACTTCCTAAACCGGCTCGTGTCGGCAGAAAAGGAAGCCTCAGTGAGCCGGCGTAAAGCGCCCACTGCAGCATTCCTTCGTCATATTCCACGCACTCTGCCACTGTTGCGTTTTGGCGCGCGCTACGAAAGTGTGGCTCCAGAGCAATCGAATCAAGCGACACAAATCCGTAAATAAGTTTTTTGACTCGACCGGCCGCGCAAAGCAATCCAACATCAGGGCCGCCGTATGACACGACGGTGAGGTCCGTGATATTTGAGCGCAGCAGAGCGCGAACAAGAGACATCGGCTTACGGCGAGACCCCCACCCCCCGATGCCAAGTGTCATGCCACTTTCGAGTGTCGTAACTGCGTTGTCAAGAGTGGTGCGTTTGTCTGTAGTCATTTTTGGGAGTTCTTTCGTCGTTATTTATTGGTATCGGCATCGCGCTTATCAACAAATGCCTCACGAAGTTCGTCGCTGACACCAGACAAGTTGAGTTCGAATGTAAAACCTTGCTCAAATCGATAACTCCGCTTGACATCCCACAAGTCAATTCCATTGAGGCTTTCTTTAGCGGCCCGCATCACGGTGGGAGATTTTGCTGCAACGCTTGTCGCAACTTTCATTGCTTCGGTGCGCAAGTCTGCGCGTGGGACAACAGACAGCACACTTCCGAAATGATGCAGCTCCTGCGCAGTTGCTGTTGCAGCGGTATAGACCATGGCACGCATTTTGTGCTGCGGAACAAGTCGTGACAGATGTGTGGCTGCACCCAATGCACCGCGGTCAACTTCCGGCAATCCAAAATATGCATCGTCGCTAGCAATAATGATGTCTGAGTTGCCGACAAGGCCGATGCCACCTCCAACACAAAAACCGTTCACTGCACTTATCACTGGCACTGGACAGTCGTACACCGCCGAAAAAGCGGCATAGCAACCCTTATTGGCGCCAATCAATGCATCGAATCCCTGGGAGTTTTGCATCTCCTTAATGTCGACTCCGGCGTTAAAACCTTTGCCCTCTGCGCGTAGCACCACTACTCGCACGGCTTGATTTTTACCCATTGCAGTCACTGAATCGGCAACTTCAAACCATTGCGCCACAGTCAGGGCATTGACAGGAGGGCAATCCATGACAACTTCTGCAATTCCACTGGCGTGAATTGTGCTCATAATTCCCATTAGAAAAATAAGGAATTACAAGCCGATACTTGCGTACTCACTTTTATCAAAAAGTGAAACATAAACGTCGGGGAGATTCTTGCCGTCAACTTTCACAAAATTATCTGGATTAATTGAGCCGTATCCATCTTCTCCGATTAAGGCACCCGCCAAGTCGAAAGGCCAGATGATAAGGGCCCTGTACGTCACAAGATACGTAGCATTCAATTCCTCTACGCGATAGCCAAACGCTTTAGCCACTGCTCCAGGTTGAAACGCATTAATCGTCCCCTCGGTTACAACCGCATCATCATCTATAACAATCCGCTCAATCGCATATTCCAAAACGCCACGTCTCACAGCGAGCAGATCGACATAATATTGACGAATCGAGTCGAAATCTTTTGGTCCCGTGTCGGTGCCACTCCCCCACATGTGATATTTGGGTTTGGCAACAAGGCCAGCGAGCATTCCCTCTAGGTCGCCGATCATCTCTGCTTCCATATGCCGACGCAATACCATCAGCATTCCTAAATGCCGGTCATTCGTTGTCCGTTGGATGCGTTGGTCGATGGCTTTCCATCCCAAATTAGAATCAATCAGTTCCATAAAACTCTTATTTCTGTTGAGCACACCTTGTTAGGTATAGATGATAGCACTATTAGCAATAAGGTGGTACAATAGTCTCATTCAGCACTAAACTCAAACTCCTTGCGTTCAATTGGAGAAGTGAAAACACATGAAACAACTAGAACTAGCTAAGTTGAAGAGTGGCACTGAGGGAAAAACCACTAATCTTCGTCAACCAAGACTCGCAGAGATGGTTGCTGACATCCTTCGCTCCCAAATTTTATCCGGAGAGCTTCAAAGCGGAAGTCTGATTGGACGCCAAGAAGACTTAATAGAAACCTTCAAAGTATCGAAACCTTCCATTCGCGAGGCGCTTCGAATTCTTGAGACTGAAGGATTAGTCACTATCACGAGAGGCAATGTCGGCGGAGTGATAGTGCATCGTCCAGATCCTTCCAACGCCACCTACATGTTGGGACTTGTTTTAAAATCGCAAGGGACATCCATGACGGATATCGGTACTGCACTCCATGCCATAGAGCCCGTGTGTGCATCATTGTGTGCAGAACGAACCGACCGACATTCCGAGGTTATTCCGCGCCTTCGTAAAATTCAATCAGATGCACGTGCATCTATATTGGGAGATGAAGTTCTGTTCACGTCTCTCATGAGGAAATTCCATGAAGAATTAGTCGTCAGTTGTGGAAACACAACGCTGATACTTCTGGTCGGTGCACTCGAAAATTTATGGACACATAACGAATCTGAATGGGCAAAAGATCTCGTTAAGGATGGACAATTTCCAGCGTTAGAGTTTCGAACCCGATCAATAGATTTACACGACACAATTATTGCGAAGATTGAACTAGGTGACTCTGTAGGAGTAGGGGCACTGCTCCAATCACACCTTGGGGACTCAATCTTTTATGGATCTGACCACGGTGCACGAGAAATACTTCTCGCAAAATTTTAATATTCACAGTTCCAATTACAAAACTCCGTCAGCATCGAGAATCTTCGACAGACCTGTTACAACGATTACAACCACCGTTGCTCCAATTACTGCAGCATCGAGCAAGAGTGTGGTCCGAAATCCGATTGCATCTCCTGCAAGGCCAATAATTTGACTGCCAAATGCTAAGCCTCCGATCAGGCCCATTAGATAAAAACTCATCGCTCTCCCACGTAAATAATCTGGGACGCGTCCTTGGATCAGAGTATTTAGAGTTACGGCTACCTGTAATTGGGCAACTCCGATTAGGAAAAAAGCGGCCTGACCAACTGCGTACGCCTGTGTTGTCGCCATTGCAATAATTGCAAGTACGTAGATCATCATTGATGCAATTATTTGATCCGACCTTTTAAATTTCTCTCTCAGAACGATCGCCAAGATAGAACTGAGTACCGCTCCAATCCCCATAGTTGCCAATAGACCCGCATTGCCATTTGACTCATGGCTATATAGATTTGCCGCGATCGCGGAAGTGACATACTGCAATGACTGTCCGCAAGAAGACACAACCAATGCAATTGCTATCGCAAGGCGAAGAGCGGGTTGCGATTGCAAATACCGTGCACCATCGATGAGACCCCGAAGCACTCCCACCTCCGCTTGGGAAGTACTCGCTGCTCGCGGGCGCACAACGAGTAGGGCAAAGATCACCACCATAAAGGTCATGCCATTAATAAAGATGGCTGAACTAATTCCTCCGAGTCTGAGAATTACTGCGCCGATCGTTGGACCTGCGGCCCTAGCTAAGGTATTTTGTAGCGTATTAAGTCTGACCGCATACAAAACATCTTCACGGTCCACCAGAAGCGGAATGAATGACTGCCATGCTGAAGTCTGAAATCCTGACGCAGAACCGTTTATAAAACCAATCGCAATAATTCGCAGAGGTGAGATATTCCCAGAAATATAAAAAACCCAAAGTCCAAATGCAGCCAACATCTGCACAGACTGCGTGATCTTTAATATTCGAAGGCGGGAGAATCTATCGGCCATCACCCCCGCAAAGGGCGTGAGAACTAATGCAGGAACCAATGAAACCACTGTTGAAAGGCCAAGCCACGATCCACTTCGAGTGAGACTGAAAAGCAACGATTGAACAGTCATCATTTGAATCCACGTTCCACAATTTGAAATTGCGGCTGCTGTAAGAAAAAATCGAAATCCGATCTTGCCAGTCATCCTTTGGCGAGATGCAGAATTTTTCACTTGTTATTGAAAAATATTGTCAGCCAAAAGTGGAAGTATCCGGGCAAGTGAGTCCGACCATTCACCGACGAGACCTACATCTGCATGCTGGAAAATCTCTGCTTCACTGTCTGAATTCAGCGCAAAAATAAACTGGGATGTTTGAAATCCCGAGAGATGATTAAAGCGACCACTTGCGCCAATAGAGATAAACAATCTTGGCCGCACAGATAGTCCAGTAATTCCTAACTGTCGACTACGGGGCATCCAGCCAGCATCAGTGACCTTGCGTGTAGCGCCGATCTCGGCACTTGGAAATATATCTTTAAGTAAATTGATGGCGTCATATTTTGTAGGGTCAACACCCCTTCCAATTCCTATTACAGTTGGCGCGGCAAGCAGGTCTCGTCTTGCAGTGTCGAGTTTTACCCGCTCAATAAGCCTGACTCGGGAAGTTTCTGATTCTTTGCGGGTGTCATCAGTAATCTCAATCAATTCTCTATCGAGTCGCAATGTTCTTGGAGCGATTACCCCAGGGCGAATAGTTGCAATCTGAACAGGCGAACGTGACCAAATCGGAACAACTACTCTTCCACCCAAAGCGGGCTTCCAGACAGTTAAAGACCCATCTGGTGTAATTTCTGTTTCAATTCCATCGCCTGTTAGCCCCCACCCGTGTCTTGCCGCCACCTTGCTTGCTACTGTTCGACCGTTCCTTGTCCCATCGACAAGCAAGACTCTCGGCAAATGTATCAAGGCCAATTGTGCGAGCGAATGCCCCCAGGAATCTGAATCATTCCCTGATAGACGAAGAATTCGATCTGCGCCATAAGCCCCAAGAGCACCTGGCAGATCTCCACTAACGACCGCAGTCACGCTGCCATTGATTTGAGATGCCAAAGAAGCAGCCTCCCCCAGTAGTTCATAACGCGACGATGTCAGATCGGGATCCAAAAAACACCAGACATTCATTAGGCCTGTGCCGGGCTCGGGCACAATTTCTTTGCTTGAAGAAATTGATACTCCAAGCGCGCCAATTTCTCGGAGTTTAGAAACTGCTTCGGAGGGACTGGACGTTACAAATGGGACTCGATTCGACATGACCTGCCGAGGAGGACCAACGGTGGTTGGTGAACCAAGTTGCCCCGTCTCCGAAAGCCTTAATCCAAGATCAAATGCTGAATACATTTTTATTTTTGATCGCTCCACAGAATCTCGCTGCAGACGATCTGCCTTAGATGGATCACACAATCGTTCTGTAACCGAGACAACAGCCGGCAAACAGACCTCAACCGAATCAAATCCCTCATCAGTTTCAAGCGTTAATTTCAACTCATTTTCGCGGACTTCAATCGTTGTTGCTCCAACAGCAAACGGAAAACCTAGTAATTCTGCGACCTCGGGTCCCACCTGCCCGGTGTCGGCATCTAGTGAATTAAGCCCACATAACACCAGGTCAAAAGATCCCTCTTTTACGATGGCGACCACTAGAGCCTTGGCAGTTGCCAAGGTATCGCTCCCAGCAAAATCCATATTGCAGAGATGAACCCCTCGTGTTGCCCCACAGGCAATCATCTCTCGCAATGCATCTTCCGCACCTGGCGGACCCATTGAAAAGACCACGACCTCACCGCCATTGGCTAGTTCAACAGCTTTGGCATTAGCGCGCCTGCAAAATGCGTTTACCTCGGCATCACCGCTCGTTCGCCTCAAGCGACCATCGATCATCTCGAGATCCTCACCTCGAGGAATCTGTTTGACTAAAACTGCAATACGCATTTGACTCTCCTCGCTAAAGTATATATCATAGTAATCAAAGCATCCTAAGCCAAAAAGGAAACAACTCAATGTCTCAAACAAAAGCCGCACAAATTCGTTCTACTTTGTCGCATTCAGTCATCGATGCAGATGGTCACTTCGTTGAAGTCGGACCTGTCTTAAACGATGAGATCATCTCCTATATCGAGCAAGATGGAGGTTCTGCGCTCAGAGACAGATACCTTGCCGGGGCGGTAAGACCCATCGATACTTCAAGCAATCTTTCGGATCGGTATAACCCAGAGATTCATGATGAATGGCGAGCGATGCCATCGTGGTGGGGCTGGCAATGCGCCAATACTCTTGATCGAGCAACAATGCATCTCCCAGAGTTGTGGTACGAACGAATGGACGACTTTGCCCTGGATTTTGCTCTCGTCTACCCATCTATGAGTCTGTCCTTCTTGGACATGCTTGATGCAGAACTTTCGCCAGTTCTTTGCAGAGCGGTAAACAGAATGCACGCACGAATGTTCGAGCCGTACAAAGACAGAATGACTGTTGGCGCCTTGATTCCGATGCCAACGCCTGAAGCGGCGATGGAAGAACTTGAATTCGCCGTCAATAGCTTGGGGCTCAAAACTGCTGTCATAGCAGGATCCACCAAACGACCAATTGGCAAAATTCACAATACAGATAGCTCTCTTGATTCAATTGCATATCGACTAGACACCTATGGAATTGACAGTGAACATGACTACGACCCTTTTTGGCAGAAATGCATAGACCTGGGTGTTGCCCCTCTATCGCATAGTTCGCTGCAGGCACATCGAGTGACGCGATCACCGAGTAATTACGTCTATAACCATGTCGGTGGACTTGCAGCAATGCACGAATCGCTCTGCAAGTCACTTTTCCTGGGCGGGGTTACTCACCGCTTCCCTGAATTAAGAGTTGGATTTCTCGAAGGTGGAGTTGGTTGGGCGTGCGGCCTTTATGCCGACTTGATCGGACACTGGAGTAAGAGAAATAAAAATCAGATAGGACAACTAGATCCGGCAAACTTGGATGTTAACGAGTTAATGAAATATGTTGAGAAGTATGGTGGCGAGACAGTGAATGCATTGTCGAGTGAAGTTCGAGATTTCTACTCACGTCCTGGATCAAGACCGAAGGTTCTTGATGAGTTTGAGAAAGTTTGCATCACCAAAAAGTCGGACATCAAAGACAAGTTTGTTCCAAATTTCTTTTTTGGATGCGAGGCAGATGATCCAATGATTACCTGGGCATTTCGTGAAGACGTCAATCCAATGGGTGCAAAACTACAGCCATTATTTGGATCAGATATCTCTCACTGGGACGTCCAAAATATGATCGAGCCAGTAGAAGAGGCTTACGAACTCGTAGAGGACGGTCTCCTCAACGAGGAGCAATTCCGTGAATTCACTTTTTTGAATGCAGTCAAATTACATGCAGGTATGAACCCTAAATTTTTCGACGGAACCAAAGTAGAAGCGGAAGTAAAAGCCGCACTCAAGGAAATCTAGAAATTAGACAATCTTTTGAGCGCTTTTATAAAGCAGTGTCGTCCCCAAAACAGCGGGCGCAATCATGAGCAGCGTAGCTATGTGAACGTTTGTGGCGGTAGCAACTGCGCCGTCAATCAGGCTCGCCACAGGCCTTGAGCCCATGAACGCCATGCCCCATAGAGCCATCAACCTGCCATGTTCGTCAGTATTACTGAAAATCTGAACTCGCGTGAGAGCAGCCGCTGATGTACTTATAAAAGCAAACCCGGCAAAAAATAAAGCGATCACGCTGAGGTAGAACGAACTAGAGAAACCAAAGACGAGCAGTGAAATAGTGAGAAGCATCATCCTCTTTGTAAGAAGTGCATAACTTGCTATCGGCAAACGGGAGATCCATATGCCGGCAGTAACGGCTCCAAGACCAAAAGATCCGACGAGCCAACCGACGACAGTGTCAGAACGATGAAAAACTAGAGTCGCAAATCCAGGCGTGAGCGTCGTGACAGGGTCTATTGCCATGGAGGCACATGTTCCGACAACGAATAAAACTCCTATTCGGGGACGAGTCTTCAGGCTTTTAGCCGTATCCATAATCCGAATTTTTATCCCTACGCTTTTTGTGCCACTCACCCTTGTCTTGATTCCCAGTAGACATACAACAAATACAAGAAACGAAAGAGAATTCAAGCCAAATGCTGCTGCTATTCCAAATCGAGCAACTATCAATGCACCAACCGCAGGCCCAATAGCACGAGCAACATTTAATGCCACGATATTTATAGCAACAGCAGGCGCCAAATTTTCGGGGGCAACAAGTTGTGGAACCATAGCAAGCATTGCTGGAGTACTGAAGGTCTGTGCAATACCCAATGCGAGTGCAGCGACCATAACTATTGCGACCGACGAGTAATTGAGTGAGACACAAATTGCAAGCAGCGCAGAGATTGCTGCACTTAATACCTGTGTTGCTAAAAGAACTTTTCTGCGGTCATATCGATCTGCGACCACACCAGCAGATGCTCCAAGTAGGAATACCCCAATGAACTGAGCCATGTTAACTAGACCAACCAAGAACAGCGATCCGGTAAGCCGATACACAAGAAGTGTTTGTGCAATGTTATGAAACCATGTTCCAGAACTAGATAATAAATTCCCTACAAAATACGGGAAAAAATTACGATCTCTTAATGCACCACGGGAACTTTTCAGAATTGGGGTCGCCCCCACCGCATCATCGCCTTGACTACCTGAGATCATTAATCAACCGACCGCCACGTGCAAGTCCGGTCTCCAATAATGGTTCTGAATTACGTTCATAAATCTGTTCGGAGACATCTCTTCGAAAGTTGATAAAGCGATGTCCATTTACACCACCTACTAGTGAGTACCGCACATTCCCAGGAACGCATAGCGCACTACCCTCCTCAAGTTCATATGCGCCCATGGATATGCTCCCCTCAAGAAGATAGATAATTTCATCTTCTGAGTGAGAATGTGGTTTACCTTTATCATTCTCTCGAGGGGGCGCAGTTACCTGTAAAAGCTGACAGCGGCAAGTTCGACACGTGCTATCGGCGTACCAAACTGCGTGCACACCTTCGGCCTCGCCTGATTGAATAGTTCCTCCCGGACCAACAACATGGACTCCTCTACCTAGCCGCTCGGGTGGGCCAAGGATCCCCGATGGCTCATCATTGCTTCTCGATCCAAAGTGAACTACTCGACTTCTACCAATACTCTTAAGACTCGTCTTGACACCGCCCTCAACTACTACGGCACCATCAGTTGGGCAGACTCGATTTTCAATCTCAACTTCACCCTCGATGACATAGATGATGTCTTCTCCATGATCTTTATCCCAGAATATTTCAGCTCCGTCGGCCAAATCGGACTCACACATCCACAGTGCATAACCCTCAGGAGTAAGTCGATGACTTGAGATTACCCCCGACACGGTGCGAGGGCCTTGATACGTGGTCGAAGGAATTACATCGCGTTTAGAAATTATCGCAAGTTTTGACATTCCACATTCTCCGATTCCTCTCGAGCCAAGATGAGATCAGTTAATTTTTTGACGAATAACAAATAAAAAAATTATTTAACCAATGAATCCCGAAGACTGTCAACTGATTTTCCACCCAGTTTTGGACCCTCGATATGAAGATGGCAGGCGACTCTTCCCCCGTCTTCATATTCTTCCAAGGTTGGTTCGACTGTTTTGCAAATGTCCATTACATAGGGGCAACGAGTATGGAATCTGCACCCACTTGGAATATTTGTTGGAGTAGGTATTTCTCCTTCAAGAACAATTCTCTTTCGATTCAATTCAATGGTCGGATTTGGATGTGGTATCGCAGATATCAGCGCTTGGGTATATGGATGGCGAGGGCTTGAATACACTTGCTCGGCAGATCCGATTTCAATTATCGACCCAAGATACATAACAGCGATCCGATTGCATACGTGATGGACAATAAATAAGTCATGAGCGATGAAGAGACACGCAATCTTCAATCTTTCCTGCAGTTCCTGAAGCAAATTCACAACTTGAGATTGAGTCGATACGTCCAAAGCGCTCACAGGTTCGTCGAGTACTAGAACTTTAGGCTGAGTTGCCAATGCCCTTGCAATGCTGACTCGTTGTCGCTGACCCCCGGAAAGCTCATATGGATATCGAGCAAGGTGGTGAACAGAAAGACCAACCAATTCTATAAGTTCACGAACTCTGATCTCCCGCTGAGACTTATTCAGGGTGCTGTGAAATTCCAGCGGCTCAGCCAGTAGCTTCCCAATCGTAATTTTTGGATTAAGTGATCCACTTATGTCCTGAAAGACGGCTTGAACTTGTCCGCGAAGACGCCGCATTTTCCTTCGATTTAATTTCGTAATGTCATTTCCAGATAAATAAATTTGCCCGTTCGTGGGTTCAAGTAGACGCAGCATCAGACGTCCGACTGTGGATTTTCCCGAACCACTCTCCCCCACCAGCCCTAGGCTCTCACCAGGATAAATTTCCAAAGAAACATCGTCGACAGCTACTGCAACATCTACCCCTCTAATTGCGTTGGATTTCCTAGAGTAAAATTCCTTTCGGACATTTTTGAGTTGCATGGCTGGCTCTCTGAGGCCACTATCAGTTACTTCCATTACGAGACCGCCACTTCAATTTGTTTCCCCAACATAAGTTCATCTGATCGAATGCATCTCACCGTTCGTCCATCTGGAGTTTGAGTGACAGGAATTGCCTCGACTTTACAAATCTCAAGAGCGAACTCACATCGTGGATGAAACCGACAACCGCTAGGAAGTCTTCCAAGGCGAGGAGGGTCGCCCTTTATTGAGGGAAGTTTCCCACCTTTCATACCCGGATGTGGCGCTGAGAGAATTAGTCCCTGTGTATACGGATGCAGTGGATCGTCAAAAATAACTGAAGCATCAGCCAGTTCTATAAGTTGACCCGCGTACATGATCAATATCCGTTGAGCGAGACTTGCCAAGACACCTAGATCATGAGTGATAAACAAAATAGCCATCTCACGTTCTTTTTGCATTGATTGGATAATCTCCATTATCTGCGCCTGAATCGTGGCATCCAATGCCGTTGTTGGTTCGTCTGCAATCAGCAATTTTGGATTACATGAAAGAGCAATTGCCATCATGACTCGCTGCTGCATCCCTCCGGAGAACTGAAATGCGTACTGCTTTGCGCGTTCGGCCGGATTAGGAATATCCATGAGGGCAAGCATCTGAACGCTCCTTGACCATGCCGCCTTACGAGAAACTTTCTCATGCGTGCGAATTACTTCAGATATCTGCTCTCCTACGGTCCATGACGGATGGAGACTAGACATCGGTTCTTGAAATACCATTCCTATTTCTCGACCCCGAATCGATCTCATATCCTTAGTTGAAAGTTCCAATAAATTAAGGCCACCAAATTCAATACTCCCCGACACCTGCGCATTCCTTGGCAATAAGTTCATTATTGCTAGTGCAGTAAGTGATTTACCGGAACCACTCTCTCCGGCGAGTCCAAGGACTTCTCCTTTGTCAATCTCAAAATTGACATCTTCGAGAATCTGGATCCAACCTTTTTCTGTCGGCAACTTGAGTGTCAAATTCTCTATTTTCAAGAGCTTCCGCCCTGACAAATTTGAAGTCATCATTAGCGAACCTTTCCAAGCGCATCGCGAAGTCCATCCCCAGCAACATTCAATGCAAAAACTGTCATTGCTATAGCCATGCTTGAGGGAAGAATCATCCACCAATGCTGAACAATACGCTCAAATGCATTCTGCAGCATGGTCCCCCAACTTGCACTCGGGGGCTGAACGCCCAGTCCTAGAAAACTCAAACTAGCCTCAGCAAGAATTGCTGTTCCAGCGCTCAGTGACACCTGCACTATTAATGGGGATGCGATGTTGGGCAAGATATGCCGCACGAGGATATATCTATCGGGCACTCCGATCGCTCTTTCAGTTTCTACAAGTTGGCTGTTTCTTAGATTCACCACCTCGGAACGAATCAATCGAATAAATAGTGGGGTAAAGAAAATCCCAAGGGCGATAATTGCATTTTTCATGCTCGCACCAAGTACTCCTGCGATGGCAAATACCAATATCAGTGGTGGGATACTCAAAATAATGTCGATAATTCTCATTACCAACCAATCCAATTTGCCTCCGAGATATCCAGCGATCAACCCGAATGGCAAGGCCAAAGTGAGCGCTGCGACTACCGCCCCAAACCCTACAAATAGTGATATTCGTGTCGCGAACAATAGACGACTAAAAACATCCCGGCCCAGATTGTCGGTGCCCAACAAATGAGAGCCGACAAGCTGGCAATCTGGGGCGGAACAATGCGAGCCTAGTTTTGCAAATGCGTTCATGAGATCGATTTCACTGGGGTCAAAGGGGGCTATTAGCGATGCGAACACGGCCGATAAAATTATAAAAGCCAACACGGCAACGGCAATAACGGCTGGCCTATTGCGCATGAATGCACGTAACCGTCGACCACCTAGTCGTTCATACTCTTCGATAATGGGCTCTTGAATAACCACTCCTAGCGTCATGCTGCATTACCTTTTCTTTTAAAGAGGTTATAAATCTCACCAATTTTGTCGTGGCTCACTGCTATCTACCGTCAAGCTGCAGCCGAGGATTTATTTTAAAATTAATGATGTCAGATATTAAAGTCACGGTCATCGCAACAACTACGGCAAGTGGAATGACTCCTTGCAGAAGCGGAAGATCTCGTTGTGTGATCGCATCAACTGTCATTGCACCAAGACCTGGGAGTGCAAAGATGCGCTCAATAACGATGGCGCCCCCAAAAGCTCTGGCAACATGGACGCTCACGATTGAGAGTACTGGTGACGCAGCGACCCTCATGGCGTGTTTGCCGATGATCTTAGTTTCGGACATTCCTTTAGCGCGGGCGGTACGAATGTAGTCAGAATCCAAGCTGTCAATTAATGCCGATCTGGTCTGCCTGCTTAATTCAGCAATCATTCCACTACTCATTGCCGCAATCGGAAGTATCAGTTGCTTGGCCCACTGTGCGGGGTCTTCAGAAAAAGGGACGTATCCGGCAAATGGCAATATTCCTAACCAAACCGCAAAAAGCAACATGAGATAGATACCAATCACAAAACTTGGAACCGAGACACCAACGCTTGACATGAGCGTGAATACTCGATCTGGCCATCTACCTCTAAATCGCGCTGCGATCATACCTATTGGTATTCCGATTAGCAGTGAAAAAATAAGCGACCCAATAACGAGTTGCAGCGTAATGATCCAGCGAGCTGCAATTTCTGTTACTACTTTTTGATTCGTAAAGAGCGAGCGTCCAAGATCACCCTTAGCTGCTCGTTCGACCCAATCCACGTATCTAGGGATCATGGGCCGATCTAGATTTAATGCTTCCCGCACTTCTACAATCCGCTCGGCACTAGCATTTTCTCCGGCAAGGGTTACCGCTTCATCGCCTGGCAAGAATGCAGTCAAGAGAAAGATCAAAAAAGTTACAGCCAGCATGATTGGCACGAGCGCTAGTAGTCGTCGAACAATCATTTTTAGCCTTTATTAACCAAACCAAGTTGTCTGGCCCAATCTAAGTTCATCCGTGCTGAACCCACATGAGCTATGTGGACAGTATGTCCCTCACCTTTATTCGGATCTCCATAAACAATTGGTCCAGATCCCTTTTCTTCTGCTTCAGTTGCAAGACGGTCCAAGTCTTGCCAGTAACTTATTTCTTCAGCAGTTGGACTAAATACTTCATGAGCAATTTTGATCTGAATGGAATTGCCGATCATCATGCCGCGATAACCCAGGTCTCGCAGTTCATTAACCCATTTCCTCAAACCAACTTCATCGTCCAGATCTCCACCCCACATCCCGCTGATTGGCCACCGCACACCTGCTGCCCTAGCATCTATAAGCGCTTTTGAGCGAAGGTACAAGGATTCGGTCCCACCTGGCGTCCATCTGAATCCAATTGCTTGGTGAATATCGCCGAATCGAGATACTGCTCCGCCCATATATGCGACGCGCTCTGACGCAGCTGCAATCTCGTAGGCGTTTCGAATTGCCTGTGCAGTTTCAAGAATGGGATAGATGTACACCGAGCCTCGTTCGCGGCCACTGTCAGCCTCAAGGCATGTCAACAATGCATCAGCAGCAATGACGTCGCCAGCAGTTTGTACTTTAGGAAGAAGTATCCCTGCTAGAGCTGGATGCATAATCGGGTTGAGGTCACGTAAGGTAAAACCACTATCGATCGGTTGTACTCGCACGAACCACAAAGGTGCACCCTTACCCGTCGGGGCGGTTTTTAGAAACTCACCGACCAATGCTCTAGTTTTTACTCTCTCTGACTCAGGAAACGGTGTTCGCGGCTCTTCGATATCAATCACAATTGCATCTGCGCCTTGACTCGCTGCAGTCTCTAATTCTTCTTTATCACTTCCGGCAATGAATAGAACCGATCGAAGTGGTCGTGCATCCTGCTTGGTCATATAACTCCTTTAATGTTGAGAGATTGTTGATTTACTGGCATCTGTATCGTCGTCAATGCCGATGTGCACAGTGCGACCCACTGGATTCTCAAAGAAAACATGCAACAATTTCGATGCCTTTGTTATGCGATACGCGTAGACAGTTCCTGACGGAACGTACGACAATGACCCATCTGAATGAATCGATCCTTGAATGCTCTTATCGCCCCTGAACCAGGACACTGCATCTTTTTCTAAGAAAAACTCAATCTCGCCTTCAAGTACATACTCAATACGAGGGGCATGATGCTTATGCGGCTTAATAATTGCACCAGCCGGATGTTCGATGTAATACACCCAGGGCCCAGTTTCAGAGTCACCGCCAAGCCACTTAATTCGCGCCTCGCTCCCCTTGGTTGGGCGAGCTTTGTCAAGATTATTTGCCAAGTCCATAAACGGAATCTCTGACACTTGATGGAAAAATATCGTGTCGGCATTCAGCATGAGACTCCTTATATATGGTCTGGAAATATGGTCTGGAAATACGGACTGGTTTTTGATGCTCCGAGCGAACTCGTTTCATCTAAATGATTTAATGGTTAACAGTTTCTACTCCAGATAGTGACAAATGTCAAATATCCACTCAAAGTTGGCTATTGAATGAGATCCATCACGGGATGTAGACCATTAACAAGTCCGCCTTCGATTCTTGGAGTCGATCCACGTTCTACAATTTGCTCTGACGGACCTTGACGGTAGTTGAGGAATCCAAAGCCCTTTGGCCCACTCCTAAACCCATACCTCGTATCTTTAGCTACGGCCAACGTATCGCCGGCTTCTAATTTCAAGCTCCCAAGTTGTACTTGACCCCACAAAAGATGGATCAACTCATCAGTTGAATGACTATGTGTTGCCGAGACATATTCCGTAGATCGGGATGTATAGAGAAGCGTCAAGCGGCAGTGGTCGCACGTGGAGTCCGCGTAATAATGAGTATCCCGAGTTGGCTCGATTGCCTCAAATGTCCCCCTTGGGCCTACGACATGAGTTGAGTCTCCAGATATAAAATCTTGGTCTGGCTCAGCATTGGTCGGCCCCATATGGACGATGACCGTATTACCGATTGCGCGCACACTGGGTCGTGCATTGCCCTCAATGATTATCGCACCATTTTGGGGACATACCCATTCCCCGTCAATTTGCAAACTTCCCGAGACAACATAGACCGATTGCTCGCCGTGCTGCGTGGGAAGCTCCAGCAGCGTGGCGTCTTCTAATTCCGCTGTCACAAGCCAAAGTGAGTAGTCCGGCGGACTGACGAGACGACTTTTGCTCTTTCCAACAAAAGAGTGCCCGACAATTGGATGTGACGAGGACTGCTCGGCGTCCTTCGCTAGAACTGCATCTATCCCCGCCATAGCCCCTCACTTGTTCTTATCTCTTAATCTTTGATACATTAGCAGAGTTTTACAAGTCCCAAAAATACCGAAGGAGCCGATATGTATATTTCAGCTGATTCACATGTGGTGGAACCCCCAAATTTGTGGGTGGAGAGATTGCCTAAAGCGCTACGGGAATCTGCTCCACGGGCGACAAGAAACCCCGAGAATAAACATTGGTACTTCAACGCTCCAGGCATCTCACGCGGAGTCGATTTAACGCTTTCCTCTTCGGCGGGTCTCAGCAATGCAGAGGTTGATGCGTTATTGGCTGAGGACCCTGACGCAATTATTGGCACGGGAGGCGGCGTAAATTCACGTCAGCGCCTATTCGACTTATGGAAAGACGATACGGTCGCAGATGTTTTATATCCAACTGCTGGGCTTGCACTTCTTCAGTTGGATAATCAGGAAATGCAAGAGGCATGCTTTCGCGTATACAACGATTGGTTGGCGGAGTTCTGTTCGACTGATCCGGTTCGCCTCATCGGACATGCGTTGATTCCGTGCTGGGATGCAGATGTCGCTGTCGCCGAGATGGAGCGTGCTCGTTCGATGGGAATAAAAGGCGGACTGATTTGGACTTCACCACCAGCTAATGACAGTTTTTTTGACCCTCGATACGACAAAATTTGGGCCGAAGCAGTTGCACTAAACATGCCTATTTCAATACACACACTTGGCGGTCAACGAGAAAGTCGTCAACTGAGTACGTTTGGGTCATCCGTGGAATCAAGTTATTACATTACTTTTCGAACACGTGATGAAATGCAACGCTCTCTCTGCGAAATGATTGTTGCTGGATCTTTTGAACGTCATCCAGAACTGAAAATAATTGGCGCAGAAGGTGGAATAAACTATGCAGCCGTCATGGAACAAAGATTGGACTCTGGATATCGAGGATTTTGGGGAAAGCTTGACCATGGCCTGACCATGAAACCTTCTGAATATTTCCGCAGAAACATATTCCTTACGTATATCAACGATGAAGTTGGCTTAAACAACCTTCGATTCACTGGTGACGATCATTTCATGTGGTCTGGTGACTATCCACACGGGGCATCCACATGGCCGAACTCAGCAAAATCTATTACTAAAGAAGCTTCGGGATGCAACCTCAGCGAAGCAACTGTGAGGAAATTAACTCTCACAAATGTTGCGAATCTATACGGCATCAATCTCGACGAAGTTGCTCAACCTAGTCCGGCAATCAAAGCGCTTCTTAAATCTTGATTCTTCCGTCAGTTGAAACCCTCTTGAGTATCAACTTCTCAATCTCGGAATCGCTATAACCGATCTCCTGCAATATCTTTATTGATTGTTCCCCAGCGCTACAGGCGTCCCCTAAGTGTGATTTCGAGCCGTGAAAACTCAGCTTCTCTCTGAGCCGCCAATATTTTCCAAACAGAGAATGCTCCATGGGAAGAAGCCAACCATTCTCCTCCAACCATTTATCGAATGTTTCTGAATTAACAGCCACTACACCAATTCCCATTGGATGAATCATTGCGATCCATCTTTTAGTTGTATCAGTTCGAAAGTGATTCTCAAGTGCTGTAGCTACATCTTGATCACTAGAATTTAAAAGTTCCAACCGGTTCAGCACACGAAAAAGAGCGCGCTTCTCATGGTCCTGGAATGTCGAGACAAATATATGTCCATCTAATGTCTCATAGATTCGATATAACGAGTTGAGACCACGCTGGCTACTATCCGCAATTTTCCAGTCCACGACGCCATTAATACACACCATGTCGGACGAATGGATATAACCCGTACTCGTCAACATTGTCGTCTCGAGAGATTGTCCTGCGCCATTCATCTGCACCCGCGCCCACAGTCCAAACAATATTGCCGTTGCCGCACCAAGGGCGCTACCAGGATCTGCATATGAGTCATTGACGGGTGGATTTCCTACTCCTGCTTGTTTAATGCCTCCACCAGTTAGCGCATTAGGAGTTGAGTGGAAGGCGGCTCGATTCGCCTGTGGCCCTCTAGAACCATATGAAGCCGCATATAGGTGCACTGCTTGGGGATTTATTTTATGCACAGCATTCGCCGCAAGATTTAGCTTCTTTGCAGCACTCTCTCGGAAACTGTGCACGACGACATCGCTTTTTTTAATTAACGTCGCGAGAATCTCTTTTCCTTTAATTGATTTAAGATCCAGGGTCAAACTCTCTTTTCCATGCAAGAATTTTGCGCTCTGAAGACCCGTTCGTCGATATGGATCACCCTCTAATGGTTCTACCTTTATGACCCGAGCTCCCATCTCAGCCAAGATGGTCGTTGCCAACGGACCAGCTATGTAATAGGCAACCTCGAGAATCGTTATTCCGACAAGAGGCAGTTCTCCACTTGCTGGGTAGTCAGCACCAATTTCTAGGCGTTCGTTAATCCAGCCAAAGTTGTCGTCTAGCTGGTAGTCACCCCTTCTGGGGGCTGGTTTATCAATTACTGCAGGTGTGATGTTCATCGCCACAAGCGGTCCAATTTGCCTTACTAGGCCAATACCCGGATTTTCAATCTCGACAATTCGATTGTTCAGGACCATATCGGGATGATGCAGAAATTCAATTGGAGTTAAAAAAGGGTCAGACCCAATGTCGTAATCATTTGTGAAGATATCCATCCACTCTGCTTGAGTTCTTGTTTTCATTGCTCTTCGGAGAATCGCTTCAAGTTCATCCACATCTTCTACGGTTGCTATTCCCATAGGCGCATCGCGATAGCGAGGTTCTTCTAATAATTCTGCTTGGCCGAGGGCTCGCATGAAGTCTTGAAAATGCTTATCCTGTCGGGCGCACATCTGAATGTATCGCCCATCAGAACATTCCGCAGTGAGAAAACAAAGTTCAATACCTCGATGTGTTGCTCGTGACATCTCAGAAGATTTTTTGGTGCCATCATTCCGACCAAGCTCCTGTCGCATTACGAATGCCATAGCTCCTTGAACAAGACTCGTCGCAATATGTCTCCCCCGACCCGTTGAGGATCGCTGCAACATTGCTGCGACAATTCCTTGAACTGCAAGTTGCGAGGCACCAAATGATGCAATGGGGGCAGCAGTAAATGTTGGGCCAGGGCTTGATGCTCCGGGTTGCCGGCCACTCAATTGATCCAAACCTGACATTCTGCCCGTGAGGGCTGCAAGTGTTCCCTCATATATGGAGTAATCCACAGGTGAAGTTTCGCCAAGACTAGAAATAGAGCAGGTAATAATTCCTGTATTCAGTCTTAAAAGTTCATCCCGCGACAGCGAGCATTTCTGCAGAATCGTGTCGACATCGGCCGCCAATACAACATCTGCACCAAGAATTAGCTCGCGAATTCGAGCAAGATCTTTTGAATTATCAAAATCAGCCTGGATACTTCGCTTTCCGCGGTTCCACATCAGATACGCCGGAAATTCCTGTGAGAACTCCCCCCCGTTCGGTTCTACTTTTATGACATCGGCACCATGATCTGCGAACATCATTCCCGCCAATGCACCAGCCATGCCCATTGTAAATTCAAGCACGCGTTGTTTTTCAAATATCTCTATCACTCGTAATCCTTTTATTGCTCAATCACTCGAACTTCATCCAGCAGAGCCTGTGCAGTTCGTGCCATTGCAACGTCAATCATCCTGTCTTCAAATGTGACCGCTCCAATACCGATTTCACCAGCAAGATCAAGTGCCTTAATAATCTCTTTTGCCTCCTTGATCTGATGAACGCTAGGAGAAAAGACTTCATTGATGATTGCAACATGAGAAGGATGGATGACGAACATCCCCGAATAACCTAAGTTTTTTGAAGATTGCGCAAAACGCCTCACATCGTCAAGATCAGACAATCCAGAAACTAGACCAGTGATTGGATTTGAAATGCCTGCCGACCGAGCCGCAATCAATACTTTGCTTCGAATATATAAAGTCTCTAATCCCTCGACTGTCCATTCAAAACCAACTGACCGAGCCAAGTCGCCCTGCTCGGACGTGCCCCCACCCAAATATGCGATCCTCGGTGAAGACGACGCAATGAGTTCAACATCACGAACAGACTGTGCAGTTTCGATAATCGGCCAAATGATAACGGAGCCTTGCCTTAAGTCTCGTTTACCTTCAAACCAGGAGAGCATCGCATCTACTTCTTGAATTTCTTCACAACCATAAATTTTAGGAACAAGAACCGCAACCAATGATTTATGAACAATTGCGTCAAGGTCTTCGCTGAGAACTCCTACATCAAGAGCATTTATGCGTACAGTCGCATATGGGATTTCATTTGGCTTTCGACCCAATAGCCATGACCGTACATTTTCGCGACCAGTAGTTTTTCCCGATTCCGCAACGGAGTCTTCAAGGTCAAAGATCAAAGCATCGGCACCGGTTCTATGTGCTTTCTCAATAAAGTCACTTCGCTGAGAAGGAACAAATAAGGCACTGCGAATTCTTGGTACTTGCCTATTATTCTTAGGCATCAATACCTATAAATAGGTCTGTATCTGACTTCATTAATCGTCGCACATTGGCAGCCCACATGTTTGGCAGAAAATGTTTTCGATATGCGGCCCTGCCCCTTATACATTCAGCATCAGGAAACTCAGTTCCTCCAATTGCCAAGGCTTCGATATGATAACGAGCTGCCACTTCGAGCATTTGGGCTTCTATCGTTGCTTGTTCTAATGACTGGGACGCAATAATTGCACCGTGATTTTTAATGATGACAATTCTTTTTTCGCCTAATTCATCCGCTAATTCATCCCCCACTACTGGAGGCTTTGAGCCATCATCTGCATGGAGAATCTGATCATTCCAGAACAGAACTGAGCCCACATTATACATTCCAACTTTTTTGCCAATAGTTGACAAGACTGATACGTAATGTGAATGTGTATGGATGACGGAGCGCACGTCTTTCCGTTTTTTGTAGATAGCAGCATGAAATTGTATTGCAGGCGATGGTTCCCAATTCCCCTCGAGGCATTCAAGATCAAACGATACTTTTATCACCATCTCAGGTGTCGTTTCGTCAAAATAACCAAATGGTGAAACCCAAAATCCCTTTCCATCGATGGATCTCTCGCTCACATGCCCTGCAACCATGCTCTCACAACCATTACGCGCCAGCATTCGACGCGAGATTGCAATACGTAACCTCGGATCAGTCAACATTTTGGCACTCCAAACTATTCACATGAGTTAGTTTGTCTGTTGGGGACAGGGGTCCCCAACAGACAAACCTCACAGGGTTATTTCTTGTTTTTCTTTTTGAAGTACACCTCTGCCGAAACAAAGTCTCCAAATTGACACGTGGTATATCCCCTCATGGTTCCCACAAATTCCGGAGTGAAAGCAACCAACCCCGCATTATGGTAAACAGGAATCGAGTAGGCACCTTGCATGACCAATAACTCTGCTTCCTTCAGCCATTTAGCACGAAGTGTTGCATCTGTTGCACCTGCAGACTTTATGAGCAACGTATCAATCCCTGGAACTGAGCTACTTGATGCGTTCGCGGATCCCTTAGCCATAAACTTGGCTTCAAGCGTTAGGCCAGGATCAGGCGAACCTCTATATGCAGTAATTGCTATTGGCAAATCCTTTAACGTGTACAAGCGGTTATTGATTTGTGCACCAGATACAGACTTTAGGTTGAATGTAAAACCAGATGCCTTCACCATTGCTTGAACCGCTTCTGACAACGCTACGTAGTAGGTGTTCTGGATCATGCCGACATCAACTGTGATTCCATTTGGGAATCCGGCCTGAGCAAGCAAGGCTTTAGCTTTCACAGGATCGTACTTGTACAGACTGTCTACAGCTTTTGCGTCATGCCCCCATGAAGTACTTGCCAAAGGCGAAGTTGAGGGAATTGCTGAGTTAGCTGTGAGAACGCTGGCCAAGGTCTTCCGGTCTAGAGAATACTCAAGAGCCTGACGAACTAGGACGCTGTTAAATGGTGCAATATTCCAGTTCAGATAAATTTCCGAATATTGATCAGTCGGTGAAACACGATAGTCAAGTTTTTTAGGAGCCACGGACTTCCCAGTAACTGCTTCAGGAAGTTGAATGTCTTTCATTGCGGCATAATCGACGTCACCTGAAATCACTCGTTGTATTTGCAATTCAGTTGCAGATCCGAGCATGTCAATTCCGGCAAGGTGACGATGTTCAGTGTCCCAGTAACCTTTCCAAGCACTGACGTGGAAGTCAACTGCTGATACGTGTTTGTCATATTTGTACGGACCCGCACCTACTGCGCTTGTCGCTCCATAGGTGGCACCAGCATTCGCAACTGCCGTAGGAGATGGAACCATTCCTGCGCGGTCAGTAAAGAGAATTGGTAAAACACCAGCTCGGCCCTCGTTGAGGACCAATACCACAGTGAAAGGATCAGGTGTTTCGACTGAATCTACAGCCTTCAACGATGTAGCGAGTACTGACTTTGCAAGAGTTTTTGCTCTCAAGATATGCGCTTTTACGGCAGCAGCATTAAATTTGGTTCCATCTTGAAAAATGACACCGTGGCGCAGATGCAACACGAAATTCTTTCCTTCACGCCCCCAGCTTTCAGCAAGACCTGGCACCAACTGGCCATCCGGTGTGAGACGAATCAAAGTGTCATAGAGCCAGCGCAACATTTCCGCTTCACAGGTAACTGCACCCGTGACAGGGTCCATCTGCTGAACGCCATTTGTTCCGATAAGACGAAGTCTGCGAGTCGCATCAATCGTCTTTGGATCAATCGGCTTTGGTGCGGTGTCTTTGGCAGACACGCTTGATATCGGAGCCACCAAGGTGACCGCCACAAGGCTTAAACCCACAATTGCAGGAACGAATTTCTTACTTAATAGTTTTCTCAACATTGTTTCCCCCCAGGAAAGATATTTGGATTGACTTCTGTTTTGATTGGCCTAACTTCTTTATCATAATAAACATATAGATGAAAAACAAATTTAAATTAGCGCGTTAATACTCAGCTATTTACCGAATCGATAGAGCCTTTGGGCATTCCCGACCGTCATCATCTCCCGTTCGCTACGGGGTACCCCGGAAAAATCGGCTTCAAGGCGCCTCCACGAATGTGGCCAGTCAGATGGCACATGTGGGTAGTCGGTTGACCAAAGCATCCGATTCACTCCGATTTCATGCCGATGTCTAACTCCATAGCCATCAACGATGTACGTAAAATTAAAGTGTTCTTCTATATAGGCACTCGGTGGTCGTTCGAGCTTCAGTCCAGCCCCCCTTCCCAATCGGTAATATCGGTCATCGATTTGTTCCTTGAAATAGGGCACCCATCCAGCGTCGACCTCGGCCACGACCACTTCAAGTTCTGGAAGACGGTCAAATACACCCGACCACACAAGTTGAAGAATTCTTTTTGGGGCGTCATACCAACGAACATCTCCAACAATTTTTGTCTTATGCGCCGAGGGCATTTCATTAGTCATCGAGACATGAATATGCAGCGCCATTTTTGTTTCAATTAACTTTCTCCAGACCTCATCATCGGAGTCCTCCCACTCAAGATCACCATGAGGCCAGCATCCCACCATTATTCCTTTTGTTCCAGGGAGTGAGGCAACTCGCTCCAGCTCAGCGATTGCCATTTTGACACCGCGATTTGGCAACATCATGATCGCCCCCAATCGATCAACATCATGACTGCAATACTCTGACAACCAATCGTTATAAGCCTGAATCTGGGCGAGATGAAATTCTGGGTCTGGTGTGGCAATGACAGCATGAGACAATCTTGGAGTTGGGTAGAGAACCGCAGCATCAATGAGATCCTGATCCATTTCTTTCAATCGTTCCGCTGGGTCGTAGCCACCACGGCGAATATCTTCGAATCGAACCCACCCCTTCATTTGCTCTGGCGGCATTCCGGCTGATGCATTCAGTCCGAAGTTGATTGGGTCAGTAACTCCCTCCAAAACCCAGGCATCTCCCTCGGGAAATCGTTCCATTCGCGGGGCCCTGTCACGGAACTTAGCTGGGACTCTTGTTGCCCACAGATCTGGCGGCTCATTGACATGTGTATCTGCATCAATTAACTGGTATCGACGTCCCATGGTTCCCCTTAAATCTTGTACGTGTGATCGTGAGGGTAGCACAATTGTTATTAATCATCAATATGTTAGAGATTGGCGAAAATTAGAAATTGCCCCTGGAGTTGAGGGAACTATTGTCGCAGTGAGTTCTACGAAGTTCTTACATTCCCAATTTTGCTGCCTTGGCAAGTTCCTGCCTTGCAGTGAGAACATGAGCCTCATCAACCACTTCTCCGTGTAGTCGAATTGCGCCTTTCCCTGAATTTTCCGAATTTTCCATTGCTTCAATGATTTCTCGATAGCGCTGCAGCTCTTCTGGGTTGGGCGAGAAAATCTCATTCACAATGGCCACATGTGATGGATGGATTACCATCATGCCGTCATACCCGATATCGCGTGTTTGATTTGCGAGGTGTCTCAATCCCGCCAGATCTGCGACATCGCCCCACATACCGCTTAGCGGATTATGAACTTTTGCCGCTCGCATCTCCAAGAGGACTTTTGAGCGAAAATATAATGTTTCCAGACCCTCTGGTGTCCATCTATATCCAAGGGTGCGAACAATATCGCCTCGCCTCGAAATTCCCGCCCCCATATAGGCGATTCGATCACAACTCGTTGCAATTTGGTAGGAGGCAAACAACGCCTGCGGTGTCTCCATTAATGGGTCAATAGATATCGTTCCGTGTTCTAATCCCCGTTTGTCCTCAAGATCACTCAAACGTTCGTCAAGGCGCAATATCTCGTCAACACCCTGAACCTGAGGAACGAGAATGCCGGCTAATCCATTACCAACAAGAACATCAAGATCTGCCGCTTGATTTTCACCGTACGAGTCATTCACTCGAACGAAAATTGCTGGACCCGTATGTTCGGCAACATCTAATACTTTTCGAATACCACGCCGACCCGACTCCTTCTCCGAATATGGCAACGAGCCTTCTAAGTCAAATACGATGGCGTCGGTTCCGGACGCAACGGCCTTATCCAACCATGCACCACGATTTCCAGGCACAAACAACAAACTGCGGACCATTTTGCGTTCAATCATCGTGGATACCCACCTTCTTTTTTGAAGTTAGCATGTTGCGCGTTTATACTAATCATTAAGATATTAAAACTTCAGTTGAGCTCTCGATAATTCTGACGTTTGGGGGAAATATGACTACTGCACATGAGGGAATCCGTGTAATCGATGCCAGTAGGCACATGGCCGGAGCAATGACTGGGATGATGTTTAGCGATAATGGCGCAGACGTCATCAAGGTCGAAGCCCCAGGGGGCGATCCAACCCGAGCGCATGATGGTTTTAAGGTATGGAACAGAAACAAGCGGAGCGTAGTCCTCGACCTGAAGGATGCCGATGATAAGAGCAGCTTCTACTCATTAATTGAAACTGCGGACGTATTAATTACTGATTTTCGCCAAGGTGCGCTGAAGCGACTTGGTATCGAGCATGATCAACTCCAAATAATTAATCCAGGCCTAGTGAGCGTTGTCATAACAGGATTTGGAGAGCATGGACCTCTTCGTGATCTACCAGGCTACGAGCATATTGTCGCGGCCAAGACTGGGCGCATGGCCTCAATGAACGGCTACCGACAAGGCCCAATTTTTACGCCCACGCCAATCGCATCGTATGGAGCTGCGATGCTCGCTTCCGTCGGTGCAACCGCTGCTTTGCATCTGCGGAAACAAACTGGACGTGGACAGCGAGTGCATACGAGTCTTCTGCACGCATTGTCTTCGTTCGACATGATTAGTGGATTCGGACATCGAACCCATCAGATTGATAAAACTGGCCGTGTGTTTGGTGTGATGCAGCTTGCATTTATGACCGCCAAGACTAAAGATGATCGCTATATCCAGATGTGCAGCCGTCAACCTCACCTATTTAGAAACTGGCTCAGAGTCATGGGACTTGAGTATTTGTTAGATGAACCCGGTCTCTCAACAATGCCGGACTTACTGCCCTCAATTGAGGAATTAGAACGAGTCAGAGGAATTTTGGCCGACGCGATGCGCACTAAACCATTTGATGAATGGTTGGAGATTTTTCTCAAAGAAGATGTGGGTGGGGATCCATTTCTTAACGCTGAAGAGTATCTCTCGCACGCACAAGCAATTTCAAACGGCCGAAGCGTGCACGTTCTCTCACCATCCCTTGGAGAGACGGTGCAAATTGGACCAATTGCACAACTCTCTGGAACTCCTTCTCAAATTGGAGTCGGTGAGCCCCTATTGGGGCAACACACGGCAGAAGTATTGTCTGCACTTACAAAATCATCACGTACTGTTCAGGAGAATATACAAAACTCTGTCGCTCCCCTAACAGGGATAACCATTCTAGAAGTTGGATATTTTTATGCGGCGCCTTACGCCATGACTCTCTTGACAGAGTTGGGAGCGAGAGTTATCAAGGTCGAACCTCCAGCAGGTGATCCTGCGCGTCGAAACTGGTTGACTCCCTACGATAAAGAGACTGTTGGAAAAGAAAGTGTTGTCGTGGATATGAAATCCCCTGCAGGACTTCAGATCGTCCATGATCTTGCTGCTCAGGCAGACATTTTTTTGCATAACTTTAGACCTGGTGTACCAGAGCGTCTCGGAATTGGATATGAGCAATTGAAAGCTATAAATCCACGTCTTATATATGTATATGGCGGATGTTTTGGCTCTCAAGGTCCGTGGGCTAAACGCCCGGGATTTCACTCCTCACCCAATGCCATCGCAGGCTCAGGAATTATCGAGGCCGGTGAAGGTAACCCTCCTATTAACCGAACCTATGCAGACCCTGCTGGTGCACTTGGTTGTGCTGCTGCAACGATGCTTGGACTGGCAGCCCGCGACAGAACCGGTCTTGGTCAATATGTTGAAACGACCATGCTCTCTTCGATGGCGTACACAGTCTCTCGATGGAGTATCCAGTACGACGGTAAAACTGTTGGACCAATTCCGGATCATGGGCAGTTTGGTTATCACGCGCTTCACCGCCTGTATCAAACATCTAATGGCTGGATCTTTCTTCTCATACCTGATGATCTTTGCTGGCAGAAATTTGCGAATGAAATTAATAGACAAGATCTTGTCAACGACGAAAGATTTATCTCCGAAGAATCCCGACTTCTACATGATGCTCAACTTATCGAGATATTGATACCAGTATTTGCTTCTAATACTGCAGACTCATGGGAGAGTCGCCTGCTACTCATTGATGTGCCAGCAGTACGCGCTGACGATGCGGCAATTGGTACTTTCATGCTTGAAAGTGAGCAGTCTCGTGCGAACGAGCTCTCGATACCTGCTGTTCTTCCAAATGGCACAGAGTTTTGGAGAAGCGCGGGTTCGGTTGAATTTTCAGACTCGCCCTTAACACGAGGAAAACCGGAACCGCTGGGAAACTCGACAGAGCGCATCTTGAAAGAATTCGGATATAGCGAAGAACAAATTGAAAAATTCTCTCAAGAAGGAATCACAAAAGCCATAGGACACGGACTAGACGACTAATTCGTGATGGAAACACTTAATGGCAAAGTGGTTGTGGTTACAGGTGCGGCGAGCGGTATCGGTTTTGCGTTAGCAAATGAATTCTCCCGTCAAGGTTCCCGCGTCATGCTTCTTGATATTGAGGAGAACCTATTAGTTGAGAAAACTAGAGAGATCCAATTGCGAGGGGGAATCGCTGAGTGCCTACGAGTAGACGTCACTAGTCTCTCCGATCTCAAGGCAGCAGTACAGCACACGGATCAGGTTTTTGGCGGCACCGACGTACTGATTAATAATGCAGGAGTTGGAGTTAAAGGTGCGACGTGGGAGCTTGAACTTGATGATTGGCGATGGGTTTTAGATGTTTGCATGTGGGGAGTAATTAATGGAATTACAGCATTTCTCCCAACAATGATTGAGCGCAAGACCTTCGGACATGTAATAAATACCGGATCAATGATGTCGTTTGGCAGTGCTTCGCGAGGTGCTCCGTATCAGGCAGCCAAACAGGCTGTTGCAGCAATTAGCGAGACTCTGTACTTTGATCTTCAGGAAAATGCTCCGCAAATTGGTGTGACGCTTTTGTGCCCTGGATATACGTCTACAAATATTCGTACGTCTCAACGAAATCGATCAACCAATTACGGCAAACCTCAGACTCATACCAATCCTGTCTCGAGCAGTATTGCGAACGCTAAATATTCAGACCCAACGGAAATTGCCGAATTGGCCGTACGTGCAGTTCTGAGCAATCAGTTTTATGCGTTCGCTAACTGGGAGTTATGGGAACCGATTATCACCAAACGGTTTGAGTCAGTTCTTCGCCGAGAATCTCCAATTTCAGTGAAGCTGACAGACGTCATAGACGAGATAGCAGTTAAATCATAATGCGCACTTCCATCATTCCTGCCAAATCAGTAATTGCAGTTACTGGAGTAACGTACGGACTCGGTAGAGGTATCGTCACTGCGCTTGTGCAGAGAGGTGCCCAAGTAATTGGTAATGGTCGGCGACAAGAACTTGGAATCGAACTCGAGACAGAGCTTGAGTCAGCACCAGGAACTTTTCGATATATCAATGGCGACATGACGAGGCAAGAAGACGCTGAGGCCCTGATTAATACTGCCCTTAATGACTACGGCCGTCTTGACGTGCTGATCAACAATGTGGGGACTGTTGGAGATAATCCAGTCCGAAGCCTCTCGGAAATGAATCTTGATTGGTGGGAGATGATCATGGCGACAAACTTGACGAGCATGTTCTTGGGCTGTCAAGCAGCTGCCAAGCCATTGATTGCATCTCAGGGTGCAATTGTCAATATTGGTTCGCACGCTGGAGAAAATACTGGGCCAGAATTACTCGCATATCGCGCAGCAAAGGCTGGGGCAATGCATTTTAGTAAAAGTCTTGCAGTCTCAATGCTTCCCCACCATGTGCGAGTTCACACACTTACCATGCACAGCGTTGAGACTCCAGGCGGAGAGAGCGTATTGCAGCATCGTGCAGAATCAATGACAACCGAAGATGAAATGATCATGCGGGAGGCAAGGGCAAGAATCACAGTCTTGCCAATTGATGTTGGCCATGGAATTGCAGATTTGCTCATAGACATAACACAAACATCAGGAGCCGGGTACACCGTGGGATGAAGACGAAAATTGGAATTTTCTTTGACTTACGAAATCCAAATTGGTGTCAACGTCCTTGGGCGCAACTTTACGCAGACTCCCTCGATGTAATCGACTTAGCTGAAGTCGTGGGACTGGATTCCATATGGCTTTCTGAACACCATCTGTCTGAAGATGGATACCTATCACAGCCGCTTGTCTTGGCAGCAGCAATTGCTGCTCGAACAAAACAAATCCGAATTGGTACGGGTGTTCTTCTTGGCGCACTTAGACCACCAATGCTTATTTCCGAAGAGGCGATTCTTGTAGACATCATCTCCAATGGACGCCTTGAACTCGGCTTCGGAGCCGGATATCGCAAGTCAGAGTTCGATATTTATAATTCCGACTTTCAAGAGAGATTCAAAAATTTGGAGACTTGTTTAGTAGAAGTACGTAGATTCTTTCATGAGAGCAAGTCTCCTGGTGCCGTTCAACCCGACATTCCTCTTTGGCTTGGATACGGCTCAGCAAATGGTGCCAAACGTGCGGGCATGTTAGGCGTTGGTCTTCTATCGCTTGACAGATCACTACTCAATCCATATCTAGACGGATTGAGTATCGGTGGATTCGGTTCGCAAATAGCAAAAATGGGTGGCCTAATCGACTTGGTTGTAACCCATGACCCAGAGCGAGTGAGGACTCTGTTGCGTCCACATATTCTTCATCAACTAGCGACGTACCAGAAATACAGATTTGAACCACAAGATATTCCGGAACATATAAGAATTTCACAAGACTATATAGATGCTGCGAACCGCGAAGGTAATCCGATCGGGACACAAATTTTCACACCAGAGCAAGCAATTTCATATATTCAAGCTCGTATCGACTTACTTCCCGCTAGCCATATTTATTGTTGGGCGTCCATAGCTGGTATGCCAAACGATATTGTCCGTGAACACGTCTCACTTTTAGGTTCGATCGTAAAACCAGCAATCCAGCTCTGGCAGGAGGAGGAGAATTGAGCACATACGAGAAAGCATTTTTTTCATTTACACAGATACTTCATTCAAGCGACCATCGTGCCTACAACAGATGGCATCAGCTTGACCATAGACCCGAGAATCTGGCACTCACTGGGGTTGGGTCTGGTGAGCGATGGGTCAGGACTCCAGAATGCCGCGAGATTTCAGATTTTTCACCATTGTTTTCAGAACTTCACTATGTTAATTCGTACCTTTTTCAATCACCCGCGAATGAGGCGATTATACGGTGGCAAGAGCTTGCTGAACGCTCTTTTCAATGGGGGCGTCGTGAAGATATCCATCTTTCGCAGCGCTTACTGATGGAATTCTTTCGACCGATCAGAACATATGTCTCGCCAAATCTGCGCCTATCAAATGATGCACTCCCGCACCGTCCGAATCGTGGCATCTACCTAGTTGCAACCGAAGAAAAAGATCCTCGAAGCACTGAAGCAGAAAAAGCCAACGCCTGGTGGGACTCTGAATATATTCCACAGCAAATCAGGAGAACTGGTGTCGTGGGATGTATGACATTCGCTAGTGAAACCAATTTTTCATCTCATGCCGACATGGTGGGAGTCGCGGCAATTTCAAGCATTCGAATATCGGTTTTCTATTTGGATGAAGACCCTTTAGAGGTTTCTAAAAATTTTGACTTGGCAACCAAGAACTCAAGTTCATCTATTGTCTTATCCGCCGGGCCTCTATTAGCGATCCAGCCATGGTCTTGGGATTGGTTTGACCCAAAATCAAAATAAGCGATTTATTTCACGCCATATAAAGCCATGGCATTCCCAGCAAGCAACTGGAACTGCTCTGACTCTGGCACACCTTGAAGTTGGCTATCAATCGAAGCACGTGACAAGGGCCAATCTGATCCACCGTGAGGAAAATCGCTCGACCACATCATCTGAGAGATGCCAACATCATGTCGATGCTTCACTCCAAAGTGATCAGTAATGAATGTTGTTGCAATATTCGTATCGAAGTACTCACTTGGACGCTTTTTAAACTTTGCTCTTTCTTTTTCAGTCCCACGAGAGTAACGGTCATCCATCTGCTCTTTGAGATAAGGAATCCATCCACTATCAACCTCGACTAGCACGAGGCGTAGATCTGGAAATCTGTCAAATACACCTGTGTTAACAAACTGCGAAATACGGCTTGGCACGTCCAAGAAGCGAACGTCTCCTGTCATCTTGGACCTACTCTTGTCACCTTGAGCTTGTGTTGCAAATGAAACATGTATAGAGATGGGGACCTTTCTCTTTGCTGCTGCAGCCCACAGAGCATCATCTAAATTGTCAATCGCTTCCCCACCATGTGGATATTGCCCGATCATGGCCCCACGCATACCGGGCAAAGACAAAGCTCTCTCAAATTCGGCCACAGCACCATCAACCCCAGCATTGGGAATCATCGCAACACCCCAAAGACGATCTGGATTAAAGGAACAAAATTCTGAAATCCAATCGTTATAACTACGGATGCAATCTAGATGAAATTCTGGATCTGCAGTATTCCAGAACAGTGAATTTGAAATTCTTGGAGTTGGATACAAGATTTCGGCATCAACACCATCTCTATCTTGGTCTTCAAGACGTGGTCCTGGAAGATAACCCCCGTGCCGAACATCTTCTGAGCGAATCCACGGTTTTCTCTGCTCTTGAGGAATACCAGCAGAGCAATTAGATCCAAAATTTATAGGGTCAAGAGCACCCTCAATAATCCATGCGTCGCCAGCCTCTAGGCGTTCGACTCGCGGGGCACGATCTCTAAATTTTGGCTGCACGCGGTCAACCCACAAATTTGCAGGCTCATTAATATGGGAATCTGCTGAAATAGTCTTAAATTTGGTCATGATGTATATGATACATAACTTAGAGACTCAATGCAAATTGGACAGTTATTTTGGTCTTAAAACCAAATTTTTGACTTCTTTTTCAATTTTGGTTCCCTCGAAAAATGACTTGCCGAACAGTGAAACCGGATTTTCATAGACGAAACGCCGGTATTGCTCCTCAGTAATCACGCCCTTTGTTACAAGTCCCCAAGATTCCACAACCACTCCAGCCATATCGGGAACGTCCCAGTGCGAGATGTCAGAGCTAAATACCGGCCGCATTTCAGTGCCACCCGGATTTGCTGATGAGAAAGCAAACGACAATGTTCGGTCATCAGCTTCACAACCAAAATACATGTTTGAAGAGAAGAGATCTATTAAGTCTTGTTTTTTGGAAATCTCCAAAAATCGCCATTCGTCATGATCTCGAGGAGGAATTCCGACTGCAGGCAACCCCCGCAGTCCTGCTTCCAAATTATCAATCGATTTAATGAAGTCGCTTCCATGCTCTCTGAACAGCGCTTCCAGCAATACAAAATCTATTGAAGCAGGATCCAAACTAGCCAATGC
>Ga0194045_1000035_pt1 | contig 35931 bp, 31 predicted proteins | sample JunL6211m_MetaG_FD_161686 | JGI IMG/M metagenome (GOLD analysis project Ga0194045, IMG submission 161686) | Anoxic zone freshwater microbial communities from boreal shield lake in IISD Experimental Lakes Area, Ontario, Canada - Jun2016-L626-11m | ecosystem: Environmental > Aquatic > Freshwater >...
GGATATTAGGGTCGATGTGTATCGTGCTAGTGGGCATGGAGGGCAATCAGTTAATACGACAGATTCTGCAGTCAGAATTACGCACGTACCAACTGGAATCGTAGTTACCTGTCAAGACGAAAAATCCCAGTTAAAGAACAAAGATAAAGCAATGAATGTTCTTAGATCTCGTCTACTGTCTATGAAAATCGAGGAGGAACAGAAAAAATTAAGTGAATCTAGGCTCAAATTAATTGGTTCCGGTGATAGGTCTGAAAAAATAAGAACATACAATTTCCCTCAGGATAGAATAACTGACCATAGAATTGGTTATTCTAGAAGCAATATACCGGCTGCTCTTAATGGTGAAATTGACGATTTAATTGAAGAGCTACAAAAGTATGAACATGAACTCCTCGTCAACAATTCATGAATGTTTAATAAGTTCACAGGAAGCTTTATCTGCTGAGGGTATAATTTCAGCCAGGATTGATTCTCTGATTATATTAGAACTATCTACAAAAATGGATAGAGCTAAAATACTTGCAAACCCAGATCAAAAATTAAGCAAAGTTGAGCTTAGAAAATTAAAAAAAATACTAGCGGTAAGATTGAAAAATTATCCAATCGCATATATTAAAGGAGAAGAAGAATTTTACGGTAGAAATTTTATCGTAGATAAAAGTGTATTGATTCCAAGACCAGAAACTGAAGAAATAATACAGCAAATTGTGGAACTGAAATTAGAAAACCATCCTGTTATTGCAGATATAGGAACTGGTTCTGGATGCATAGGAATAACATTGAAGCTCGAAATCCCAGATGCTAAAGTTGATATGTATGATATTAGTAATAAAGCTTTAAAAATAGCGAAAAAAAACGCTAAAAAGAATCAAGCTATGGTGGGCATATATAAATCCGATCTACTTAAACAACTAAAGAGTAATTACGATTTAATTGTTGCTAATTTACCCTATGTCCCAAAAGAAGTAGTGACTGGCAAAGAAGTGGCTTTTGAACCTGAAAGTGCAGTCTTCGCGGATAATGACGGAATGGCTTTCTTGGAAGATTTTTGGACACAAATTGAGCACATAGCGAACAGGCCTAAGCTTATTGTCACAGAATCATTAGACTTTCAACATCATCATAATGAATCATTAGCTAAAAAATCTGGATATAGACTAAGTAAAACATCCAACCTAACTCAAATATTTATTGTGCAGGCTTAGCGCCAACAGTAATTGGAACCGACATTGTCTTGCCGTTTCTTAGTACAGTTAACGTAATCTTTGTGCCGGCGCCATAATTGTCCACAAGAGATGTTAGAGTATTTTTAGAATTAATATCACTTCCGTTAACTTGTGTGATTATATCTCCATCTTTTAGGCCCGCAGAAGCAGCAGGACTACCACTCAAAATCCCTGATTGTCCAGTCACAGAATAAGGCAATATGTAGGCGCCTTGATCAACATTTAGGCTGTACTTACTTTTTGCAGCTGAATCTATCGGAACATATAGTACTCCGAGATAAGGTCTTTCAAATTTACCGGTAGCCTCGAGGTTACTGATAATTCCCTTTATATCATTTATGGGAATAGAGAATCCAATACTATTTGCAGATGCTGCAGTGGCGACATTTATGCCGATAACTTCTGAATTAAAATTAACCAATGGCCCTCCTGAATTACCCTCATTGATAGCGGCGTCTGTTTGCAATAAGCCATCTAGATTTTCACTGCTGGCTCCACTACTATCGCTAGCTTGTATACTCCTACCGTATCCAGAAATAATTCCGGAAGTAACGGTATTCTGGAATTGACCTAATGCATTACCAATAGCCACAACGCCATCCCCAACTTGGACTGCATTAGAATCCCCCAATTGTGCAGCTATTAGTTTTTGGCCTTGTAAATTATTAATTTTGAGAACGGCTATATCTAGAGTGTCATTAGCTGTGGTTCTTCCAATAACTGATACATCCTTAAGAACTATCCCGTTAGAGAGGGTTATAGTAACATTTGTAGTTCCGTCAGGCACTACGTGACGATTAGTAATTACGTATCCAGAGGTTGTTAATATAATTCCAGTACCAGCTGATTGCTGAGTTGATGGGCTCTGTTGAGGAAAATTAAAAAATGAATTGCTAATGCTGGTTTCAGCCATTTGCGTATCATTTATTGATACGACGCTTTGGCCAACTTGTTTTGCTATATTTCGTATAATATCACCCTGTTGACTAACTATTTGTTTTTGAATTCCCGAGCCATTATTGTTTAATTCATGTCTTGATCCTATCCAGCCACCGAAAAATCCTAGACCTAAACTAATCATAAAAACTAGAACTACACTTAGTAACTGAACTTTTCTTATGTGACTACTTGATTGTTTCAAATTATTATTCACATTCTTTCTTTGACTGGTGTTTTCATGTTCAGAAGAACGCTCTTCATCTACCATTTAAGTAGTCCCCTTTTTTTTATTAAGCTATGTTGTCGCCTAAACGAATAATTCCGAATACTAATATCGCTAGTATCACTATAACCATTATAATTATGAATTGTTTCTGTAGCAAACTATTCAACCTATTCTTTTTATCCAAATAGTAAAGTGATGCTATTGAATAGCCAATCAGTGTAAGGATTAGTGTTGGCTGCGCAATACTTCCATAGAATAAAAGCCAATATGATAGAATCCACGCTAGGCTTGCTCCGAAGTATCCCCAGGTATATGACATAAGTCTTGCATGAGGTTCATCAAAATTATCAAAGAAGTGCCTTGCTGATAGAAAACAAACTAGTCCGGTTAAAAAAGTTAGCTCTAGGTTGGTTGCGGACGACCAACTATATATGGCCATTAAACCAAAAAGCTGAGCTACAAGAGACTGAACTGATACTAAAAATGGAGTCTCAGCGGGCTTGATTAGGACCAGCCATAGTCCATAAAATAGAGCCCATAAAATCTGCCACCACGAATTAGAACTTTCTACCATGAATACAACTGTAGATATTCCTACGATAATATCTACGGAATTAGCCCTAATATTGGCAGGCCAAAATCTTGGCTTAACAGCGAACATTCTCCACTTACTTAAAATTATTACAAATACTGATATCTCAATGAAATTTAGTCTGACCAAAATTAATATAACAATTGGTAAAAGAATAGTTAAGCCAAAATGGAAGTAATGTGAGAACCCAGAGATTGGTTTTAATCTTTTGAATAGATTTTTCATTTGATATATAAATTATACCAAATATTTATCTATTGCCCCACTTAACCAATTTTTTTCTGGTATAAATCAATCAAGCTAGGTAGAAATTTAATCAGAGCTATCACTATTGCAGCGATTAATATAAGGATTGAAAAATGCTTTATTGTTTTCTTAATTGATTTTTTAGGCTTATTCTTAATTTTGTGGTTTTGATTTTTCTGCATTAATTGGCTTAGATCTTGAGATGAATTATTCTTACTATATATATCTTGACTCTTGAGGTTATTATGATGGCTATCAGGAGCAACCTGATTATTAATGTTTGGCAATGATGAGTGATAGCCACTGGGTCTATTAAAATCATCTATGCGTCTTGAAGAATTATTAAATGGCGAGTCTTTATCTGTATTAGGCTTAACAGTATTCCTACCCAATCTGTTTGGATTCGTGCTTTGTTCTTCTGTTTTGGTATTTTTTCTAAATTTCATACTACTATTATACTTTAATCTATATGATTAATTCTCAGAAATAAGTTATAGTCTAAGTAAAGTTATGGAAAATAATTCAGATAATACCCCTAATAAGTTTTGGCTCAAAATAAAGAATTTTATTGATAAAAATTCAACATTTGGAGTTATTGCAGCATCAATACTAACAGCCGTTTTGATAATAATATTCGTTTTTCAATCATATCAAGTTGATGGACCAAGTATGGACCCATCACTAAAAAATGGTGACAGATTAATAGTTTGGAAATTATCGGTAACTTGGTCTCATATTACAGGTCATCCCTATGTTCCTAATGTTGGGGATATAGTAATTTTTAATGCCCCTACTCTCGGAAAACAGCTAGTAAAACGTGTTGTGGCTTTGCCGGGAGACAGAGTTGTTATCGATAATGGTAAAGTTAGGGTTTTCAACAATCAACATCCAAATGGTTATTATCCAGATGCTACTTTACCTTATGGTTCTTCAACAAAGATTCCTTATACATTCAATCAAGGTATACCCATAGATGAAGTTATGGCATCAAATCAGATTTTTGTATGTGGAGACAATAGACCTGTTTCTGAAGATTCTAGGATTCTGGGTCCAATTTCTCTTAACCAATTAGTGGGCAAGCTGGTATTAAGAATTATGCCCGTAAATAAAGCAACTATTTACTAAATTAATTTATCTATGATTCTTTTTAGATCGTCTTCATCTTTGAAGGAAATTTCTAGTCTCCCGCCTTTTGCAGTTCTTTTAAGAGAAACTGGTGCTTTAATAATAGTTCCTAACTTTTTAGTGAGAAGATTTTCGGTTTTCACTCTTTCATGAGCAGTTTTAGAATCTAGGCCAATTTTCTTCAAAGCAACAACCCATCTTTCAGCCTGCCTCACTGACCATCCACCTTTAATGATAGATTCGAGGAGTTCTTTTTGTCTATCTGGAATACCTGAAAGAGATAATAATGATCGAGCATGACCTTCTGTAATATCATTTCGATTTAAAGCATCCATTGCAGCTTGAGGCAATTGAAGAAGTCGAGCATTATTTGCTATAGTTTTGCCAGATTTACCGAGTCTTTTTCCTATTTCATCATATGTTACGTTGAAATTTTTATGTAATTCATAAACTGATTTGGCTTGTTCTAATGGAGACAAGTCTACTCTTTGGATATTTTCAATTAGTGCTATTTCTAGCTTATTTCTATCCTCTTCATTTCTAACAATCACAGGTAAGCTCTTTAAATTAGCTAATTTGGACGCTCTCCATCTTCTTTCTCCAGCTATGATAGTGTATATACCTTCGTCAGACGGTCTAGTTACGATTAAAGGCTGTAAAATACCATGTACTCTAATGGACTCAGATAAATCCTTTAGCGAATCTTCATTGAAATCTTTTCTGGGTTGGTTCTTGTCTGGTTGAATTAATTCAATTTCTACTTTATTAATTCTCTCGTTTTCACTAGATAAAATAGTCTTATCAAAATCTTTTGGGAGTAACGTTTCCATTCCCCTTCCAAGTGCACTTTTTTTATTATTTTCCAACACGATCAATTACCTCCTTAGTCAGCTGCTTATAAGCCCTGGCTCCTTTTGACCATTTATCATGATCAAAAATTGTTTTACCGAAACTTGGAGCTTCGGCTAATCTAATATTCCTAGGGATTATTGCATCAAATACCTTATCCCCAAAATGTTTTTTAATTTCAGAAAGTACTTGTTCGGAAAGGCTTGTTCGTTTATCGTACATGGTTATAATAACTCCAAGTATTTCAAGCTGCGCATTAACACCCTCTCTCACTCTCTGGATAACGCTTAGTAGCTGGCTTAGGCCTTCTAAAGCATAGTACTCAGCCTGTACTGGAATTAATACATAATTTGATGCTGTTAGCGCATTAATGGAAAGAAGTCCAAGTGCAGGCGGACAATCAATCAAAATATAGTCATGTGTGCATGAGACTAATGCCTCTTTGAGCTTAAATTCTCTGCCAATCATCGTACTAAGATCGATCTCAGCACCAGCAAGATTAGGGTTTGCTGGAATTATATATAGGCCATCAATGTAAGTTTCTTGAATTGCGTGATCAATAGTTTTTTTACCAACTAATACATCATAAGTCGTTGATTCGAATGAATCACCGTATAAGCCCAAGCCACTAGTAGCATTTCCTTGAGGGTCAGCATCTACAATTAGAACTTTGAAACCATTGCTGGCTAGCTGAGCCCCCATGTTAATAGTGGTCGTAGTTTTTCCAACTCCGCCTTTTTGATTAACAACAGAAATTATATGTGTCATTTTTTGTTATATACCCCTATATTTAACAATAATTATAACACCCTATACCATCAATATATAGGTTTTAGAAATCTATTATTTTTTTGAAGTGATGCTTGTGATTTTGATATTAGAAAGATGCTGTCTGTGACCATGTACAGTATGAACGCGCTTTTTGGCCTTATATCTTATAGAAGTAACTTTTTTATCTTGGAAGTCTGCATCTAAAATCTCTGCAGTAACTTTTGCGCCTTCAACTGTAGGCTGTCCAACCGTAATCTTATCGCCATCTATAATTAGTAGACTATCAAAACTTACAGTTTTTTCATCTGTATTCAAAAGCTCTACGTTAAGAGTAGTTCCTTCGCTAACTAAATATTGTTTAGAACCGGTTGTAATTACTGCTTTTTTCATTAAATTCTTATGACCTTAAATAAATATTATTAGATAATTCTATCAGATAATGACCCCTATTGTCAAAGTGATAAATCTAGGCAAAGTATTTGCTTAGATAAATATCGACTTCAAGACCCTCTACTTTAAGGCTAGAATGATGAGCATCAGCAAGTACTTCACCGTATTCCTGGGTCAGTGTTTCATCTTTGATTAATGATAAATGCTGCTTTATTGCATCATTTATTTCAGAGCTATCACTTTCAATTAATAAAGATATCCTATCTTCTACTTCTAGCCCAGATTGTTTTCTTTCATTCTGAATATATCGGATTAATTCTCTGACAATGCCTTCAGCTCTAAGCTCTTGAGAAATATTCAAGTCCAAGCTAGCAGAAATATCCTTGCTATCATCAACTACGCTTACTAGAACTTCCTTAACATTCAACTCATCCTTAACAATCTCAATCAATTCATCTGTTAACTGACTAGATGTTGTTAGTGATACAGACTGAAGTGGCTGTCTAACCTTGAGACTATTCTTTGCTCTAATGGATAGGCCCTGAGCAATAAGTTCCCTAACCTCAGCCATCTGCTCAATAGCTTTGATATCAATCGTATGCACTTCCGGCCAGTCAAGAAGATGCACTGATTCTTTGCCTGTAAGATTCCTGAATAATTCTTCAGAAAGGAAAGGAGTGAACGGTGCTAGTACAATGGAAAGCTTCACCAATACATAGTAAAGAGTTCTGTACGCATCATTTTTGTCATTGTCATCTCCACTTTTCCAAAATCTTCTTCTTGATCTTCTAACATACCAATTGGAAGCATCATCAATAAAACCAAATACTGGCTTGAGAGCTTTTTGCAGGTCATATTTTTGCATATTTTCGTCAATGGTTGCAGTTAACTCGTTAATTCTAGAAGTTATCCAGACATCCAATGGGTTTGAAAGTCCGTCAATTGAAGATTCGTAATTTTCTGCAGGCTGCCAATTATCTACAGATGCATATAGAGTGAAAAAGTCGTACATATTCCAGACCATAGAAAGTTTACGATTAGTATCGGCGATATCTTTTTCTATCAATGAATAATCTTCGCCACTAATAACGGGAGAAGATAGAAGCAAGAACCTTATTGAGTCGGCACTGTATTTATCTATAGTGAGATTTGGGTCTGTGTAGTTGTTTAAAGATTTGCTCAGCTTACGACCATCCTCGCCTAGCACCGTTCCTGTAACAATCACGTTTTTAAAAGATTTTTCTCCAAATAATCCAATTGAAATTGCGTGAAGATAGTAGAACCAAGCCCTGACTTGGCCAACATATTCTGCAATAAAGTCACCAGGAAAATTATTCTCAAATTTTTCTTTATTCTCAAATGGGTAGTGGAATTGTGCGAAAGGCATTGATCCAGATTCAAACCAACAATCCAATACTTTTTCCACTCTGGAATATTGATTTCCGTCGATTTCAAACTTAATATCATCAACCCAAGGTCTGTGATAGTCTTCAAGTTTAACTCCAGATAGTTCTTCAAGCTCAGAATAGCTACCAACAACTTTTATAAGTTCTTTTCCATTTTTATCCTTCGCTTTCCAGACAGGAATTGGGGTAGCCCAAAACCTATCTCTAGAAAGATTCCAATCTGGTGCAGATTCAATGGTTTTTGCAAATCTACCATTCTTTATGTGTTCAGGAAACCATGTTATATCTTTGTTGCCTTCAACCATCTCTTGTTTTTGCGATTGGACATCCATAAACCAACTCGGATGAGCTCTATACATCAATTTAGTTCCGCAACGATGACAATGAGGATAACTATGTCTTATATATTCTATTTTCCATACAACTTTGTCCTCATAAAGTGTTTTAGCTATGAGTTTATTACATTCCCAGATTTGTTGACCGGTCCATGCGCCTGAAGTGTATAATCCGTTTTCATCGATTATATTAATAATTGGGAATTTACTGGCTACAGCTAGTTCATAATCCTCTTCACCATATGATGGTGCGATATGGACAATACCTGAACCATCATCTAGGTTTACATAGTCTGCGTGCCAAACCTTAAAGCCATTGTCTCCTATATTGTCTTCAAAAAGTGGCTCATAATCTTTACCCACCAATTCAGAACCCTTAAATTCACGAATAACTTTATAGTCGAGGAGTTGATGTTTTTCATCCCTAAAAACTGAGTTTAGCCTATCCCTTGCTAGAATTAGATTAATTCCATCTATCTGTACTTCTGAATAATCTTCATTCTTGTTAACTGCAACAGCAGTATTAGCAGGTAGCGTCCACGGAGTCGTTGTCCAAGCAAGCAAATACGCATCTTGATCTTTCAATTTGAATTTTACAAATACCGAAGGATCGGTTACGTCCTGATATGAATTATCCATGGCGACTTCGGCTTTAGATATTGGAGTTGCGTCTCGAGTACAATAGAGTAAAACTTTCTCCCCTTCATAAACTTTATTTTTGTCATAAAGTTCTTTGAAGGCCCACCATACAGACTCCATGTAGTCTTTGTCCATGGTTTTATAGGCACCCTTGAATTCAACCCATCGGCCAATCCTATCAATAGTTTCTTCCCAAAGATTTCCAGTTTGCACCATATTATCTCTACAGGTTTTTATATATTCTTCTAATGATATCTTTGTGCCAATATCTCTTTTATCTTTTATGCCAAGTTTTTTTTCTGTAAATACTTCAGCTGGAAGCCCATGGCAATCCCAACCCCAAGTTCTTTCAACTCTTTTACCCTTCATTGTCCAATATCTTGGTACAGCATCTTTAACAATTGAGCTTAGTAGAGTTCCATAATGGGGTTCACCTGTTATGAATGGTGGCCCATCATAAAAAACATACGAATTATCTTCGCTTCTTTGACTAACTGATTTCTGAAAGATGTTATTATCTTTCCAATATTTAATAATATCTTTCTCGTAATCAATTGCTTTTCTTCTTGTGCCTTTTTGAAATTTCATATTCTTATTGTATTACCTTTATAAATAAAAAGTCACTCCATTTAGTGTTGGAACCCGATTAAGGGTGGTACCATCCAACTTTCAAGGAAGTGACTCATTGATCTTGATTAACGCGTTAACGGGCGGTCCGGTGAGTTCTAATAAGTTGATACTTTTCTTCTCACTGCTTCACGGTTGATAGCCGATAAATTACTTTTGAAGTAATATGCATTTAGTGAATTGTTAAATTAACACTTAGAAAGTGTATCTCAACTTATGCTTGATTGCAATATTACATCATGTAAGCGTAGACTTCAGAAATTTGTGGCAACTCACCAATCCAGGCATTTTGAAGTAACATTTCATCAGTAAACACAATAACAGAGGGATAACTCAAAATGTCATATAGTTCACATTTTGCAACACCTTCGCGACTTTCAGCGTCTAATAAAGTTAACTTCAGACCAGGATAGCGTCTACTGAAATCATTCGCATAACTTTCAACTTCGCTACCATGATCTGATTTTGGAATGTATAGAATTAGTGCTTGCATTAACTTAATTTTAGCACAAGCAGAGTTCTATTTTTAGCTACACCCAGTCGTAGAGCCACAGCTACTGCAGACATAGCAACTGCCGGCTCTTTGGGTTTGGTTGCCGCAGTTATAGCAAATAGGAGCTGAATCATCTTTTAGAGATTTGCCATGATTAACTTCCTTATCCTCGTAAATCTTTTCGTCCAGTGACTCGAGGGCTTGAGGTGCCTCAACATTTTGAGCATCACCGAGTAAAGAAATTTGATCGTCCGGCATATCATCGATTGATGCCAAGCCAAGCTCTAGTCTGTCGTCGAACGATAAGTAGTTGAGAGCTAATTTTCGAGCTATGAAATCAACTATTGATGAAGTTGTTCTAATTGCTGCGTCGTCAGTAATTCCTGACGGGGCAAATGATGTATTGAGGAATGACTTTATATAACTTTTCAACGGGACTCCATACTGAAGACCGTGACTAACAGATATTGCAAATGCGTCCATTATGCCTCTTAAAGTAGATCCGTGCTTAGAAAAGTTAACAAATACTTCTCCTGGTGTGCCGTCGTCATATTCACCTACAGTTATATAGCCATGACTATCGGCGACCCTGAAAGAGAATGTTTTTGCTGTTCGTGTCTTAGGAAGCTCTTTTCTGATAGCGCCCTTAAGTACGACAACTTCATTTGAGATTTTTTCTTCAATCTTATCGTCTGAAACATCCGAGTCCTTTTTGGCCATAGATAATGGCTGACCGACCTTACAATTATCTCTGTAAATAGCAACTGCCTTTAATCCCATTTTCCATGAATCAATGTGTAATTGTTCTACTTCATCTACGGTTACTTCTTCTGGTAGATTCACTGTTTTACTAATTGCTCCAGATAGAAATGGCTGAACAGCTGACATCATCTTAACGTGACCGAGATAATGGATGGAGTTGTCGCCCATTGAACATGCGAATACATTCTCATGATGTTTTTTTAGGCCCGGGGCTCCTAATATTGTTTTTTCGGTATTTATATAATCTACGATATCAGTGATTTCTTTATCTCCATAACCCAATGTTTTAAGGGCTCTAGGGATAGATTGATTAACGATGTGCATTGTTCCGCCGCCGACTAATTTCTTGACTTTAACGAGCCCTAGGTCCGGCTCAATACCAGTTGTGTCACAATCCATCATAAGACCAATTGTGCCAGTAGGTGCTAGTAATGTTGCCTGAGAGTTTCTCACTCCATATAGGCTAGCAAGTTCGCAAGCATCATCCCATGAAGAGGCCGCTGCGCTCAACAGATCCTCCGCAACCAATCCTGGATTAATTTCGGATACTGCTTCTCTGTGCATTTTCAAGACATTAAGCATACCTTCTTTATCTTTCATAAAACCTGCAAATGGACCAACTCTGTTAGCTAATTTAGCACTAACCGCATACGCATGGCCCGTCATTACCGCAGTAATAGCAGCTGCCTGTGCTCTACCTTCATCTGAATCGTAAGGTAGGCCTTGAGCCATTAATAATGCTCCCAGATTTGCGTAGCCTAACCCTAGCTCTCTATAGGCACGTGCATTTTTACCGATTTTTTCAGTAGGATAGCTAGAGTAGCCCACTAGAATTTCTTGAGCAGTAAACATTATTTCTACAGTGTGCTTAAACGATTCAACATCGAAACTTCCGTCTTCATTTAAATAATGAAGTAAGTTAATTGATGATAAGTTACAGGCTGAATCATCAAGATGCATATATTCACTGCAGGGATTGCTGCCATTTATGCGTCCAGCTTTTGGAGTTGTGTGCCATTTATTAATGGTCGTATCAAATTGCATTCCTGGATCAGCACATTCCCAAGTTGCTTCAGCGATTTGTCTGAATAGCTGTTTGGCTTTAACGGTTCTTACTACGGAACCATCTTTTACGGCATTAAGGTTCCAATCAGAATCGGAGATTACGGCTTCCATAAAGTCGTCAGTTACTCTTACTGAGTTATTAGCATTTTGATATTGGACACTAAATGAATCTTTACCGTTAAGATCCATTTCGAAACCAGCACTTTCGAGCACTCTGGTTTTTCTTTCCTCTATTGCCTTGCACCAAATAAATTCTTCGATATCTGGATGATCAACGTTTAAGATTACCATTTTTGCGGCTCTTCTTGTCTTGCCACCACTTTTTATTGCACCGGCTGATGAGTCAGCTCCTCGCATAAAGCTAAGGGGGCCAGATGCAGTTCCAGCACTTTTACCCAATGATTCTACAGACGAACGGATAGGACTCAAGTTGACTCCTGATCCAGATCCGCCCTTGAAGATCATGCCTTCTTCTACATACCAATTGAGGATTGCTGGCATAGTGTCTTCAATTCCCAAAATAAAGCATGCACTAGCCTGCTGAGCTCTTTCTGGAGCGCCAATATTAAACCAAACAGGTGAATTAAAAGCTGCTCTTTGTGTGGCTAAAATAAATTTTAATTCCTCTCGGAAATTTTCAGATTCTTCTTTGTTCTCGAAATATCCCTCTTTGTCTCCTTGACGAGTAATTGTATCCGCAACTCTATCTATTAGTTGCTTAAGTGAGGCCTCTCTAGAGTCAGATCCCGGTGTACCACAAAAATATTTTTGCGCCACAATATTTATAGCATTCAATGACCAATTTTCAGGAAATTCAACATTTTTCTGTTCGAATACCGGTTTATTTGTCATTGGATTCGTTATGATTGAATCCTGCTTTGACCATTTTAGCTTGTCATAAGCTTTAGTTTTTGGTTGAGTAAAGAGCCTCTCAACCTGTAGGCTAGTAGTTTTTCCCATAATACCCTCACTTGTATGGTTATGTTGTGTTTTTGTTAGAGTCTTAAACAGCACCTCCTGCTATCTTAGCTCCCCAGTATATTCATAAAATATACTGGGGAGCTCCAAAGTGATACTTTGGATAAAACTCGCTAATTTTTTTTATTGTTTTGGCGAATATGCGAAAGTTCTTGTTCGAATCCCGCTATATCTGTAAATCTCTTATAGACACTCGCAAATCTCACGTATGCTACCTCATCTAGATTAAGCAATTTTTCCATGGCCATATCGCCAATCTTTGAAGTTGTAACTTCTTGATTACCGATAGCATAAAGTTCATGTTCAATCTCTACGAGTAGTTTATTCAACTGTACGCTAGAGATTGATGTTTTCTCGCATGCTCTCAATAATCCAGCTAATAATTTTTCTCTATTATATAGCTCTCTATTTGAGTTGCTTTTGATGACAACTAATTGTGGTTTCTCTACTCTTTCATAGCTAGTAAATCTATATCCACAATGAGTACATTCTCTACGACGACGGATAGCTTCACCTTCAGACACATCACGAGATTCTATTACTTTCGTGTCTGCTTTATTACATTGACTACAACGCATTTAGCACACCTCCTTATTCAGCTCTAAATGTACCAACCCCTTAATATATTTACTACATATGGTGTTTATACAATTAATAATACCCCCAGCCTTAGCGCTTTGCAAATTATATGTATTGTATTATTTAGTACGAATTAATAGTCTTAGTCGACGAATTCATCGTTTGAATCATCATTCTTTTTTTTCATTCGCAAGCGTCTCAGGAAAGAAGGCTTCTCAAGTTCATCTTCATTATTTTCGGCTGGTATGTTATTGTCATGAGCGTCTTCATCGACATTATCACCTAGTGTCCAAATATTAGGCATATTTGTATCACTATGAAAATCATGTCCATCATTTTCATCATGATCTAGGGTCATATCTATGTCTGCCATCGCTTCTTCCGGCTTACCTTCAGCTAATCTATTTGCAACCTCATCATCGATTGAGTTTTGGGCGTCTTGCTCTTCAATTTTTGGTCTATTTCTATTAGAAAAATATGAAGCATCAAAACCTGTAGCAACAACAGTGATAATCACTTCGCCCTCTAAATCATTATCTACAGTAGCACCAAAAATTATATTTGCATCCGGGTCTGCCGCATTGGTAATAAGCTCTGCAGCGGCATTAATTTCATGCATAGTTAGGTCACTTCCACCAATAACATTAAATAGTATTCCTCGTGCGCCATCTATAGAAACCTCAAGTAAAGGCGACTCAATAGCCTGTTGAGCAGCTTGAACAGCTCTATCCTCACCACTAGCTCTACCAATTCCCATCAAAGCCGAACCTGCATTCTTCATAACAGACTTAACATCTGCAAAATCCAGGTTAATAAGTCCATGTACAGTAATTAGATCAGATATTCCCTGCACCCCTTGACGCAAGACATCATCGGCAACCTTAAAAGCTTCCATTAAAGGAGTTTGCCTATCAATTGTCTGCAATAATCTATCGTTAGGAATTATAATTAGAGTGTCGACTGATTCTCTTAATCTATCTATGCACTCTTCAGCGTTTCGACGTCTCTTATCGCCCTCAAACGCAAAAGGTCTAGTCGCAAAACCAACTACTAGTGCTCCGCTATCATGAGCTGCCTTAGCAACTATTGGACCAGCGCCCGAACCAGTACCACCGCCTGCACCTACAGTAACGAATACCATATCTGCGCCTTCGATTGACTTGTTGATCTCATCAAGCGATTCTTCAGCCGCCTTACGACCAACTGAAGGATCTGCCCCAGAACCAAGTCCGCGAGTAGTTTCTTTGCCGATATGAACTTGTTTTTGCGCCTTAGAATGGTGAAGCGCCTGTCCATCAGTGTTAATTGCTAGAAATTCTACACCCTTAACATTAGATTCAACCATGCGATTAACGGCTGCACCACCAGCACCCCCAACCCCAATTACTTTAATACGAGCGAATGTTTCTATGGCTGGTTCAATTTGTGGCATACGTTAACCTCATTATTTATTCTATTTATATTTTTAGTATACGACACTAATTTACGCTATACAACGAAATGGAAAATATTTATGCAATTTTAGAATAAGTTCTATTTAATTTTACTGAGTAGAGTTTTAGCAAAATCAAATGTTTTGCTTTGTATCTTTTTTGTATTCACATTATCGCCTTCATGCGGCAAATACATATCTAACATCATCAATCCTATACAAGTGTAGAAACTAGGATCATCAATTTTATCTGCAAGCCCTGAAATCGATTGTAGTTTTCCAACTCTAGCCGCGAGCTGTAGTTTTTCACGAGTGAATTCTGCGATACCTGGCAATTTAGAAGTGCCTCCTACGAGAACAACTCCACCTGGTAATTTTCTTGATCTAGATATCTTTTTTAACTCATCGTCTGCGTATTCGAGCAACTCTTCCACTCTCGCCTCTGTAATCATATCTATATCGCTAGTTTTAAATATATGAACCTGGTCTCTTAGGCTTACCTTAATGGTTTCTTTTTTAATTATTCCTTGTTTAAGGCTAGCAAATTCTGTTTTTACTTTCTCGGCTACATCTAAATCAGTTTTAAGGCCTATCGCTAGATCATTAGTAATATTAATGCCTCCGATTGGTATTACGGCAATGTGCTGGACTTCACCATCTTCAATAATTACTAGATTCGTCGTTCCAGCTCCTATGTCTAAAACTAATGTACCGGATTCTTTTTGTTGTCGATTAAGGACCGCTTCGGCAGCTGCAAGACTTGATACAGTATGATTCGTCGGGGTAATCTGTGCCTTTTCCAAAGCATTATCCAGATTCTTTAAATTAGGAGTAGACACTGAAACTATATGAGTATCTACTTCTAGCCTAACGCCATTCATTCCAACAGGGTCTTTTATATTTTCTTGACTGTCCAGTCTGTAGTTTTTCGAGAATATCTGTACTATTTCACGATTTGGGGGTAATTGAATTATTGATGCAGCTTCTTCGACGCGATATCTATCCTCGGGAGTTATTTCCCTATTCACAGAACTAATAGCTATAACTCCTTGTGAGTTTAGGCCTAATACATGTGAACCATTGATATTTACAGTAGCTGAATGTATAGGATGTCCCGATAATCGCTCTGCTTCAGTAATGGCAGAGATAATTGAATCTGTGACATCTGCCACATGAACAACTACACCCTTTCTCATTCCAATATTCTTAGAAGAACCATATCCTAAAATAGATATTTTTGAAGAGTCCTCTGAGTCAACCATGCCAACAACGCATCTAACTTTATCGGTACCGATATCAAGACCAACATAACTATTACCAGAATCTCGCATAATGACAGTATAATGCCTATGCTCACTTTTGGGCAAGAAATATCTATTATCGAGTAAGTATTTCAGCGCCGGTTTCTGTTATCAGAACAGTATGTTCAAAATGTGCAGAACGAGAACCATCAGCAGTTAAGATTGTCCATCCATCCCTGCCTACCTTAACTTCATATCCGCCTAGGGTTGCCATTGGCTCTATAGCGATAGTCATATTCTTCCTAAGGATTGGTCCCTGTCCTCTATGGCCATAATTAGGTATATTAGGATCCTCATGTAAATCGTGTCCAACTCCATGGCCGACCAAATCTCTTACTATGCCGAATTTATTACTATCTAGTCTTTTTTGAATAGATTCTGCAATATCTCCAACCTTAACACCATCTTTAATAACATTAATGCCATCTAAAAGAGATTTTTCAGTCATCTTAACCAATCTAACGTCCTCTTCACTTCTTGGGTTCCCAACAATAACACTAATAGCTGCATCGGTAATCATAGAATCAAACACAACTCCAAAATCTAAACTTACAATGTCCCCATCTTCAATAATCTTATCTTTAGATGGTATACCATGAACAACTTCATCGTTGATTGAGACACAAAGAACTGCTGGAAAACCTTGATAACCTAAAAATGCTGGCTTACCACCGAGGGATTGAAGTTCTTTTTCTGCAATAATATTCAGATCCATAGTACTCATGCCAGGCTTAGCCGAATGCCTCAATAGCTCAAGGACAGTAGCAAGCATTCTGCCGCTTTCTCTCATAGCTGCAATTTCAGATGGTTTTTTTTCTCTAGTGTACATTACTGGCTGTTTGGCTTTATGGATGCAAGCTCGTCCATAATTATTTTATGCACTTCGTGAGGTGGCAAACTGGCATCTATATTAATTATTTTTATATTTTCTTTATCAAAATGATCTAATAATGGTAATGTGACTTTGTTATATTCTTCAAAACGCTTATTAATAGCCTTGTCATTATCATCCTGTCTTCCTCGCTTCTCTAGTCTGCCCCTAACCACTTCCTCGGTTGCAACTAAATTGAAAACAGATGTAAGCTCAAATCTCCCCGAGTGAACTTGCTCTATTAACCATTCAGTCTGATTAATAGTCCTTGGAAAACCATCTACGACAAATTCTTTATTGATATCTATCAGGTTAACCACTGTATTAAAAACTTTAATAACCTCTTCATCACTCAATAATTTACCCTCTAACATTTCCTGTCTACGCTTTCCGGTTATTAGAACTCTGAGTAGCTCTCCTGTAGAAAGCCATGGATAGCCAGCCTCATCGGCTAAATATCTACCCTGCATGCTTTTTCCAGCACCTGCAACACCAGTTAGTATTATCATTAACTATTAATCCTATTCTTTACAATTTCGGATATTTTTGAGCCATCAGCAGCCGAACCCGTTTTCGACTTTACTAAGCCAATAATCTTGCCCATATCCTTAATAGTAACGTCTTGCATAGAGTTCATCACTTCATCAACAATCTCTTGAATTTTATCATCACCCAATTGCTCTGGTAAATATTTACTTAAAAGTGTTTTTTCTTTTAATTCTTTATCTGCCATTTGTTCATTTCCACCTTTTTTATATAAATCAGCGCTTTCAGTTCTTTTTTTACTTTCTTTGCTAATAACTGAAATAATAGCTTCATCATCAAGTCCATCATCACGCTTATTCAAGGAAACTTCTTCATACAAAATTGCACTCTTCAGTCCTCGTAGTGTACTAACAGTAAATTGATCTTTGGATAGTAGAGCTTCTTTTATATCTTTATCTATCTGCTGTTTGAGCATATAACTCTATCTTTGACCAAGTTTAAGCTTTTTGACTTTAACTGCTTTTCTTTCTTGTCTTATAATAGCTTTCGTACGTCTTTCAGATTTTGAAATGGGTTTTTGGAAGTATTGTCCTGATTTTGCACGCATCAATACACCAGATTGCTGTACTTTACGACTAAAACGTCGAAGCATATTTTCTAGTGGTTCCTTTGGATCTCTTTTTGTAACTTGTATCATTGTATATATTGTACGATGTTAAATTTATATTTGCAAATATTTTTTAAAGTGTTTTAACTTAATTTATTTCTTTTTTGAGTTGCTCTTTGCGATTTAAGCACTATGCTCTGTAGTTCTTTGAAAATAATAAATTGTTTATTCGTATGGTAAACCTTTGTATTGCCTTGTTTTTCAGAAATTAAAAAGCCAATTTTCTCTAATCTCTTTAATTCGCGCTGAATATTTCCAGCATCTTCCTTAATCAACTTGGCCAGGCCTCTAACATGCGTCTTGAAGTCGGGATATTTAGCATAGATTACTATAATCTTGCGTCTTACTCTTGAGGTTATAAATACATCTAACATAATAAATCTTATTGTCTTTCAAACAACATGAAGTATAAGGCCTTTTTATTACTTTTACAATTTTTTTTATAAAAATATATAATGGTATTTATGTACTATTACGAGATACTACCCAAAGACTCAAGTTATTTTTCCGAAAAACTGCTTACCTACGAATCAGATGAATTAATCCAAAAGTATTCATTAGTAGCCATAAGATTAAAGTCTAAGTCCATAATTGGATTGGTTATTAAAAATACAACGAAACCTAGATTTAAGACAAGTCCAGTCATAAGTAACCTTTCTAATTATATTGGTCAACTACCAGATGAAAGCGTAAAATTACTTAACTGGATTCATCTTTATTATCCTGGTCCAGCTGGATTAATATTAACTCAGTTCATACCTCAGAAAATTATAGATATTGGAGAAAAGTATAGTGTAGATAATACAACTTATGCTTATAATTCGGCTCAATTGCCTAGCCTTTCCAAAGAACAGGTATCCGTACTTGAATCTATAACTGGTCCAGCCACATACGTTCTTCATGGTGATACTGGTACAGGGAAAACCAGGGTTTATATAGAGCTAGCCAAAAGATCTATAGAAAAGAAAAAGACTACATTGATAATGATTCCCGAGATTAGTTTAACTCCTCAATTTACAAAAATATTCGAAGAAAACTTTGGTAACAGAGTAATAATCATAAACTCCAAGTTATCGCCGTCAAAAAAACTCCAAAATTGGTTGAGAATTGCTCATGATGATCAGGGATTAATCGTAATAGGCCCTAGGTCAGCCCTATTTAGCCCATTCAGATCACTTGGTCTTGTTGTGGTAGATGAATTTCATGAAGATGCCTATAAACAAGAGCAATCCCCTCATTATCACGCAAACAGGGTCGCCAGTATGCTGGCCAAAATCCATAAATCTGTATTAATTTTCGGGTCAGCAACTCCCCCAATCGCAGATTACTATTTAGCAAAAGAACAAAAAACACCTATTTTAAGAATGCTTAGTAACCCGATAACCAAGAATACTGGACAAATATTTAAGGAAATAGTCGATATAAAAGATCATTCGGAATTTACTAAAAGCAAGCTGATATCGAATAAATTAATTAATTTAATAGAGGCAGCTCTCAAAGAAAAGGAACAAAGTCTGCTTTTTTTAAACAGGAGAGGAACGGCGAGAATTGTATTCTGCGATAATTGTGGCTGGCAATCTGTCTGCCCCAACTGTGATTTACCGCTTATATTCCATGCTGATAAATTTATTGCTATATGCCACTCTTGTGGTCTCACCAAAAAACCACCGATGTCATGTCCAGACTGTAATGAAGAAAAAATCATCTATAGAGGTTTTGGCACTAAGGCCCTAATTGATGAAGCGAAAAGACTTTTTCCTAATGCACGCATACAGAGGTTTGACAATGACAACAGTAGTAGCGAAAGCTTTGAACACAATTATGATTCAGTTGTATCTGGAGAGGTGGATATTTTGATCGGGACACAAACTTTGTCCCGAGGACTAGATCTGCCTAATTTATCCGTTGTCGGGATAATGGTTGCCGAATCGAGCCTTTCCTTCCCTGACTTCACTGCTTCCGAGAAAACCTATCAACAAATTAATCAAATTCTCGGGCGTATAGGTAGAGGCCATAAAAAAGGTAATGCTATTATCCAAACATATAGTCCGGATAATAAGACTATTGTTGACTCAATAAATCTAAATTATGAAGATTATTTTTCTGGTGAGATAGAAGAGCGCAAAAAGTTTCTCTACCCTCCCTTCGTACAGATAGTAAAACTCACTTGCTCGAAGGCAACAGTTAAAGATGCAGAAAAAGCTTCAAAACTATTATTCAAGAGGCTAGAAAATCTTAAGTTAGATATTACACTACTGGGTCCCGCGCCCTCCTTCTATTCTAAAAAAGCGGGCAAATTCCAATACCAAATAATAGTTAAGTCCAAATTAAGAAGCAATCTAATCAAGGCCATCAATAATCTCCCTTCAGGCTGGGATTATGACCTAGATCCCTTAAATCTTTTATAATAAATATCGCGTTTAATATATACTTTAAGATTATGAATGCAAAGAAACTAAAATATGGCCTGATTACCCTACCCAATATTAATCTTCGATCTAAATCGATGAAAGTTGGAATTATTACGGATGAGACAATTGAAATTGTTGAATCAATGAAAAAGGTACTGCTTCAATGGGAAAGCGAAAGAGAGCATGAAGTTGGAGTAGCTTTAGCTTCAATACAAATAGATGTCCCCTATAAGATAGTTATTATTCGCAAAGATCTTGACGATAAAGATAATCATGATTTCGATGTTTTCATTAATCCCTCCATCACTAAGTATGAGGGCGAATTAGTGGAAGATTTCGAAGGCTGTTTAAGTATCAAAGATATATATGGTAAGGTTCCTAGATTCAGCAAAGTTAGAATTAAGGCGACGGATTTAGACGGTAAACCCATAAGACATACGGCCAAGGGATTCATTGCAAGAGTTTTTCAGCATGAGATTGATCATACCGATGGAAAGTTATTTATTGATCACATTAAAAATGAGAATGAAGCATTTTTTAAATTAATGCCTGACGGCAAATTAAAACAACTGGATTATGAAAAAGATGTCGAAAAAAATAGTATTCTTTGGTAACGAGAGATTAGCTACTGGTGTAACTACAAAAAATCCAGTAATGAAAAAGCTCATGGATGCAGGGTTTGTGATTGATTGTTTGATTTTAAATCAAGATACATATAACTCTCGAAACCTTAGAACTATAGAAGCCGAAGAATTTGCAAATTTAAATAATATAAAAGTACATAAGCCGGGCTCAATTGATGAGGTAAAAAAAATTGTAGCCGAATCTGGATGTGAAATTGCTGTGCTAGTAGCATATGGCAAGTTAATACCCGAATCAGTTATTGAAATGTTCCCATTAGGAATAATAAATATCCACCCTTCTCTACTGCCAGACAAAAGAGGTTCTACTCCAATAGAACAAACAATATTAGATGGGGACAAAATAGCTGGCGTTTCATTGATGAGATTAGCTAAGGGCATGGACTCTGGCCCAATATATGATCAAATTAGGATAGAGATATCAGGTAAGGAGTCAAAACAAGAACTTTCAGACCTACTTAATATAGCCGGAGCAGATTTACTGGCGAAAAACCTCAATGATATTATTGGTGGAGACCTAAAGCCGGTAGAACAACCTACTGAGGGAATAACTGTTACGAAGCAACTAAATAAGACCGATGGAATTATAGACTGGAACGAAAAAGCTGCAATTATCGAAAGAAAATGCAGGGCTTATCAAGGGTGGCCCAAGCTAAAGACAGTCTTATTCGGTAAAAATGTAGATATTGAGCAAGTAGAAGTTGGTGAAAAAACATTACAGGAACCTGGAAAAATTACTGCAGATAAAGATTCGCTTAAAGTTGCCGCTTTAGGTGATGAAATTGAAATAATATCTCTAAAACCTGAGAATAAAAAATCAATGTCAGGTAAAGCCTTTATTGCAGGCTATAAAAAATAATTATTTAGACGATTCTAGTATCTGAGGAGCAATTTGCTTGATTTCTTGCTTTAACTTCTCAAATTCTTCCGATACTACATCTTTGTAGTTTGGGAAATTTTGCTCGAGCCACTTGAAAGCGCCCTGTTCATCTTTTTGATTGATGAAACTTTCGAACTCATTAAGCTGTTGATCGGTCATATTTCCAGCTAGACGAAAACCAACTCTAGTTTCTAGAGTTTCATAAATATGAGCCTTCATTTTTGTTTTTTCTGCCTCAGGCAAATCGCTGAGACCAATTTCTAATAGCAATTCGTCATTAAACTTTATCATGATGATATTATATCATTTTTAAATTTTTCTTTGAACTGTCTCTCGTGTAAAGAATTGTATATTATCGCCAATTTCAATAGCTAACTTATTCTTAAGTTCTATGCTCAAACCACACATTTCACCTTCAAAAACCTCTTTAGTATCTTGAGGTCCCCTCTTTAAGTTAGTGATACTGACCTCAGCTAATACTTCTTTACCTCGAATAACCCTAGCCAATGCTGGAACTGTAAGTTTACCTTTTTTAACTTCTCCACCGGCAATAATTTCGCTTTTACCTGATGTGAATACGCCTTTGATTTCAAGAACACCTGTCTCATTTTCTACAATTTCTGGAGCTAGCATGTTACTAAGTCTCTCTTTAGCATCGTCAATAAGTTCGTATATTATTTTATAGATATTTATCGGGACTTTATCTCTTGAAGCAAGTCTTCTAATTTCAGAAGGTAATTCAACGTTAAATCCGTAGATTATTCCATTAGCTGAATGAGCTGTGTGAACATCACTAGCATTTATAGAGCCGACGCCCGTACTAATAACTTTAAAGGCTACTTCATCCGTCTCAAGAGTTCTTAGACTATCGATTACAGAAGTAAGAGAACCCTGCACGTCAGTTTTAATCAAAACCGGTAACTCTTGTAAGGAATTGGATCTGTTTATGATACTTATGAGCTCTGTACTGTTTAGATTATTCTGGGCAAATCCAGCTTTATTGTTCAATTCGTAATCTTCAGCAATAATTCTTGCTGTTTTCTCATTTTTTGTAGTAACAAACTTATCTCCAAACTGCGGCAGTTCTTTAAATCCAGTTATAATAACCGGTGTTGAAGGTCCTGCAGTCTTGATAGCTATATTGTCAGGAGAAGTAAGGCTTCTAATCTTTGCATATGTAGAACCAGCTACGATGACATCATTATAGTTAAGGGTTCCTTCAGCAATTAGAGCATGGGCAACAGGTCCTCTACCTTTTTCTAGGTGTGATTCAATAATTAAACCTTCGGCAGGAACATCAATAGGAGCTTTGAGCTCTTCAAGATCCGCAGTTAAAAGAACCATATCTAGCAGATTATCGATTCCTATTTTTGTTTTAGCGGAAACCTCAACTACAGTAAGCTCTCCACCCCAACCCTCTACTAGAATATTTTTTTCAGCAAGTTGCTGCTTAACACGATTGGGATCTGCGCCTTCTTTATCTATTTTATTTATAGCTATGATCATTTTAGAGCCTGCCTGGTTGGCAAACCTAATAGCTTCTATAGTTTGTGGCTTAACGCCGTCATCGGCCGCTACAACGATTATAACTAGATCTGTAAGTTCTGCCCCGTGAGCACGAATTGCCGCAAATGCTTCATGGCCGGGAGTATCAAGAAAAGTTATTAACCTATTGTTGTGAGTGATCTGATAAGCAGAAATATGCTGGGTTATCCCACCAGCTTCACCCTTCGCAACAGATGCTTCTCTGATTGAATCAAGTAAGCTAGTTTTACCATGATCAACGTGGCCCATTACGGCGACTACAGGAGGTCGATTAGGACCAGTTAAATTACTTTTCTTTTTCTTGATTATTGATTCAATCAATTCGTCTTTTGGTGCGGACTTAACAAGAGTAATATCGTCAAAACCAAGATCAGCCACCATAATCTCAGCTGTATCAAAATCAACTCTTTCATTAACGGTAGCGATGATACCGTTTTTCATTAATTGACCTATTAGTTTAGTAACAGGAATAGATAGTTTTTCAGCAAGAGTGCCGACTGTGATGTTATCTTCTAGTTCAATGGTTCTTGCCATGCCAACACTCCTTACTTAATTTATCTATTTTTATAAGAATCTAATCTATTTATTTTGCATCCTTCAAGCTAAGTGCAATTTTTCTTGATTCAGTATCAATATCTATAACTTTAAATTTCTTCTTTTCGTTGAGTTGGAAGATTTTCTCAGGATCAACACTCTCATCAGTGCTCATTTCAGAAACGTGAACTAATGCCTCAACAACCGGGCTAAGCTGAACGAATGCACCAAAAGGTGTTATTCGAGTAATCTTACCCTCTACAACAGAGCCTTTCTTAAAAGCTTTTACCTGTTCGATCCATGGATCTTCAGAAAGTTGTTTTATGCTTAGGCTTAATCTATCGTCTTTATCTATAGAGATGATTTTAGCCTTGACTGATTCGCCAACCTTAAGATAATCTCTAGGATTTTCAACATGCTCCCAAGAAATTTCAGAAATGTGAATTAATCCTTCTATACCTTCGGCATTAACGAATGCACCGAAGTCTGTTACACCCGTAACTATTCCTTCGATTTCTTCACCGACTTTAAGCTTTCCAAATCTTTCCTTAACAACATCTTTAACTGCCTCTTTTTCAGAGAAAATTAATTTGTTATCTTTCCTGCTCACATCAAGAACTGTTACCTTAACTGGCTTGTTTATAAGACTATTAAGTTTAGATAGGATCTCATCCTTATCGGCACCTGAGACTCTTGGATAGTGTCCTGCAGCAAGTTGAGATACTGGTAGGAATCCACGAATACCTTCAAGCTCTACGAGCAATCCACCTCTGTTTGCGTCATAAGGCACAATCTCAATAACTTCTTTGTCTTCATTAAGCCTTTGAAGCTCATCCCAGCCCCTGTCCTTAACTACTCTACGCATACTTAGTAGCATGTGACCTTCTTCAATTTCGGGATCAACAACACTTACTGTTATTTTTTCGCCGATTTCGATAGGTTGTCCGTAGCCAATTTCACGACGCATAACAACGCCGATTCCGTTTGCTCCTAAATCAACCCAGATTTCATGTTTTTTAACAGAGATTATCTCTCCTTCGGTAACATCTCCGACTTTCAATTGCTGGACTTCATTGCTAGCTAGCAATTCATCCATAGTTAAATTAACTTTTGACATGTATTCCATGCCTCCTTTATATATATTTTCCATTAGATGAGTAATTTATACATAGAAATAAACTATTATTTAAATTACCCCAAATAGATTGCTTACATTATAACTTTTTTTTACGAAATGGTCAAAGAGGTCATATCTATGAAAATGATGCTAAATAATATGCTAGAATTTGAGTAATGGTTTACTTGGGAATAGATATTGGGGGAACTAAAACACTTTTGGCTGTTTTTGATGAAAACGGCGCAATCTTAACCAAGCTTAAATTCTTAACCAATCAAGACTACTCAAACTTCTTAACTGATTTACGAAACAACATCTCGAATCTAAATCAGGATAAATTCGAGCGATGTGGAGTTGCGGTTCCAGGCCTCATAGATAGAAAAACTGGAAATGCCCTAGCATTCGGCAACCTTCCGTGGAAAAACGTACCAATAAAAGACGATATTGAGGCCATAGCGGGCTGTAATACGAAAGTTGAGCACGATGGATGCATTGGTGGACTTTTTGAGTCAAGACAGCTGAATCCACCGCTGAATAAGGTTCTGTACCTTACTGTTAGTACAGGCATAGGCTCAGGAATGATTATAGATAATAAAATTGATGTCAATTATGCAAGTTCTGAGCCAGGACAAATGGAAATTTATCATGATGGCAAACTTGAAAAATGGGAGTCTTTTGCTTCAGGAAAAGCTATTCTTAAGAAATTTGGCAAACAAGCAAAAGATATAGATGACACAAATTCATGGTCAGAAATATCTCATAATCTAGCGCTTGGATGCCTAGAATTAATGGCGATCATTCAACCAGATGTAATAATTTTTGGTGGCAGTGTTGGTAACTATTTCGAAAAATTTGAGAAACCCCTAAAAGAAAAACTGGAAGATCATTATAACCCGCTAATCAAATTACCTATCCTGAAAAAAGCTACTAAAGCTGAAGAGTGCGTAATATATGGTTGTTATGAGTTAATAAAAAATGATTAGTTTAGTTAAATTGCTTGAAAATGACTTCCCTGATATAAATTTCAAACCAGGTAGTACTTTTTATTGGTCTCCTGTATCGAAAACAATTCACTACATAGATTCTAGCAATTCAGAGAAAACTAAATGGGCGCTCTTGCATGAAGTATCTCACGCACTTTTAAATCATAAAAGTTATAAAAATGATTTAGAGCTACTCACAATGGAAGCGTTAGCATGGCAAAAAGCACAAGCAATTAGTACCAAATATGATATAAAAATTGACTACGAGCACATTCAAAATTGCTTAGATACATATAGGAATTGGTTGCATATGCGTAGTACCTGCCCTAACTGTGGCATAAGAACATTGCAAATAAAGCCTAATCATTATAGGTGCCATAATTGTCATACTGAATGGAATGTAACTTCAGAAAAATTTTGCAGACCTTATAGAAAAATAAATTCCCAAATCAAAAAGTCACCTGATCATATAGACCAAGTGACTTTTGTTTGAAAAATATCTAAATTAGACAGTTTTCTTGGTGCGTCGTGAAATTCGACCACCTTTAGCACCAGCAATTCTTGCTAGTTCACGGTTAGCAGCAAAGCCACCTGTGTGACCTTTTTTGCCACCGATAGCACCGATTTTAGAATAAAAATCTGAGCCATACTTAGATTTGTTAGTTTTAGCAGCAGCGATGCCACCAGTTTTAGTTCCAGCCATAGTGAAACCTCCCTATTAAGTTAGATTCTCTTCATCATTGAAATAAAAAAAGCTCCATAATTAAATGGAACCCTCTTCATTAAAATAATGAACTAAACATATATTAACATGCCTAAGCTTTATTGTCAAATTAGTTATGTATATAAAATGCCTTTAAAAAGATAAAACCCCTCCTATTCGGAGGGGCTTCATATAATTCGGCACCGTGCTATTTTCCCAGGGGTGAACCCCCAAGTATTGTAACCGCTTCAAGGCTTAACTTCTGTGTTCGGAATGGTAACAGGTGTTTCCCTTGCGCCATGGGCACCGACTAAGGACGGTGATAAATCACCATCTATAGTCGATGTTCATAAATAAAAATGATCAAACGTGTGCTTATTATGCACCAATAACTAGTCAATGCTACCCTACATCTTGATATAAAACAAATGTTTTATAAGATGTAGGTACATAAAAAGTCAGTGGGACTATTAGTACGCTTCGGCTACACATGTTACCATGCTTCCACCTTGCGCCTATCAAACTGATCGTCTTTCAGTGTCCTCATAGGGAAATCTAATCTTGAGGTCAGTTTCGCGCTTAATATGCTTTCAGCGCTTATCTGGTCCGCACGTAGCTACCCAACAATGCCCTTGGTAGAACAATTGGTACACCAGAGGTGCGTTCATCCCGGTCCTCTCGTACTAGGGACAAATCCTCTCAAATTTCCTAGCGTCCACAGCGGATATAAACCGAACTGTCTCACGACGTTCTGAACCCAGCTCGCGTACCTCTTTAACCGGCGAACAGCCGGACCCTTGGAAGGTGCTCCCCCTCCAGGATGAGATGAGCCGACATCGAGGTGCCAAACAGCGCCGTCTATGTGAACTATTGGGCGCTATAAGCCTGTTATCCCCGGCGTAACTTTTATCCGAAAGCGCTGCCGATACCACATTCATGTACAAATGTACGGACAGCGGAAAACTTGCTCCCACTTTCGTGCCTGATCGGCTGGTAAGCCTCACAGTCAAGCTAGCTTATGCGTATATACTATCGATTCGATTTCCATCCGAACCTAGCTAACCTTTGAACGCCTCCGATACTTTTTAGGAGGCAACCGCCCCAGTTAAACTACCCACCAGACACGGTCCCATATCCAGCAGCTACTATCGATATAAATATATCAATAGCAATTGATGGACATGGTAAGAACAAGATCGTAACAAGGGTGGTATTTCACTGGCGACTCCACCTAGACTAGCGTCTAGGCTTCAAAGTCTCCCACCTATCCTACACATGTTACGACCCGGTTCAATGTCAAGCTGTAGTAAAGCTGCACGGGGTCTTTTCGTCCTGCTGCGGACAGACGGCATCTTTACCGTCAATGCACTTTCACCGAGCTCTTCGTTGAGACAGTACCCATATCATTACTCCATTCGTGCGGGTCAGAACTTCATTTGTTGTTAACAATGTATTTCTACACTGATCAGACTATATCTTCATCTCGCTTGATCAACTTTAGGAGTTGTTCTTTGGTATATTTTCTTTTACCAGATTCATTCATATTATATGCATTATCAATTATTGATCTTAGACCATCTTTATTGAGATGTTTTGATGCAGCAATTTGATTACATATATCTGAGAAAAGGATAAAATCATGTAACTTACTTGTTTTTAGAGAATACTTCTTAAAATGCGGTATTATTAGCTTTCTTATATCACCAATTGATCTTACTTCATATTTATAAGTTTGATCATGGCGACTGAATCTAATTGCTCCACATCCGAAGTAGGCATGAATTTGTTCTAATGCCTGGAGGCTTCGACGATTTTGACTTACCGAGAAACTTGGACGTATCTCGATTCCTGTTATCATCTTGTTTCTCTGTGTAAATGACACTGAGAAACATCCTTCTCCATCTATAAACCCAGTTACATACCAAGGATCTAATTCCATTGTCGATTTTTTGTGTAAGCGAGAGCCAACGTGTTGTACATTTTGTTTCATGTACCTCTCCTTTCGGGTCAGTCGTTACGGCTTCCTATTAAAATAGATTGCCACGGGATTGCCATAAATCATATTAATGACTTTTAGGTTTCCCCGTTATTAGTTGGTTTACTTACAGTGTGTCGCCACACTCTTCAGGCAAGTTCAATTTACCTGACAAGGAATTTCGCTACCTTAGGACGGTTATAGTTACCGCCGCCGTTCACTGGGGCTTCAGTTCAAAGCATACACTTATCCCCTTAACCTTCCAGCACTGGGCAGGAGTCAGCCCCTATACATCCACTTTCGTGTTAGCAGAGACCTATGTTTTTGGTAAACAGTTGCATGGGTTCCTTAGCTGCGGCCCCCCAAAAAGGGGGCAGGCCTTATTCCGAAGTTACGGCCGCTTGTTTGCCGAGTTCCTTAACGAAGAATCACTCGTACACCTTGGTCTACTCGACCTGAGCACCTGTGTCGGTTTGCGGTACGGATAGCCTTATACATAAGCTTGGAAGCTTTTCTGGTCAGCTTGACTCACAGGAATTCAACCTAAAGGTCGTTTCATTCGCGCATCAGCCGAAGCCTAAACGCTTAGACGGATATAACCATGAATCCGCTCCTACTATCATGCCGCGCACTTCCAAACAATATAAAACTAGTACGGGAATATTAACCCGTTGTCCATCGCCTACGCTACTCGCCTCGGCTTAGGACCGACTAACCCTGGGACGATTACCGTTGCCCAGGAAACCTTGCTCTTTCGGTGGGCAGGATTCTCACCTGCCTTATGGTTACTCATTCCAGCATTCTCACTTGATAACGCTCCACCGTACCTCGCAGTACGACTTCAAAGCAATATCAACGCTCCTCTACCACTCTTAATAAATTAAGAATTCGCATCTTCGGTATTACACTTAGCCCCGTTACATTTTCCGCGCAAGATCTCTTGACGAGTGAGCTGTTACGCACTCTTTAAATGAATGGCTGCTTCTAAGCCAACATCCTCGTTGTTTAAGAAATCTCACCTCGTTTCCCACTTAGTGTAAATTTAGGGACCTTAGATGGCGATCTGGGCTGTTTCCCTTTCGAGCGCCGAGCTTAGCCCCGACGTTCTAACTGCTGCGATTCCACAGACGGTATTCGTAGTTTGTCAAGGGTGGGTAATCTTGCGACCCCCAGTCCGAAACAGAGCTCTACCCCCATCTGCTACCACGCAACGCTAGCCCTAAAGCTATTTCGAGGAGAACCAGCTATCTCCGAGTTCGATTGGCATTTCACCGCTAACCACAGGTCATCCGGGCATGTTGCAGTATGCTACGGTTCGGTCCTCCACGTAGTTTTACCTACGCTTCAACCTGCCCATGGTTAGGTCACCCGGTTTCGGGTCTATTCACTAGTACTAAAATCGCCCTATTCAGGCTCGCTTTCACTACGCATCCGTCATATGACTTATGCTTGCACTAGCAAATAACTCGCTGGATCGTTCTACAAAAAGCACGCCGTCACCAGATAAACTGGCTCCGACTCCTTGTACGCACACAATTTCAGGTTCTATTTCACTCCCATTCCTGGGTTCTTTTCGCCTTTCCCTCACGGTACTTGTTCACTATCGATCGTAAGATATATTTAGCCTTGGAGGGTGGACCCCCCAGCTTCAGTCAGGATTGCACGTGCCCCGACCTACTCTACAAAACAAATATAAGGTTAGCGATACTTGGCATACTAGGCTTTCACTATCTTTGGCTCAGCTTTCCAACTGATTCTGCTCGCGTCGCTAATTTTTTACCTTATGTATGACTTGGTAGATCATACTGCCACTACGGATTACTAGAACAAGTCTAGGACTCCGTACTGGTTTTTTGTAATGTCACAACCCTTCTTAGATATTCGTCTACCAACTTATCCGACTATTACTAGACGGAAACCTAAAAAGTTTGGGCTGTTCCGGATTCGCTCGCCACTACTACCGGAATCGTTGTTTACTTTCTATTCCTCGAGGTACTAAGATGTTTCAGTTCCCCCGGTTACCTCTACTTATCCTATGTATTCAGATAAGCGTGACCAGACATGACTCTGGCCGGATTTCTCCATTCGGACATCTTCGGATCAAAGCTTAGTTAGCAGCTCCCCGAAGCTTTTCGCAGCTCCTTACGTCCTTCATCGGTATCTTACGTCAAGGCATCCGTTGTGCGCGCTTGAGTAACTTTTTACGTTATGCATTGACTAGTTATTGGTATTAACCAACACTTTGCCGTTTGTCATTTTTACTAATTTCTAAACCAAATTTTTAAGTTACTAAACTCGAAGTCAATCTTCATATATTTATGACTAGGACTTGAGTTTATGCTGGAACCCAAACACGCAGAATTCTTGCCTAAACTCAAACTCCAGATATCTTATCAGTAATAACAGATATGGTCAAGCAAAAAACGATGACAAAATGTCTACGACTTTTAACCTATAAAAAACAGATAATAACGTTATTTGATAATTCCCCGCTCATTGATATATACTAATAGAACAAGAATATTAAATAATCCAGCGGGGGTATAATGGATAATCCAAACCAAGTTCCAATAAGAAAAACTAGTAGCACTGCACCAGTACCTAGTATGAAAAGAAGTAAATCAAAAAATCCAATGATCAGAATGGGCGTAATAGCTGCTTCAGTGGTTATTATATTATTAATAGGATTCTATGGTGTCCAGATGGTAAGCCACAATGAAACTATGAAAGGCGTTAATTCTAGCGAGTACCAAGCAGTATTTCTAACAAATGGTCAGGCTTACTTCGGTAAAGTAACAGACATTAATAGCAATTTCCTTACTATTAAGAACATTTACTACCTACAAGCTGGACAGACTGCTCAGCCTAAGGACAACGCATCGACTTCATCAACTCCACTTTCATTAGTAAAGTTAGGTAGTGAGATTCATGGTCCTGAAGATCAAATGAATATAGCAAGAAGCCAAATATTGTTTTATGAAAATCTAAAGAACAATAGCCAGGTAGTTCAAGCTATACAAAAGCATTAATTAAATAAAAGCCTAAAAAGCTTTCACTAAATTATCCTTCTAGTTTACAATTAAGTGCTAGAAGGATTTTTTATGTCAAACAATGATTCACCTATAACAAACAACCCTAAACGCAACAATATAACAGTTCTGATTGCAGAAGATGACAGTTCCATTGCCAATTTGCTAAGTATGCAGTTGGAGCTAGCAGGCTATAAAGTCATATTGGCCGCTAACGGAAAAATTGCCAAGGATTCTATAGTTAACAATAAGCCCAATTTCGTACTCATGGATATTAGTATGCCTGAACTGAATGGCTTCGAGGTTATGGAAGCAGTAAAAAATGAAGGCATAAATCTCGAATCTTTTAAGATCGTCTTCTTAAGTAATTCATCAACTCCCGGAGATATAGAAAAAGCTGCTTCCTTTGGAGCACAATATAAGATTAAGGCCGAGTTATCTCCTAAAGAATTAATAAATGTCATAGACCAAAGTCTCTCTATATAAAATCTATCTAAGAATCGATTGGTTTAGTTCACAATTTTACTGTACGACTAAGTACTTGAAAGTATATGTTGTATTTTGATTTGGAGAATTAGTTACTCCGAATGTGAAATCATTAGTGGTGGTTTGATCCTGATATACGCCTAGCGATGCACTTTGAGAATTCTTAGCCATAATTAATACATTCGGGATTCCGGCAAATACTTTATCAAATGTAATGTCGGCCAGCTCACCAGATGTCGTAGATGTACCGGTGCTTATAGTTATGACTCCTGTTGTATCATTTCCAGATATAGAAACGGTTGATCCAATCCCTGCAGAAATTAAGGCTTTTATCGTTGGAGTATTGCCGCCAGTTATTATGTGTCCAGTTATTGTTACTTGGCCTAAGTATGTATTGCCAGCTACTGTTAGGCTTCCATTAATAGTTGCATTCGCAGTGACGTTTAGACTTCCGATAGTTGCAATACCAGATGCCGATAAATTATTAAATGAGTCACCGCCACTTGGCATAGAAGGACTATAGTAGAAGTTTTGTATAAATACAGTGACTGTTCCCTGCTCTCCAGTGCTTCCATCGAATGATGACATTGCTCTACCTATAACATTTCCAGCGGATGTTGCTTTCATGGCGACTCCATTTATTGATGACGAAGTTAGGTAATCACCTATAGCAATTGCCCCATTTTCTAAAGATACTTTCACCGGAACACGTCCTACTAACGCTAAAGGAACCTGACTGCCGTCTGGAGTTGAGCTTGAGGTAATCTCAGACAACTGTCCATTAGTAACAAATCCTGGGTGAGTAGATATTACGCCAATCAAATACGGATCGTTAACGCCTGTTGATTTAATAATATGCTCCGGACTACTCGGATCCATAGAAACTAAGTCGCCGCCAGTTATAGATGAATCGCTAACAGTTATATTTTCGGCATAGTCTGGAGACCCTACTCCTGCTGTTATTGTTCCGGTTGCGGCAATGTTGCCAGTAACAGCAAGCGCATTATTACATGATGACATATTTATACAGACTCTTGAGTTAGTGGAATCTATATTAAGTAATGCAGTTCCTGAAGCGTTCTGGAATTGATAAGCGCTAGTTGAGTTATTGCCATTTCTGAGCACAACATTACCTGCCGCTCCGATTGATGTTCCCGCTCCAATTGTTATAGAGCCTCCGCTACCTGACCCTGCATTTGCACCAGTTCCTATGGTTATTGATCCTACATTTGCGGTTTCGCCCGATCCAACTGTCCCGGTCACCATATTTATGCTTCCGCTTGCAGAATTGCTTCCATAAAAATTATTTTCAGAGCCGGTACTAATATTCACATCACCCGATTTAGCACCATAAAAACTTGATCCGGATGTAAGATTCACGTCACCAGAATTTAGGAAAACCCCATTTACAGATTGTAGGGTTACCGAACTTGCAACTCCGCTACCTGACTGAAATGCAACAATTCCATTGCTAGGAGCTAATATAAGACCGCTTCCTAGACTTATATCTGCACCGCCCCCTGTACTAGAAAGGCTAATACCTGCTCCGCTTCCAGAGTTTGAAAGGCTAAGAACACTGCCCGTTGCATTAACAGCAGTCTGATTAAGTTGCAATACGCTTGATGAATCAAGACAGAATGAGCTGCATGAACTAGAAATACTGGCAGCTGCAGTAGAATTGCCAGATCCAGTGTAAGAAAAAGGATGAAAATCAACATTAAACGCAACCATCACTGTGTTATTGGTAGTTTGTCCGGGGATAAGGGTCACAGATGTGGTCGGCTTCACAGTGTTAGTAATTGCAGAGATGTAGCTATAAATTTCCCATGTACTTGACCCGCAGGAACTTTGATTCGAACCGTACGCACTACTAACAAAATTATATGAAATTGCGCCCGAAATATTTGGGCCAACATCGTTCGCACAGTTCGTATCAGTTTGAGAGTATAAGGACACTATTGTATCTGTGGTGTTACTGGGGTTAATCGAACTATATAATGATGCCTGATTTATCGAGGGATTTACTGCGGCTGTAGTTAAGGCTGAATAACTGCTGCCCCAGAGAGCAGTAGAACAAGTTGAGGCCGTTGCTAATGTATTACATCCACCCTGATCAATATTATAGAATTCGGCTGCAACTATTGCATTTAGTGCACTAGTGCCAAACGTAGCTGTTATTGGTTGGCTTCCAGGAGAAAATTGTGAAATCTCAACTTCATTAATTGCATAAATGGCTGAGCAGTTTTTATAACCACTAGCACAACCTGTAGATACTTGGTGCATTGGATATCCACTAAATGTTACAGAAGTCGGAAATTGAGCGTAATAACTAGTGGCTTCAACTAAAATATATCTATTAGGGTGTGGGGTTAAGTTAATGAAGCCATTAGCAAAAGTTTTATTAGCACTATTGTCGGAGAAACTGAAATAAGCGTCATTTGCGGCCGATACTGTTGCTCCACTAGTTCCCTGTCCGATTGTTCTATTTATCGACAATGGGGAGCTAGTAGATGTACTATTATTGGTAACATTGAGAGATATTGGACTATTCCAGTTTGTAGATTGAAAAATAGGCGTACTTGAATTCAAAAGAGTTGTTCCGTTGTCGGAATATGTAGTTGTTGCTACATTAGTTGCCACCTCTCCAATACAGGCATAGTTCAAGCCACTACATCCCGATGCAGTAGCTCCAACAAAAGTCCTATAGACATTGTATGAAGTAGCCCCCGTAACAGCTGGCCAGGTAACGTTATTTTTATTTGATGAATTTATAAGATTATAGCTTGGGCCTGATCCAGAAGCCACGACTGCAGATTCTACGCCTGAAATATTAGCCGTAATTGCATAGCTATAGACGGCTGAGCTTGGAGGAAACGTACTTGTGGTAGCAGCTCCACCCTTATCAGGACATGTTACAGTTCCAGCGTTAATTGGGCATGACCCCAATAGACCTATTTGGGCTGAATTTGTACCGGCTGTAGCTGTACTCCCTACTCTGTAAATATTGTAACTGGTGGCTGAAGGGTAGGCTAAGAATGCTACGTTATTATAGTTTGAAGTACTTAGAGTTGTATTCCCCGAGTTAGTTGTTCCAGTATAAATTGTATTTGTTTCTGCGCCACCAACTATTGCTGTAACACTATAAGAGTATGTTTTTGTAGAGGTCGCACCAACCTTAGATAAAGTTGCAGCTGTTGCTCCAGATGGAGATACTGTAAGGCTGTTTACCGCAAAACCAACATTCAATGTCTGCGCAGACTTACTGCCAATATTTAGAGCTGTTCCAAAACTTGGGTTAACGTCTATAGTATTTGTAGCAACCGATCCAACACTAACGCTTGAAGACACATTTCCAAGAACATTTACTGTTGCCGATGAATTGCCTATAGAGACAACTCCATTATTTGAGCCCGTTCCAATATTTGTATTACTTGAACCGCTAGCATTGATGCTCGTTGTTCCCGTAATCGTAGCTCCACCAGTTCCTGTAAAAGAGCCAGTACCAGCACTGATGCCGACTCCAGTTATTGAGCCTGCAATACTAATATTGCCAGAACCATTTGTTTGTACTAACTGACTCACACCATTAAAGCTATTGCCTTGGTAAGTAATGTTGTTT
>Ga0194045_1000036_pt1 | contig 35184 bp, 24 predicted proteins | sample JunL6211m_MetaG_FD_161686 | JGI IMG/M metagenome (GOLD analysis project Ga0194045, IMG submission 161686) | Anoxic zone freshwater microbial communities from boreal shield lake in IISD Experimental Lakes Area, Ontario, Canada - Jun2016-L626-11m | ecosystem: Environmental > Aquatic > Freshwater >...
CGCAAAGCGCCCGGGCAGTCTTGATGAATCCTGCGGTCGAAGCCGCCGTTTTGGAAACCGCTCGCGGCGGCATCCTTCGCGAAGGTCTCGGATTCGATTCGTGTGACGTCGGTGTTGTAACGAACCTTGGCGAAGGGGACCATCTGGGCCTGGCCGATATCGAAACCATTGAACAACTTGCAAAGGTAAAACGTTGTATTATCGAAGCAGTTCACAAAAACGGCTTCGGCGTTCTCAAAGCCAATGATCCGCTGACGGCGGAAATGGCAGAAAAATGCAAGGGAGCCGTGGTATTCTTTGCCTTGGATGGCGATGACCCCGTTCTGCTGGCTCACCGGGCTAAGGGTGGCAGGGGCGCTTTTGTTCGAGACAATGCGGTCATTTTGGCTGAAGGAAATACGGACTTCGTTCTTCTTTCGCTGGATCGAGTTCCGTTGACCCACAACGGTCGAATCGGCTTCCAAGTGGAAAACGTCCTGGCCGCCGCATCTGCTTGTTGGGCTCTTGGTATGCCATGCGAACAGATTCGGCTTGGACTCGAGTCGTTCTCATCGCATATGGACAAAGTTCCAGGTCGTTTCAATTTGATGGAGATTCATGGAGCAACAGTGGTGGTTGACTATGGTCACAACCAATCGTCCTTGTTAGCCATCGCGGAGACTCTTGACCAATTCCCGCACCCAAGTCGTACGGTCATCTATTCCGCCGCAGGTGATCGTCGCGACGCGGATATGATTCGCCAAGGCGAAATCTTAGCGGACCATTTTGACAGAATCATATTGTACGAAGACAACTATTTGCGAGGCCGTCAACCTGGTGAGATCATGACCCTGTTCAAGCAGGGGATGGACGGTGGAAAGCGTGTGAAGGAGATTCACGAAGTTCAAGGCTGGCAAAACGCGGTCGACCGAGCGCTCAAACTGATTCGCAAGGGAGAGTTCTTGCTGATGCAAGCCGACACGATTGACGAAGCGGTCCAGTATCTTCATCATTCCATCGAGCACGAAAGTTTGGGAAGAGAAATTGAGCTCGATGCCGCGATTCAAAAGCCGGTCGAAGCGCCTGCCAAGCTGGTACCCGCACCCGAGGCGAACATTCGCACCCATTAGGCGAGCACGTTGGGTGCGGAACGTCGCAAGCCGTCCGATGAGTCGAATAAACGAAACCACAGTCGCCCAGAGCGAATGCAATGGGCGCAGGAATCTTGGCAAATGACACTGGCGGCTCATACGCCCGCACGTTTTCACAGCGTGCCTCTCACAGCGTGCCTCTCACAGCGGTAAACTAAGGTCGTAGTGGATCTTGTAACGACCCATTCGCATGGGGATCTTGAACAAGCCGTAGTGCAGGCTGCCAGCCTGTTTTTTCATTGACAGGCGCTGACAGCCCTGGCAGACTGTCCTACGAAAATCAGCAACCAATCGTTCATGCCTCAAAACCGCGCGGTTGGTTAAACACACGAGCCGCATGCAACCCCAAGGCATCGCAACGTCTATTTCGACTACCTCGTTGAATGCATACTGGCGAAGTCGGCTGCTTTGCGACTAAAATGCTTTGATCCCGCCTTTGACATTCTTGCCCGAGAATACCGGTGTCCCTCCCTCTCCATTCAGGCCAACGGAAATGATCCATCAGCTATTTCGCGTCTCCTACGCGTTTTCGATGATTGGTATGCTGCACGCATTGGTGACGTGCGACGCTGCCGAATCGCTTCAAGCAAAACGGCCCAACATCATTTTGGTCATGACGGACGATCAAGGCATGGGCGACCTTTCTTGCTTGGGAAACAAAGTCCTTAAAACGCCAAACCTTGACCGCTTCTACAAGCTCTCCACGCGTTTCACGGATTTCCATGTCAGCCCGACCTGTTCACCGACACGATCGTCGATGATGAGCGGTCGACACGAATTCTACAATGGTATCACCCACACCATCAACGAACGCGAACGAATGGCACTGAGCACAACCACATTCCCGCAGTTGTTGCAATCCTCGGGTTACGCAACAGGCATCTTTGGCAAGTGGCATCTCGGTGACGAAGAGGCCTATCAGCCTGATCATCGGGGCTTCCAACACATCTTCATTCACGGTGCGGGCGGAATCGGACAATCCTATCCGGGCAGTTGTGCCGATTTCCCCCCCAACCGAAAGAATAAGTACAACGATTGCGTCATTCTCGAGAACCAGACAATCGTTCAAACAAAGGGATTTTGTACTGACGTTTTCTTTCAAGCGGCCTTGGGCTGGACCAAACAACAACTCGACGCCGGTAAACCGTTTTTGACCTACATCGCTCCCAATGCGCCTCACGGTCCCATGATTGCCCCCGAAAAGTACAAGAAGCGATTCTCCGAACTTGGATACGATGAGGAAACGTCCGGCCGTTACGGAATGATCGAGAATATCGACGACAACTTTGGTCTGTTGATGGACAAGTTGGATCAATGGAAGGCGTGGGATAATACTCTTGTGATCTTCATGACCGATAACGGACAGTCGAATCTCAAGGGGAAGCTAAACGACCAACCGGTCCCTCTTTTCAGCGCGGGCTTTAAGACTGGCAAGGGAACGCCATACGAAGGCGGGACGCACGTGCCTGCCCTATGGCGATGGAAAGGCGTGCTCGGTGAAGGTGTCGATATCGCGGCACTTACCGCACACATCGACCTCTTCAAAACCTTCTGTGAACTTAGCGGAACTACCATTCCAAGCGACATCCAGAAACTCCAAGGACGCTCGCTTGTTCCGTTGTTAGAGAACCCCAAGGCTGCCTGGGCGGATCGCAATTTGTTCGTCCATGTGGGCCGATGGGAGGTTGGTGTGGATCCAAACACGGCCAAGTTCAAGAACTGTGCGGTTCGAACCCAACGTTGGAGGTTCGTAAACAACAAAGAGTTATTTGACATCAGCGTCGACCCAACCGAATCCAAAGACGTTTCAACCGCTCATCCAGAAGTGATTGCATCACTGAGGGCAGCGTACGACACTTGGTGGGCAGAAGCGTTGCCGATGATGGTCAACGAACAATCCGCTCCAACTCCGCAGCAGCCACAAGCGGTTCGCTACGAGAAACAACTCGTCGAACGCGGTATCCCAGCTTGGCAACCACCCAGTGGGATTGGCTTCTAGTCTGTCATATCCAGCTTTACAACCTTGGAGCCTACCACACTACTAACCTCCCCCGAATTTGGTTTCGACTAACCCAAGTCACAAAATTATGACATCCAATCCGTTTCGCCGTATCGTTGTTGCTCTCGTGATGCTTCTTGGCGTCGGCAAACCTGCGTTTTCCACGGATTCGAATTGGTCTCAGTTCCGTGGCCCGGAAGGGGACGGAAATTCGATCGGGACGGAACTTCCAATCGAATTCAACGAGTCCGAACATGTGCGATGGAAGACCGAAATTCACGGTAGAGCTTGGTCATCGCCAGTCATTTGGGGTTCTCAAATTTGGATGTCGACTGCCAACGACGAGGGGACCGAACTCAGCGCCGTGTGTGTCGACAAAGAGACCGGGAAGATCATCCGCGATGAAGTACTTTTTAAGATTGAAAAGCCACAGTTCTGCCATAAGTTTAATAGCTATGCATCGCCAACTCCGGTGATCGAACAAGGGCGAGTCTACGTAACTTTCGGTTCGCCAGGAACAGCTTGTCTCGATACAGCCACGGGAAAAAAGATTTGGGAGCGAACCGACTTTGTTTGCAATCACTTTCGCGCTGCAGGCTCTTCGCCCATTTTATGGAAGGACTTGCTGTTGATGAACTTCGACGGCAGCGACCAGCAGTACATGGTGGCGTTGGATACGGCCACCGGAAAAACCGTATGGCGAACCGATCGATCTGTTGATTTTCAAGATGTAGACGCGGATGGCAAGCCAGGTTCGGACGGTGACATGCGCAAGGGTTTTGCCACACCTCATGTTTACGAATCCGACGGGCAATCCATTCTGCTCAGCAGCGGTTCGAAAGCTCACTATGCTTATGATCCGCGAACTGGCAAGGAACTTTGGCGAATCGAAGAGCGTTCCTCGCATTCGCCATGCACGCGGCCGGTCGTCGGACATGGACTTGCATACATACCATCGGGTCACGGTAGCGCGGGTATGCTCGCCGTCAAACTTGGCGGGAACGGAGTTTTGGACGAGACAAGCATAGCTTGGTCCATGACCAAGACTTATTCCAACAAGCCGAGCGTTACACTGGTGGGCGACTTGCTTTTCGTCATCAGCGATCTCGGAATCGCTTCCTGCTTGGATGCGACGAGCGGTGAAAACATCTGGACCGAGCGCCTGGGAGGTAACTTCAGCAGCTCGCCGGTTGTCTCTGGCGGACGCATCTATGTTGGGAATGAGGAAGGCAAATTTTATGTCTTCGAAGCGAGTCGCGAGTTCAATCTTCTGGCCGAGAATCAGTTCTCGGACGGATTTATGGCCTCTCCGGCAGTCGACACCCAATCGCTCTACCTGCGTTCCAGGACGCATCTCTATCGGATTGAAGAATGACACAGCTCTTCCCCCAAAACAAAGAGATTTCTCGCTGATTACCACCACTCGAGTCTCGCGTCCCAAATGAATCCCGTAGGTTTACCATGCGGGATTTGGTAGAATTTTTCTTTAAATTCCTTTTACTCTCAAAAATCAATACCTAACTTCATGCGAACCATATTCCTCGCAATCTTTTTCGCACTTTGCCACGTTCCCCTCGGGGTATCAGCCGAGCCCATTGGGATTCAAGTTTTTCCTGAACACATCGATCTCACCAATGCACAAAGCTCTCAACGTCTGACAGTCCAGTACGAGTTGGGCGATGGGACCATCGGAGCGGCGGTCAACTCGGAACTAGAATTCCAGTGGAGCAACCCGACAATCGTCAAATTGGAAAGGAACAACTCGCCCTCCAGCGCAACCTTGTTCGCATCCCAATCGGGCGAAACCAAGCTGACTGTCCGATGTGTTTTGCCCAATGGCAAAGCAGCCACCGCGACCGTGTTGATTACATGCAACCATGTCGACAGGCCATTGGACATCGAGTTCAACAACCATGTGCAAGCGGTGCTCGCACGCAGTGGGTGCAATATGGGTTCCTGTCACGGTGCTCTTGCTGGAAAGGGAGGATTTCGACTGTCCCTACGAGGTTACGACCCCGTGGCCGATCACTTCAACATCACGCGACAAGATCGCGGACGGCGCGTTGAATTGTCGGAGCCGGCTAAGTCTTTGTTCATCGCAAAACCGAGTGGAGGCATCGAGCATAAAGGAGGACTGCGGTTGCCTACAGAATCCAACGACTATGCAATGCTGGCAAAATGGATCGCGGCAGGAGCTGTTGGCCCTCGAGCAACGGACCCTACACTTGCTCACCTAGAGATCCTGCCGAATTCGGTCCGATTGGAGAAAGGAAATTCGCAGCCGCTCGTCGTTCGGGCTCACTATTCGAATGGACGAGTCGAAGATGTCACGCATTGGGCGAAATTTAACGCCACGGACGAGTCGATTGCGACCGTAGACGAGCATGGAATTGCGACGGTGATCGGCCCCGGCGAAGGCGCCGTCAATGCATGGTTTGCTAGCCGCATTGTTTCGTCGCGCATCAGTGTACCGTTCTCAAAGCAGGAAGCCGTCGCATTGGCGCAATTGCCTCGGGCGAATTTCATCGACAATGATGTGGCTGCTCAACTCGCGTCGCTTGGTCTGGACGCAGCGGTACGCTGTAGCGATAGCGAGTTTATTCGCCGCTCGGCTCTGGATACAACAGGTACTTTGCCAACCGAAGAACAAGTGACTACGTTCTTGGCGGACACGGCGCCCGACAAACGCAGTCGTTGGATTGACTCGTTGCTTGAAACCCCAGAGTATGTTGACTATTGGGCCTACCGTTGGTCCGATCTGTTGATGCTCAATAGCAATCTGCTTCGAGCCGACGGCATCAAAGCATATTACACCTGGATCCGTGGTCACGTTCAAAAGAACACTCCGTGGGATCAGTTCACCAGGGAAATCATCACGGCCCGCGGCGAAGCTCTCGAGAACGGCGCAACAAACTATTACGCCATCAATCAAGATCCTGAGGGAATGACTGAGAACGCTTGCCAGGCGTTCATGGGACTCTCAATTGGATGTGCCAAGTGCCACAATCATCCGCTTGAGAAGTGGACCAACGACCAATACTATGCCATGGCGAATATGTTTGCTCGGGTGCGAGCCAAGGGATGGGGGGGAGATCCACGCAACGGAGACTCGCTTCGTACGTTACTTGTTTTGGACCGCGGTGATTTGATTCAGCCATCCAAAGGAAGACCTCAATTACCCGCTCCATTAGATGCCAGCCCTCTCGACATCGATTCTACGGAGGACCGCCGGGAGGTCTTGGCAGATTGGCTCACGTCACCTGAGAACCCTTATTTCACCCGAGCCATCGTGAATCGTATTTGGGCAGCCTATCTCGGAATCGGCATTGTCAACGCGGTTGACGACTTGCGATTAAGCAATCCGGCGAGCAACCCGGCTTTGATGAAGAGTCTTGGCGATCATCTCGTCGCGAACAAATACGACTTAAAGGAACTGATGCGAGTGATTCTGAACTCAGAAACCTATCAATGCAGCAGTAGCACCACCGAAGGTAACAAGAACGACAAAAAGTACTTCTCACATTACTATCCCAAGCGACTGATGGCGGAAGTCATTCATGATGCCATTGCGTCCGTTTCGTCCGTCCCGACCGTATTCGACAAAGTCGCTTTTCTCGGCGGAGACAAGACGCCGACGAAGTTCTACCAAAAGGGAACGCGAGCGATTCAACTTTTCGATTCCAGCGTGGATAGCAATTTCCTCAAAACGTTTGGGCGAAATCAACGTCGGATCACTTGTGAATGCGAACGAAGCGATGAATCGAGCATTATCCAGGTACTGAACCTGAACAATGGAAATATGCTCAATGATAAATTGGAAGAAAAAGGGAGTGTCGTGGATCAGTTGATGGCTTTGCACGCAAACGACTACGGTGCATTGGTAAAGTCAGCGTATGCCCGTTGCTTATCGCGTTACCCGACGCCGACCGAACAAGAGCGACTCGTCATCGAGCTGACGGAAGCAAACGGGGATGAGCGCCGTTTGGTCGTTGAAGATCTAATGTGGAGTCTTATCACTTCACGCGAATTCTTGTTCAATCACTAATGCCCTATGTTTGCTGCTTGCCAAATGCCGCTCGCAACATGGCAAGGCCAGACCGTTGAAATTCAGTGGACGTTGGCATTCCAATCTGCTCAATTAGATCGGAACGGCGCTTGCCTCGTCCGCACCAAATCCAAAATCAAGAACAAGTCCAAATCCAAAATCAAGAACAAGTCCAAATCCAAAATCAAGAACAAGTAGAGTGTGACCCATGAACCAACTAACGCGACGCGACTTACTAAGGTCCGCTGGTATGTCGACCGCTTTTCTAACGGCGACACAACTTGACAAGCTCTTGGGGCGGGTGGCTGCGGACGAAGCCAAAACGGACTCCCTGCCGATGCAGCTTTACAAAAGTATGAGCGAAACCCAAAGGCAAATGGTTTGTTTGCCCATGGATCATCCCAGGCGACAGTACGTGAGCAATTGGTGGTATATCCAACCTGAGCATCGAATTCCCGGTACATTCAACCGAGAGCAGCAAGAATTGATTCAAAAGATTTTCACCTCACTTCACAGCGTTGAGTACCAAGAATCGGTCAACAAACAAGTTGAGATCGATCAGTATGGTGAAATGAAGAATGCCCCTGCGGTTGGATTTTTTGGAACACCGGACGACAAAGACTTTGAGTTCATTTACACGGGGCATCATGTCACGCGACGTTGCAATGCACATACCGATCACGGAATGGGATTTGGGGGCGCCCCCATTTTTTACGGCCATTATCCGCACAGCCCTTCTGACATGCGTGAAAACTTTAATGAGACCAAAGATCATCCAGGCAATCCGTATTGGTATCAGGCGACAACGTTCAACAAGTTTGTGCAGAGCTTGGACGGGAGGCAACGGGTAAAGGGCTTGGTTTCCACCGAGCCACGCAGTGAAAGCCCTGAGAAGGTGGTAAAAAAGTCCGAAGAATCGGCTGGTCTAAGTTGCTCTGACTTAAGCACCGACCAAAAGGAATTGTTCGTGTTAACCATGAAAAAGATGATGGCCATGTTTCGCGCGGACGACGTACAAGCAACCTTCGATTCCGTCGAGAAGCAGGGAATTGTCGATCGACTCCACGTTTCCTGGTACGCTGGTGAATACGATATCGGCTCCGACAAGGTTTGGGATACCTGGCAAATCGAAGGTCCAGACATGGTCTGGTATTTTCGCGGTCAGCCCCACATCCATTGTTACTATCACTTAAAGGGATGAGTGAAGCCGTGGGCTAGTCTGCCAGCCTGTCATTTTCGGAGTGACAAGACTGGCATCGCTGGTAGCCTATCCCACTTTACAGCAATCCGTACGCTGTCAACGTTTTGCGAAGGATTGCAATTTCAGTGTCATCGAGTTCGGTCATCGGCAATCGAAGCTCGCCGGAATCCCGTCCGAGCAGTTTCATGGCGCATTTGACCGGAATGGGGTTGGTTGCGAGCGACAGCATATCCCGGCACAGTGGGAACAGTTTGTGGTGAAGTTTAGCTGCGACCGTAAAATCGCCCGCTGCGGCAGCGGCAACCATAGCGAGTAGATCTCTCGGCACGATATTTCCAGCAACCGAGATTACTCCTTGTGCACCAATGCTCATCATGGGCAACGTGAGCGAATCATCTCCACTCAGCACGGTCAAGTTGGTGGAGTTGAGAATTTGCGAACATTGATCGAGCGAACCTGTCGCTTCCTTTACCATCGTGATGTTGGTCAACTCAGCTAACCTCGCGATGGTTTCCGGTTCGATGTTTTTTGCCGAACGGCCCGGGATATTGTAGACGCAATGAGGGATGCCAACTGCTTCAGCCACGGCTTTGAAGTGTTCGTAGAATCCCTTCTGAGTTGGCTTGTTGTAGTAGGGCGCAACTTGCAAGGAAGCGTCTGCTCCCTCTTTTTCCGCCCGCCGAGTCAGTCGCAGTGCCTCGGCGGTGCAATTGCTGCCGGTACCGGCCATTACCTTGCAACGACCCGAAGCAAGTTGGATGACTTCGCTGATGACACGTTCATGCTCATCGTGAGTCAGTGTCGGTGATTCTCCAGTAGTACCTACCGGAACCAAAAAATGGACTCCAGCCGCGATTTGAAACTCAATTTGAGTCTTGAGTTTAGCTACGTCCAATTTGCCTTCGGTAAATGGAGTAACAATCGCAACGCCGACGCCAGCAAAGGCGCTTCCCTTTCGATCCGACATTCAAATCCTCATTTGCTTGGAGCCAAATCGCGGCGAAGTGGATTAGCTTAATCGATTGGCCGTGCCGCGAGGGGCCGCATTTTACGTGCAGAACGTCAAAAGCCCAATCCCAACTAGACGCGGTCTTGACGACGATCTCGGGAGCGTAGCTTGGCGCATTCGTCGCAAACGCCATGAATGATAAAGCGGTGGTCGCGAGCTCGGAATCGATGTAATTTTGAAACGTTCTCCCTAATTTTAACGATCTCTTCGCTCGTAAACTCAATCAATTTCCTACACTTCGTGCAATAAAGGTGATCATGCTGCGGATAGCCATAGTCGTGCTCATAAACGCTTCTCCCGTCCAGTTCAAAGCGATTCAAGAGGCCTGCATCCACAAATTCACGCAATGTCCGGTAGACCGTTGGCCTAGAAACGTAACTCGGATCCCCTTTGGACGGAAGTTGCTCCATGAGTTGATCGGCGTCAAAATGCTCATGTCGATTGAAAACCTGTTCAATCAAAAACTTCCGTTGGTCCGTGTTCCGAAGCCCTTTGCTTTTCAGATACTCCTCGAATCGCTGTAGCGGCGTCATCGAGACCGCAACTGCTTCAAGTGATTCTTGTGGATTCGAGTTGGGGCTTTTCATCGATTGAGGGTCTGGAAGAGATCAATTCTTTGTCGGTCCTCCATTGTACACACAGGGTCAACTTGACGCGACGTGAACCGCCATGGATTCAACCGCAGTTCCTTGGCTTAAGCCCTAAGCGCTTACGGGCACGTTTCCTACCTTGAATACAGTCTCAACGGTTTGAAACCCAATCGATTCGTACAGCCTGATCGCACCCAGGTTGTGAATGGTTACTTCCAAATTTACCCGTTTACAACCCGTATCTCGAAATCCTCTCAAGGCAAGAACCAACAATCGTTTGCCGATCCCTTTTCCGCGAAACACCGGCACCACACCAATATTCTGAATAGCGCCCAATTGCTTATCGATTTGCAATCCTTGGATCGTTCCAACCGGTGAATCGGGAACTCCACTCGCGATCGAGAGCGCCAGCCAAGTTGCCTCCGGTACAAAGTTGGATCTTTGGGTAAGATCTCGCATCAATTGCTTGCACCCATCCCGATTCCCAAGGCAAGGGAAAACGGTTGCATCCATCTCGAAACGGAAACTCTCCCATTTCGCCAACGAATGAAAGCCCATCATTTTGTCCGACCATGGAAAATACTGAATCTCGCTTTGAGGCGGCTCAAAACTCAAATCGGCTTGTTCAAGATCGATCTGCATTTTGTAGCGTTTGAAATAGACGACAGGCATGAATTTTTAAATCGATGTCGAGTAACTTGTTCCAACGAACCGAAAGTGAGTGCCATTTGGCTGACGCCCAATGGCAAGGATTTGCACGCCGCCGGCTTAAACATCAAACCGCCATCGCCGCTCCATCCGTCCTAGGATCGCTTGCGGCCAGCAGGCCATGTGTTGTTGCCTGAATGCCTTGGGCGATAGCGAGCGAGTTCGTCGGTTGGATGAGATGCCCCATCGAAGCCAACTGCTTTGCAATGGAGCCCTCCCTCTCTTTTACCGACACTTTTTCAGTTGCGGTCGGACGCAATCCACCCAGTCCCGACTCAACGTACAACAAGTCCGGTCGCCATTGATGATGCACTCGCGCCGAAGCAATCGCCTTGTCGATGGATTCATCCAAGTCGATACAACGCACAATATTCTGCAGAGTAGCGTTGATGATTTTTGGGCCACCGGCTGCGCCGCATGTCAAAAAGGGTTTGCCGTTTTCGTCTAAGACAATACACGGACTCATGCTAGACAATGGTCTCTTGTTCGGTTCGACCGCGTTCGCTGCGGAACCGATCAAGCCGAACGCATTAGGCACTCCGGGAGCAATGCTGAAATCATCCATCTGATTGTTGAGCATTACGCCTGTGCCGGGAACCATGACCTTGCTCCCCCACGAGGTATTGACGGTCGACGTCAAAGCAACCCAAATGCCTTTCGCATCCGCAGTAGTCAGGTGCGTCGTATGCTTTTTGCTTTCATCGGTAGCGTTTGCATCGCCATGTCCTATCACCGAAGTCGCTTTCTCCAGATCGATCTTCATTGCGAGTTTCGCAGCATAGCCTCGATCTGTGAGAAAGTCGGGTACCTTGACGAAATCGCTATCGCCAAGCCAATGAGCTCGATCTGCAAATGCAAGTTTCATGCTCTCAGCAAGCAAATGAAAGAACTTGGCCGGCGATTCGCGATAAATCTGAGCCACTTCAAAATTTTCAAGAATATGGAGCATTTGCGCAATGTGAATACCCCCTGAGCTCGGAGTTGGGAATCCAAGCACCCGATGTTTTCGATACTTGGAATCCAGGGGAGTTCGTTCGATAGCCTTGTAATTTGCAAAGTCACTTTTCGTCATCACTCCGCCGATGCTTTGCAAATACTCGGCGCAACGCGTTGCAAACTCGCCCGCGTAAAACCACTCTGGTCCATTCTTTGCAAGCTGGCGAAGCGTGTTGGCAAGGTCCGTTTGACGTAATGTCTCGCCGATAGCGAGTGGTTGGCCACTGGCGGAGGACAAAACCGATTTGCTTGCTTCAAACTTCAGGATGTCGGCAAATTCAGACTTGATCGTGCTGCTTGTCGCGTTTCCGATAACATACCCATCCTGGGCTGCGTGAATGGCGGGCTCAAAGAGCGCAGACCAAGAGAGCGAACCGAGCTTGCTATGTGCAAGATGCAGAGCAGCGATTTGACTTGGTACGCCGGCAGCCAGCGGGCCGGTTTGGCTGAGTTCGACCGATGGTTTTCCGTCACGCGTATAGATGGATGGCGAGGAGGCAGCAGGTGCTTTCTCACGTCCATCGATCGCGTAGACGGCACCTGTGCTCGATCGAATCAGAATCAAACATCCACCACCGATCCCGGAATTGTGCCCATCGACAACCCCCAGGCACAACGCCGCCGCGACCGCAGCGTCAACGGCATTCCCACCAAGTCGATACATTGCAATGGCCGCTTGGGATGCAATCGGATGAACCGTCGCGGCTACATTCTCGCCCGTTACAGTTCGAGACCAAGTCGTCTTAGAGGACGAGCTAGAATTCTGGTCTTGACCAAACCCGTGGCCGAGTTGGCTAGTCCATAAAGCAGTGCTGGTTGCAGCGGTCGATTTTAGGAATTGCCGACGAGATGGCATTGTGGATGGAATCCTATGTTGGGTCTCGAGCGTCTCCTCGAAGCATCGCGCTTCGAGGCAAAAAGTGACACATGGCGATGCCGATAAAGTAAAGGCCAATGAGAGGGATAGCCATACCTAACATGCTGCTAACTTCGGCTGGAGTAAGGACCATCGAGACGAACGCGATGATGAGGACGGCCATTCTCCACTGGGTCAAGTATACCTTCACCGTAAAGATACCAAGCCGTTCCAATACCAACATTACCAATGGCAACTGAAACGAAATACCAAATCCCAACGGCAACATCAATGCAAATGACATGTAGTCCGTCAATCGCGGCGACGCACCGATTCCCATGCTCGCATTAAATTCGAGCAAGAAATTGATGACGATCTGAAAGATAAAAAAGAAGGCCAAACAGGCTCCTGACCAAAACAAAAGGAGACTCATCGGCAAGAAAAAGTAAACGTAACGTCGCTCGTGCGGATAGAGGCCGGCCGAAACAAACTGCCAGATGTGAAAAAAGATGCCCGGGCTTGCGACCACCACCGCGACTGCAAGTGCGGCTTTGAACCAGATAAGAAAGGGCTCCTGAAGTCCGAGGGCTTCGGTGCTTGCGTTGACGCCAATGAATTCGCGAAAAGCAACCAAGTTTTCTACTTTGGGTAGTCCACCCGAATCCGGATTAATGCGTTCGGACTCGGAAAGTCCACCTGCGGCGGCGGCTGTCTCTCTCGAGATATCGCGAAAGACAACGTGGCTGACTTTTTCCTTGTCGACCATCCAATTTGTCAGTTTTTCCGAAACATCCTCCCCGGATGATTTCTTCATCTCCAAAACACTGCGTTTTTTGTAGAAATCGCGCAAGGATTTTTCGAGAGGCACTTGCATGTAGGTGACAACGGAGGATGCAAAAGGGAGCCCAATAGCCAGCCCCATCGCTAACCAAATCGAGCATTTGAATAGCGCGCGACGCAATTCTTCGAGGTGATCCCCGAAACTCATCGAACTCTTTTCGAATAAGTCATCAGCCTTTTTCAACGCCAAGGTGCTTTTCAACATCAATCAACTCTCCGGATTCATGGGTCGGCTTGCGTTTGCAATCCTTGGTGCGTAGTTATGGCGGGTCGAGTAAACTTGTATAGTATCCCGACACTTTTTGTTCACCAATCAGTGTCCATCTAGTTTGTTCTTCCTTGTCCATTTGGCAATCCATGTTTTTACCAGATCAGCCGATTCGTTTTGAACCGATTTTTCGTTCGTACATTTGGGGAGGCGATCGGCTGGCTACTCAATTGGGTAAAAAACCGCCTGGAAGCGGGATTTGGGCAGAAAGTTGGGAAATTGTTGACCACCGCGAAGGAGAATCCATCGTGGCTGACGGCCCATTTTCGGGCTGGACCCTGCGACAATTGATCGAGTCGTTTCCCTTCGAGATTATCGGTCATGACGCTCCCAATGAGCGATTCCCCCTGTTATTGAAGTATCTCGATTGCCAGCGCGTACTCAGTGTGCAGGTCCATCCAGATGATTCTTATGGTGCGCGTATGGTCCAACCCGACCGAGGTAAGACCGAGGCTTGGTATGTCATCGACGCCGAACCAGAGGCCAAGCTTTACGCGGGACTCAAGCCGGGCGTCGACCGTGCAGAACTCGCAAACGCTGTCGCGAACGGACAAACCGAAGACTGCCTGCACGTTTTGTTTCCAAAGCCAGGCGACTGCGTGTTTATTCCTGCCGGTACCCTCCACGCTTTGGGAGAAGGTCTTTTGGTTGCGGAAATACAGCAGGCCAGCGATTGCACGTTCCGGTTGTTCGATTGGAATCGCGTTGACAAAGATGGCAAGCCTCGTGAATTGCACGTCGATCAAGCCATGGAAGTCATCGATTTCGATCGAGGTCCGGTTGACTTTGTAACTCCGGCTGCACCGTCTGAAAACGGCCCGAGAACGCTCGTTAAGTGCGACAAGTTCACACTCCACGAATACGATCGACCTGGTGCGTTTTCGCTTTCACCAAGCCAGATAGCCATTGTAACGGCTCCCAAAGGCTCTGCAATGTTGCGGTCAGAGTCCCAAGAGTATGGTCTGGAACGGGGGCAAACGCTGCTGGTTCCATTTGGTTGCAATCAAGCGGAACTGATCCTTGCGCCGGACTCCACGGTCCTCGTTTCCACGTTGCCACCCACGTCATGAAACGCACCTTGCAACCGCAGCTTGTTCAAAACTGGACTTTGGCGGGAATGAAGCCGATGCATCGAGCTTTGGTTCGTCGAACAGTTCAATCGATCTTCGTCAAAGCAAACGTTGCATTTTCTTTGAGTTGGCATGTCGAAGAACGTTCGCTTTTGGAAACGATGCTCCGACCGGGAGTGCTCATCCTCGATCGCAGCACGATGCTTGACGCGTTTGCCGTTCAACCACCGAATAGCCCCAGTGCGAATGAAGTTGCGAATGAAGTCAAGAATCGCTCAACAAATCAAATTCGGTTACTATGGAGTTGGACTCTGCGAGGTCAACAAGATTTGTTATGGTGTACTGAACTGTCCTTTGCTGGAGTCATTCATGATATCCCAAGCCTTGAGCGGTGGAGTCGCGTATGCCTTGGCCACGCCAAACAAGTGGAAGTACCAGGCAACTCCATACTTGCTGGAATCCAGTTACCAAAATTGACGCCATGACCTCTCTAGACCACTTCTAAGCATCAGACCACTTCTAAGCATCACGACATGCAGACTTTGTTAATTACCGGTGCAGCGGGATTCATCGGCTTTCACGTGGCTCGCAAATTCTTGGAACTTGGCGTTCATGTCGTTGGTTTGGACTCCCTAAATGACTATTACGATGTTGGCCTAAAGGCTGCAAGACTAGAGCAATTGCGTTCCTTCGACGATTTTGAGTTCGCGCATTTGAATCTGCATGATCGGGAGGCAGTAGCAAGTTTGTTCCGCGATCGCAAGTTCCAGCGAGTCATTCACTTGGCCGCCCAAGCCGGCGTTCGCTATTCTTTAGACAACCCCTTTGTCTATCTGGATTCCAACATTTCGGGCACGTTGGCAATTCTGGAGGGGTGTCGGCAGTCTCGGGTGGAACACTTGGTCTACGCGAGCAGTTCAAGCGTTTATGGAAGCAATACCGCGCAGCCGTTTTCTGTGCATGATCCTGTCGATCATCCACTTAGTTTATACGCGGCAACCAAACGAGCCAACGAATTGATGGCTCATTCCTATTCGCACTTGTATCGAATACCGACTACGGGGCTTCGTTTTTTTACCGTGTATGGGCCTTGGGGACGACCCGACATGGCCCTTTTCAAATTCACGAAAGCCATCCTTGAGGGTACTCCTATCGATGTTTACAACCAAGGCAAAATGAAGCGTGACTTTACTTATGTTGACGACATCGCCGCCGCCGTCGTGCAGGTGGCGGACTGCATTCCCCATTCCAATTCGAGTTGGAATAGCGATCAACCTGACCCGTCTACCAGTTCGGCACCTTTCCGAATTCATAATATCGGTAACCGACAACCGACCGAGCTGTTAAGATTTATCCAAGTGCTCGAGCTTGCGATAGGAATTCCAGCCAAGATGAACATGCTCCCGATGCAAGCGGGAGACGTGCCAGCAACCTTTGCTGACGTCGACACCTTGATCGATGCAATCGGTTCTTCACCGTCGACGCCCATCGAAGTCGGAATCGAACAATTCGTGAAATGGTATCGGGCGTACTACAAGGTCTGATAGACGAGGACAACGCAAGTCGCCTCGCAAAGTTCACCACGCCCAATTTCGCCGACCCCCTCGCCAGTTTTACCCTTGATCGAAACCTGATCCGTCTCAATGCCTAGAATGTTCGCGATTCGAATTTTCATGGCTTCTTTGTGGGGCGAAAGCTTCGGCTTTTCCAACTGAACGACGCAGTCGAGGTTGAGAATTGCCAGTTTCTTTTGGCGAACTGCATCCACAGCGATCCGCAACATGTCCGCCGAATCGCGCCCGTAGTTCTCGGCTGCTGTGTTTGGAAACCATTGCCCAATATCCGGCAAACTTGCGGCGCTCAGCAAGGCATCGGTAATCGCGTGCAACAAAACGTCTGCGTCCGAATGCCCGACAAAGTGCATGTCGACATCCAACTTCAATCCACCCAGTATCATCGGACCGCCCGGAGCAATCCGATGCGAGTCCATCCCTAATCCGATTCGAAGTCCGCTAAAAGGATTCATTAGGCAATGCCAGCGGGATTGAAGTACTCCGGTTCAGCCCCTTGTTTCCATTTAATGTTGCATCCGATGCTTGGCCGCTGATCCGCAGAAACCGGTTGGTTCGATAAAATGGAATCGAGCGCGGCACGAAGATCCTTGCCCGTTAACGGTCTATCGGACTTGGGTCGAGAGTCGTCGAGTTGGCCGCGATAGGTTAACTGCATCTGGGAGTCGAAAACGAAGATGTCAGGCGTGCATGCAGCCTGGTAAGCCATTGCAACAGACTGATCTCCATCAAACAGATATGGAAAGCGATAGCCTTGAGCAATCGCTTCGGCCTGCATTGGCTCAGGGCCATCGTCAGGATACGCCGTCGCATCGTTGGAATTAATGCCCACGAAACCGACTCCTTTCGCCACGTATTCATTCGAAAGACGTGTTAGCTCTGGCGCGACGTGTTTCACGTATGGGCAGTGATTGCACATGAAAATGACCACGAGTGCTTTTTTGTCTTGAAAGTCGGACAGCGCTACCATCTCGCCATCGACGTTTCTCAGCTTGAAGTTGGGAGCTTGGGTACCCAAGGCAAGCATAGTGCTGGCAGTTCGGACCATTGCAGTACTTTCTTTCGTGTGATCTGGCAAAATGATGACGGAAACCGATTAGGACAGGCTAGCAACGCTTGCAGCCTGTTATTTTCAGACTGACAGGCTAGCAACCTGTCCTACTACTAGATCGAGCTACCCAGGCCGGCCTTTACCAACATAGACCGCGTCTTCTGTAACCACCTTGTCCATGTAGATGTCGTGGTTTTCGGCTGGGATTTTTTCAAACAATTGGCACTCGAACGACAACGCGATGAGCGGTGCATTTAGCCGGGCATGTTGTAGCAGTTTGTCGTAGTACCCTTTTCCATGTCCCGTTCGTCCCCCATTGCGATCGAAGGCAACGCCAGGAACCATGATCAAATCGAGGTCGATCGGTTGTAAGCGCTTGCTGGCAACTAGTCGCAAATCGTTCTTGGGTTCTAAGATGCGGTACATACCGAGCTCCAGCTCGTTCATATCTTCGAGCCAAAACAGTTCCAATTCGCCATCAACACAATAAGGAACTACGATTCGTTTGCCGCTTGCCAATGCTGCCGGTAATGCCTGTCGAGTTCGAACTTCATCTCGCACGTCGACATAGAACATGATTGTATTGGCGACGCTGTATTCCTCCAGTTGCATAAACCGATCGACGATTCTCTGGGAAACTTCATCTTTGTCGGGCTGGGCGCGGCGATTTTCGTGGGCTTGTTTTCGAATCGCGTTTTTGAGCTCAAATAGTTCTGAGACGGTTGCGCCATCCATTAATTGGGGTCCTTTCGATCGGCAAACTGAAATATTCCGGATCACAAACTCATGGTAGCAACGCAACTGCATCCTTCCAATCGCCAAGGATTCCGAATGGCAAAATTTTTTAGGCTCTTCCTGTGGCGCAAGCTTCCAGCTTGCAAGGAATCACAGACGGAAAGCTGAGTGCTTACCCCACTTTTCAGCCCTGACAACGCACTCGTTTCCCAACCCCGCTGAGGCGTTGCATCCTGTTCATTTGCGAGCTCTCGGGTGGTTCATTGGGAGCCACGAGCCGTTTTGAGAACTGCTTGCGACACATTGCTCAATGAAATACATCCCCTCCACTCCATCGGACACGTTTGGATAAAGCGTGTTGACTTGCTGGACTGGCTTGCCTTGTGATGCATCGACCATGGCGTCAAATGCAGATGCATAAATATTCGCAAAGGCTTCGAAGAACGCTTCTGGATGCCCGCTTGGCAAACGGCACGCTCCTCGACCGCTTGCATTCATGTAAGGAGCATTTGGATCTCGAGTGTAGATTCGATGCGGCTGTCCATTTTGTCGGACAACCATGGCGTTGGGTTCTTCTTGTCGCCAGGACAACGAGCCCTTGGTACCGTCAATTTCGATTGAAAGATCGTTTTCACGGCCGTGGCTTATTTGACTGGCGGTGACCGTACCAAGTCCTCCATTTTGAAAGCGAACAATGGCTGTTCCATAGTCATCGAGTTTGCGACCCGATTCAAAGATCTTTAAGTGGCAACTGATCTCTGCGGGAAGCAAGCCGGTCATGAAGCGACCAAGATTGTATGCATGCGTTGCAATGTCTCCAAAACAACCCGCAACACCGCTTTGTTTTGGATCGGTTCGCCAAGCTGCTTGTTTCTGATCTTGATCTTCAAGTCGCGTTCGCAGCCAGCCTTGGATGTATTGAGAACGAACTGCTTGGATTTCTCCTAGCTCACCGCTTTGGATCATCTCGCGAGCTTGCCGCACTAATGGGTAGCCAGTGTAATTGTGCGTCAAGGCAAACACCGACTTCGATTGATCCACAATCTTGGCTAACTGTTCCGCTTGCGCAAGATCGAATGTCATCGGTTTGTCGCATACGACGTGGAATCCGGCTTCCAAAGCTGCTTTCGCAACTTCGAAATGCGTGTGATTTGGCGTGGCAACGGACACAAAATCAATTCGCTCACCGCTTGGCTTTTTCGATTCTGAATCGAACATTGCTTGATAGGACGGGTAGGCTCTCTCTTGCGACACATCGTATTCGGGCGCCGACGCTTTCGAACGTTCCGCGTTGCTGCTGAATGCACCGGCAACGAGTGTAGCGCGATTGTCCAAACAAGCGGCAATAGAATGAACGCGACCGATAAAAGAACCTTGGCCTCCACCAACGATGCCCATCTTGAGTTTGCGGTTGAGTGGTCCGTTGGTCATCAGTAGTATCTCCAAAAGTGTGAAAAGGAATTCGAGCGATTGGCCGCATGTCTATGTTCTACCAAAGTTGAATGGCTTTTCTAGGGCGAGTGCCACCCGATTGCCCTGATTGCATGGTACCCTTCTGACTTGTGTCTTCCTCGCGCCGAGATGGCCGTTGCTAGCCTTCACGAGTTGAAAGAATTGTCGGGTTACCTGATTGACACGATCATGAAAGGTGCCAACAATGCCGTTCATGAAGGATCATAAGCAGCGGCAGGATGCCGCGTTTTTCTTCTTGCTCGTTCGGTTGAGAATTCCTGAGCAAAGCATTTCTTGTGGTCGGTGGATATGATCTAATTGTGGACGGATCGCGTTGATGCAGTCGGACCCTTCACCGATCATGCGACCTCCATTTGATTCGTCCCTACAAGAGTGAGCCATCCATTGTCAAGAACCGCCCGCAGGCTCTCGATTTTTGCAATCGCGATCGCGTTGATTGCGTTCTTAAGTTTTTTACCAAGAATGCCTCTATCGAAAATTGGGTTAGCACACGCAAACGAAGCGATGGATTTCGAACAATCTGTTGCGCAACAAACGCCTTCACTCAACGCAAAGCGAGCCTTTTCCTATCTGGAAAAGATCTGTGAGATCGGTTCGAGAACAACCGGCACGATCGGAATGAAAAAACAGCAAGAGATGCTTCAAGCGCATTTCGAGAAGCTTGGCGGTGTGGTGCTTTGGCAGCCGTTTCAAAGTCGCCACCCGGAAACAGGCATGAGTGTTGAAATCAAGAACATGGTCGTCCAGTGGAAACCGGAGAACCCCCAGCGCGTTTTTCTTTGCACTCACTACGACACCAAACCTTTCCCGGCCATGGACCCCAAGAATCCGAAGGGGTTGTTCGTAGGGGCCAATGATGGCGGTAGCGGTACGGCTCTGTTCATGGAGTTGGCGCATCTGATGAAGGACTTGCCAACCAATGTGGGTGTCGACTTCGTTCTCTTTGATGCCGAGGAGCTCGTTTTCGATGAGAAACGCGATTCCTACTTTCTTGGATCAACGTACTTTGCACAAGCGTATGCGAACGATCCTACAGGCACACGCTACCGGTGCGGTATCTTGCTCGACATGATCGGCGACTCTGATTTGCAACTTTACTACGAAGAAAACTCGTTCAAATTCGCGCCAGCTCTAGTAAAAGAGGTTTGGTCGGTCGCAAAGAAGCTGCGAATCAAAGAGTTCGAACCCAAGATTCAGCATTCGGTGCGAGACGATCACATGCCTCTCAATGAGATTGCTCGAATACCGGTGATCGATCTAATCGACTTTGATTACTTCCCGCGTGGTGGTCGAAAGGACAAAGCCTATTGGCATACCATGGCAGATACTCCCGACAAATGTTCAGGGGCATCGTTGGTCAAGGTTGGCAACGTAATGATCGAATGGATTAAACAACAGTGAGTGAGCAGCCGATCATCGAGATCGGAAACTTGGTGAAACGATACGGGGACCAAACGGTTCTCAACAATCTCTCGCTTTCCGTTCGAACCGGGGAACTCCTGGTTGTACTAGGGGCGAGCGGCAGCGGAAAATCAACACTCCTGCGACTCATCGCGGGCTTGGAATTGGCCAACGAAGGGCAACTCAAGGTTGCAGGTGTTGAGCAATCCCAGGTGCCCCCCCACAAACGCGACATCGCTGTTGTCTTTCAAAGCGGCAATGGCTACTCCCATTTATCGGTTCATGAGAACCTGATTTTGGCGGCAAAGGCCAACGCCCTGGCGGCTCGCTCTCATTCGGTAGAAATCGATCATTGGATCAGTGAGCTTGAGCTTCAACCATTGCTCAAAAAGAAAATCCCTCAACTATCAGGCGGGCAAGCTCAACGCGTTGCCATCGCCCGAGCGTTTCTGTCCGGTAAGTCCATTGTGCTGCTCGATGAACCATTGTCGAATTTAGACCAGTCGAGTCGAGCCGAAGTGCGCGACATCGTCGCGAGAGTGCATGCCGAAACCAATCGAACATTGATCTACGTAACGCATGATTCCGATGAAGCCCTTTTCCTCGCTTCGAGAATAGCCGTCCTTGCTTCGGGACAAATTCATCAACTGGGAACTCCCCGCGAGCTTTACGAAGCACCAAAAACCACAGAAGTAGCTCTAATGCTAGGCCAGCCTGCGATGGACTTGGTCCATGCCCCATCGGATTGGATTAAGGGGACTGGAGTCACTGTAACGCGACCCAACTGCGGTATCCGATCGAACGACTGGCACATCGACCGCATTGAACTGCACGGCGAGGCTTGTCCCATGTTGCCAACCGATCCTGTATCGCCAACCGAATTTGGCCTGTTTTTTTCCGAAACCACGATCGAACTAGTCGGGGCAATCGCGAAAGTTCGCTGGCTAGGCGACCGCTGGCTTATGGACGTGCAAGTAGCAAGGGAGAGGCTTCATTTGTCATGCCCAGCACCTAGCAATGAAATCCTCGAATCGCGACTCAGACATGCCGAATTAATCAACCAAGCCCACGGTGCAATTTTGGGCATCGTTTATGCCCGCGTTCCAACATCGAGTGCAAAGTCATTTCGTTAGGGGGGACACTACGGGTTCCAACTTGTAGGGGAACGGCGCGAGCTGTCCGGTAAGGCATCGTAAATCATTCGCAAATCGCTTGGAAATTCGTCGAGAGGCAGGCGCCGCGCCGCTGTCAGAACGCTTGTTCGTGCCAAAACAACTGCTATCCGAGTGCCATTGGCGCTTTTTCTTCGAAAAATATCCGAAAATGATCCCAGTTCCACTATCTTGGATGGACGGGAACGTTACACTGTTTGCGTGGAAACCTTAATTGTTAGCGGGAGTGCTCCTACAATTCTTCGGTTGGCAGCATTTCGGGCAATCATTGCGTTTTTTTGGGGGGAGAGCATTGGACGGATACTTTGTTGTTCAGATTCAATCTCTATCCGATCAAAACTGCTTTTGGCCAGTGTTGAGGCGTCGAGGAACGCCGAATGTTTCGTCTTGGCTGCTCCACACCCCTCTTTCGGCAGATGTATTCTGTTGCGTCGAACCAAGTTGAGTCTTAGAGTCCAACGAGCGTTCTACCTGCATCCTGAATTCGAATCATCTTACACTTCCCTTTAGACCACTTTGAGAATTAGCTAGTCTCCATGGCAACATCCTCCAAGCGACGACTTGTTACCACCACCACTCGTGTTTTTGGTTCTGGTCGAAGTCAGTTTCCGATTCCAAACTTGACAACTCTGCAAACCGCTTCGTACGAAGCTTTTTTGCAAGAGGATATTCCGTCGGACAAGCGGAAAAACCAAGGACTTGAGTCGGTTTTTCTTGAGATATTCCCGATCGAGAGCTACGACAAAACCGTGTCTCTTGAGTACCTTCGTTTTGAGCTTGGCAAGCCTCGGTACACTCCGGATGAGTGTCGACAGTTGCGGCTTACTTACGGAAAGCCTCTTAAGGTTTGGTTTCGGCTCAAGCGAGATCAGCCGCTCGAAGAAGAGGTCTATTTAGGCGACATTCCTATTATGCTCGGCGGTGGTGAGTTTATCATCAACGGTGCTGAGCGTGTCGTTGTCAGTCAGCTTCACCGCTCGCCGGGTGTTGACTTCGTCGAAGAAACCGAAGGCACTTCTGAAAGAAAAATGCCTTCTTGTCGAGTTATTCCTGAGCGAGGAAGTTGGATCGAAGTCAACGTTACCAAGAAGGATTCGTTATCGGTCCGAATTGACCAAAGCGGCAAATTCTCGGTTATGACTTTGCTGCGGGCAATGTCGCCGAAGTTGAGCACCGACCAGGATTTGCTCAAGGTTTTTTATGAAATGAGTTCGGAAAAAATCTCCGACGGTCGAAGTGTGCCGAAGATCGAAAATAAGATAGCCGGCGATGACGTTGTCTACCCTGCCAACAGTGAGCGGGCAGGTGAAATCATTGTCGAAGGTGGCCAGAAAATCACCAAGGCGATCGCGGAGACGATCTGCACTGCTGGCGTGAAAAGTGTCGAAGTGATGGACGCGCCTAAGGTTCCTTACATTCTAAATTCACTGGCCGAGGATAACACGAGCTCTCACGAAGAAGCCTTGTTGCGAATCTATCAACGGCTCCGACCAGGAAATCCGCCTGCGTTGGAAAAAGCCCGTGTGCTTTTCCATGAAAAGTTTTTTGACGTCAATCGTTATCGGTTGGGGCGCGTTGGTCGTTTCCGAGTGAACCGCAAGCTTGGAACGGAAGTTGCCGAAGACGAAATGGCGTTGCGACCAGAGGACCTGATCGCTTCGATTCGGTATCTGATCGACTTGTTCGATTCCGAAGCGGAAGCTCGCTTCGATGATATTGACCACCTGGGCAACCGACGATTACGAACCATTGACGAGTTGGCTTGTGAAGAGCTTCGCAAAGGCTTTCTCAAGTTGCGTCGGACGGTTCAAGAGCGGATGAGCCTCAAGGAAGTTGAGGATATGACTCCGCGATCGCTCGTCAATCCGAAGAGCATCAGCGCGGCAATCGAGTACTTCTTTGGTCGAGGCGAACTATCCCAGGTTGTCGATCAGACGAATCCGTTATCGCAACTGACGCACGAACGCCGTCTTTCGGCTCTTGGACCGGGTGGGTTGAATCGAAAGCGAGCGGGCTTCGAAGTTCGCGATGTTCACATTTCCCACTACGGCCGTATTTGCCCGATCGAAACGCCTGAAGGTACCAACATCGGTTTGATCAGTTCGCTTTCGATCTACGCCGGTGTCGATGAATACGGATTCTTGGTAACGCCATATCGCAAAGTGGTTGAGGGCAAGGTCACAGAAGAGGTTGTTTGGTTGAGAGCGGACGAAGAGTCCGATGCGTACATCGCACCAGCAGACTTGACAGTCAAGGACGGCGCTCTCGTATCTGGACCGAGTTTGATCGCGCGTCACCGAAGCGACTTTGAAATCGTTACGCCGGAAACCGTCCATTACATGGATATTGCTCCGAGCCAGATGATCGGCGTGTCGGCTGGTCTAATCCCTTTCTTGGAGCATGACGACGCCAACCGCGCACTCATGGGTTCCAACATGCAACGCCAAGCCGTTCCATTGCTAGTGGCCGAACCGCCCATCGTCGGTACAGGGCTTGAGCGCGAGGTTGCTGCTAATAGTTCGATGGTCGTGCGAGCCCGTAAAGCTGGCAAAGTTACCTATGTTGACTCGATGCGAATCGAGGTCGGCACCGACATCTATTTGATGAAGAAGTACCAAGGGCTCAACGAAAGAACTTGCCTAAATCAACGCCCGATCATTCAAGTCGGCGATAAGGTTGAAAAAGGACAAATCATAGCCGACGGTGCGTCAACGCATTTGGGCGAACTCGCGTTGGGGCGAAATGTCTTGGTAGGCTTTATGTCCTTCGATGGCTACAACTACGAAGATGCGATTATCATCAGCGAAGAACTAGTCAAGCAAGATGTTTATACATCCATTCACATCGAAGAATTCGATGTCGAGATTCGCGAAACAAAATTAGGTCGAGAAGAGTTCACGCGAGACATTCCAAACGTTAGCGAAAAGGCTCTGCGAAATCTTGACGAGACCGGGATCGTCCAAGTTGGAACCTATGTCCAACCTGGAGATATCTTGGTCGGTAAAGTCTCGCCGAAGAGCAAGACGGAACTCACGCCAGAAGAGAAACTTCTACACGCAATTTTCGGCCGCGCCGGTGAAGACGTCAAGAACGATTCGCTCGAAGTGAGTTCTGGTATCGAAGGCATCGTTATCGATACCCAGAAGTTCTCTCGACGGATGAGCTTGTCCGAAGAAGAGCGAAAGGAATTCGAAAAGGAACTCAAGCGAGTCGAAACAGAGGGCAACAAGGAGATTGCTGAGTCGTTTGCTGTGTTTGCCGAAGAGCTTGAGAAATCCATTGGTGGCAAGCTAACAGACGATGATGGTACTCCGTTGACGGGTGGACAAGATCCAAAGTACATCGCTGAAAAAGCTCAAACGTTCAATCTTTCGCGATTGATCAATCGATTGGATGCGGGACTACATGCGGAAGTCAAAAAGGTCTACAAGAATCTTTGGCCAGCCGTGGAAGAAACCTTAGATGTCCGCGATCGTCAACTCAACAGCATGAAGCGCGGTGATGAATTGCGCAGCGGCGTGCTTCAAATGGTCAAGGTTTATATTGCGACCAAGCGGGTGATCAGCGTCGGTGACAAGATGGCTGGACGGCACGGTAACAAGGGGGTTATTTCGAAGGTGTTGCCGGTGGAAGACATGCCATTCTTACCGGACGGAACTCCTTTGCAAATCATGCTCAATCCGCTCGGTGTGCCAAGCCGTATGAACGTGGGTCAAATTCTCGAAACACACCTTGGCTGGGCTGGAGCAATGTCAGGCTTCCAAGCGATCACGCCGGTGTTCGATGGAGCGACCGAAACGGACGTGAACGACGCTCTCGAAAATGCTGGCTTGCCTCGTCACGGAAAGATTCGTCTCTATGACGGACGGACCGGCGAAGCGATGGGGCAGGAGACCACAGTCGGTTACATCTACATGCTCAAATTGCACCACCTTGTCGACGACAAAGTCCATGCCCGAAGCACTGGCCCTTACTCGCTCATCACGCAGCAACCGCTGGGTGGTAAAGCTCGGTTCGGTGGCCAGCGGTTCGGTGAAATGGAAGTGTGGGCGCTCGAGGCATACGGTGCTGCATACATTCTCCAAGAGCTTCTCACCGTCAAGAGCGACGATGTGGAAGGGCGAACCAAAATCTACGAATCCATGGTCAAGGGAGAGAATACGCTTGAAGCCGGTACGCCTGCTAGCTTCGACGTTTTAACGAACGAAATCCGTGGTCTTGCACTCAACATGCGACTCGAAAAGCGTCGCATCTAGTTCGCGTCCAAACAACCAATCAAGTCCGAGATTCATCGAGTCTCGCACGTCAAAACAAACACATTAATCCATCACCCAAAACAATTCAAAAGCATCTTCAGTATTGAGGTGCAAACGAATTGTTGACCACAGGAGTTTTTCGTAATGGCCAATGCTGAAGGTGCCTACGATCGCGTTAACGACTATACCTCTGTCAAGATTTCTTTGGCTAGACCACAGGACATTCGTTCTTGGTCCTTTGGTGAAGTCAAAAAACCTGAGACGATCAATTATCGTACCTATCGCCCTGAAAAAGATGGACTCTTCTGCGAACGGATTTTTGGCCCTGAAAAGGATTGGGAGTGCGCTTGCGGCAAGTACCGTGGGATGAAATACAAAGGGATGATTTGCGATCGATGCGGCGTCAAGGTAACGCACTCACGCGTTCGACGTAAGCGCATGGGACACATCGAATTGGCTGCACCTGTAGCTCATATCTGGTTCTTCAAGGCCATGCCAAGTCGCTTGGGTAACCTTTTGGAAATGAAGACGACAAGCCTGGAAAAAGTCATCTATTTCCAAGATTACGTTGTCACCAATCCTGGGACCACCGAACTCGAAATTCAACAGTTGCTAACGGAAGAAGAGTATCGCGCCGCCCGTGCTCAGTATGGCGATAATTTCGAAGCGGACATGGGCGCTGAAGCAGTACGAAAACTGTTGCAAGCCCTCGATCTTGTTAAGCTTTCGGGTGAGCTGCGCACCGAATTGGCAGAAACCAACAGCAAACAGCGCAAGAAAGATCTTATCAATCGATTGAAGTTGGTTGAGTCGATCCGCGACAGTGAAAACCGCCCCGAGTGGATGGTCTTGGACGTGATTCCCGTCATTCCTCCCGACCTAAGACCCTTGGTTTTGCTCGACAGCGGTAACTTTGCAACCTCCGACCTCAATGATCTCTATCGCCGGATCATCAACCGAAACAATCGCTTGCGCAAGCTTGTCGATTTGAATGCACCGGAAGTCATTATTCGCAACGAAAAGCGAATGCTGCAACAGTCGGTCGATGCATTGTTCGACAACGGTCGCTGCAAGAGACCCGTGCTGGGCAGCAGCAATCGACCGCTCAAGTCGCTGACCGATATGATCAAGGGCAAGCAAGGCCGTTTCCGCGAAAACCTGCTCGGCAAACGAGTTGACTATTCGGCTCGAAGCGTGATCGTCGTGGGGCCCCGTCTTCGCTTGCATCAATGTGGACTTCCCAAGAAAATCGCTCTCGAACTGTATCAGCCTTTCATCATTCGAAAGCTGAAAGAACTCGGCCACGCGGACACGATCAAGTCCGCTAAGAAAATGCTTGAACGCAAGGACGAGGAAGTTTGGGATATTCTCGAACAAGTCATTCGCAACCATCCGGTTTTGCTCAACCGAGCACCTACGTTGCACCGAATGGGTATCCAAGCCTTCGAACCCATTTTAGTCGAGGGAAATGCAATCCACTTGCATCCGCTGGTCTGCAAAGGTTTCAACGCAGACTTCGACGGAGACCAAATGGCCGTTCACTTGCCGCTCTCAATCGAGGCTCAAGTGGAAGCTCACACGTTGATGATGAGCACACACAACATTTTTGCACCTAGCAACGGCAAGCCGATCATGAGCCCGTCGCAGGATACAGTTATGGGTTGCAACTACATCTCGGTGGAGTTGCCTGACCTGAAGGGTGCCGGAATGGGCTTTGCCACCATGATGGAAGCTGACTACGCTTACAACCAAGGGGTCATTGCCCTTCACGCGAAAATCAAAGTTCGTCTACCTGCGCATAGAAAGCTCAAGTCAGAAGATCCAAACGCAAAACCAGGTGCGGTTATCCAAACCACCTTCGGCCGAATCTTGTTCAACTCGATTCTTCCAGATGGAATGGATTTCTACAACATCGCTCTGAAAGGTAGCGACTTGGCTGCGGTCATCAGTGACTGCTATCAACGCCTCGGTCGGCGGCCAACGATCAAGTTACTCGATGATATGAATCAGCTCGGTTTCCGAGAGTCGACCAAGAGCGGTTTGTCATTCGGCGCGGACGACCTTGTGACACCTGATTCCAAGATTAAGCACATTGCTGACGCGGACAAGAAAGTCATGACTTTCCAGAAGAACTACCTAAAGGGAGTTATGACGGCTCAGGAACGCTATAACCAAACGCTGGACGCTTGGACTGCGACACGTGAGTTGATTACCAAGGACATGTTGCAAGCCATGGAGAGCGACACACACCGAGGTGACTGGTACATCAACCCAGTGTTCTTGATGGCGTCCTCCGGTGCTCGGGGCGGTATTGAGCAGATTCGCCAACTGGCGGGTATGCGGGGGCTGATGGCAAAGCCGACTGGCGAAATCATCGAAGCACCGATCAAGTCGAACTTCCGTGAGGGCCTTTCGGTTCTTGAGTACTTCAGCTCGACGCACGGTGCACGCAAGGGGCTAGCCGATACGGCTCTTAAGACGGCTGACTCGGGTTACCTAACCCGTAAGCTCGCTGACGTTGCTCAAAACGTAGTTATCACCATGAATGACTGCGGGACGACACAAAGCGTCACCAAGGGCGTTATCTACCGTGGAGAGAAAGTCGAAGTTCGCTTGGCGGACTCGATTATCGGTCGAGTGAGCCGCCAAAATATCGTCAACTTGATCACGGCTGAAACGATCGTCGATGAAAACCAAATGATCACTCGCGAAATTGCGAGACGGATCGAAGAGATGGGCCTAGAACGTATTCAAGTGCGTTCGCCAATGACATGCGATGCACCTTTGGGTATCTGCCGCACATGTTACGGTATGGACATGAGCACCGGTGCTTTGGTCGAAGAGGGCATGGCGGTCGGGATCATTGCAGCCCAAAGTATCGGTGAACCTGGCACGCAGTTGACGATGCGTACGTTTCACCAAGGGGGTGCCGCGAGTACGAGTATGGAAGAAAGCGATATCAAGGCCAAGAAAGCTGGTATCGTGAAATTCATCAAGATGCGCTTGGTGACCAATGACGATGGCGACGATGTGGTGCTAACTCGTAACTGCGAAATCGCCATTGTCGACGCTCGCGGTCGCGAACTCGAACGCTACGACGTTCCCTCGGGTGCTCGATTGTCCGTCAAAGAAGACCAAGAGATTCCAAAGGGACAACAACTCTGCGAATGGAATCCACACAAGATTCCAATCTTTGCAACCGCCGGCGGTAAAGTTGTTTTCGTGGATATCATCGAAGGTGAAACGCTGAAGTTGGAAAAAGATCCAAGCGGCAACGTTCGCCGTCGAATTATGGACGCTCGGGGTAAGCTGCATCCACAGATCGTTATCGAGGACGCAGACGGAAAAGCTCTCGATGTTCACTACCTTCCCGACAAAGCAGTTATCAACTGCGCGGAAGGCAAGAAAGTCAACGCGGGTACCGAACTAGCGGAAATGCCACGTGAAGCAACCGGCGTGCGAGATATCACCGGTGGTCTGCCTCGCGTAACAGAAATCTTTGAAGCCAGAAAGCCCAAGGATCCTGCGGTCGTTGCTGAGTTGGACGGCATCGTCGAAATTTCCAAAGATCGCAAACGTGGCAAACGATCGATCGTCGTTCGCAGCGAGAGCGGCGAAGAGACAGAACACTTGGTCCCACCAGGCAAGCGGTTCCTCGTGCACTCTGGCGATACTGTCAAGGCTGGGCAAGCGTTGGTCGAAGGGCCGCTTGTACCTCACGATATCCTGCGAGTTAGTGGCGAAGAGGCCGTTCAGCTCTACCTGGTACACGAAGTTCAGCAAGTCTATCGCCTGCAACGCGTTGAAATCAATGATAAGCACATTGAGATCATTATCGCTCGAATGTTGCGGAAGATAAAGATAACGAACGCCGGTGACACAAGCTTGCTCTCGGGTCTCGTAATGGATCGATTCGAATTCAAGCGACAAAACGATAATCTGGCAAAGTGCTTGAAAATCAGCGATCCAGGTGACACAGAGTTCGCCCTCGGAGCCATTGTGCCTAAGGATGCGTTCGAAACCTCCAATGCACAATGCGAAGCCTTGGGTGGAAAGTCTGCCAAGGGCAAGAAACCCAAGCCGGCACAGGGCGAAGTTCAATTGTTGGGAATCACCAAGGCCGCCGTGCAAAGCAATAGCTTTATCTCGGCAGCGAGCTTCCAGGAAACGACCAAGGTTTTGACCGAAGCAGCATTGGCTGGCAAGGTCGACCGATTGGTTGGATTGAAGGAAAATGTGATTCTCGGACACTTGATACCAGCCGGAACGGGTTTCCGCGTATTCCAAGATTCTGAAGTCAGCTACCGCAAGGAAGCTCTTGAGGATTTGGTCAATCGCGGAACGGCAGCGGCCGAATCGAGTTTCCCGTTGCTCAACGAAGCTCCACGGCCACAAGCTGCGGCTGAAGTTGCCCCGCCACCTCCGGCCTCAGACGCCGAAGTCAACGACGAGTAACCCTCGCGCTGCAAGGCTGTAAACGCTATCGAGACCGTATCGATAGTGCAAAGTCACTCTCGACGAGAGTGACCAAAGGTAGGGTCGCACCTGCGGGGTGCGACCATTGAGTCTAGACCACCACCGCCAAAGCTCTCAAGTTCTTCAATCTAGGCTGAGCGTCTCGCTTGCTCTCATCCGTTCATCGCACGCTGGACGCTAACGCCACTTTCTCCCCGCGCGAGGTTGTTCATCCGATTTGGATCAAGTCGGGATTGGTTCAATCTATCTGTCTGCTCGAAACACCTGGGTTGGCTATGAGTTTTGCCCTCAAAAGCAATTTCATGTTTCCCGTCGAACTCCCATGTTGGTTTACAATCGGTGTTCATAAATGATCCTGGAAACCATGTAAGCAGGGTTATTAGCTGCGATCAACCAGGGATCCTTTATAAGTTCGGTCAGGTTTCCTTTTTCGATTATCTAGTAGAAAGTCCATTCCCATGATGCGCTGGTACTGCTTTTCCCTTTGCTTAACCCTGTTCGTCAGCGTTGGGCATGCTCGACAAGATAAATCCGATTTGCAAGCGGTTGCTGCAATTTCGCAGATAACCGAGGGACGTGTTACGGCGACCATTTCCTTTCTGGCAAGCGATGAACTTGCAGGTCGCGCGACAGCGTCACCTGAATTCGACATCGCCGCTGCTTATGTGGCGTCTCGTTTTCGAGGTGCTGGATTGGTGGGCGGAGCAGACGGTAGCTTCTACCATGAGACGAGCATGCGAATGGTGCAGATCCCAAGTGCCCCTTTCACAATCACCAATGCAGACAATGGTTCGATTCAACACTTCGGCTTGTTGGCCTGCAGCAGTGAGCCGTTCAAGTACTCGGGCGAACTCTTTACGCTCGATCTTTCGGCGGATCTGCCGACTGCGGGATTGAGTGGAGTCGTAGGCGGAGTCTATCAAGGTGATGCGAAGGGCCCACGATTACTTTCACAAGTCCTCCGAATTGCTGGCAAACTAAGCGAGGCCGGTGCCAAGATGCTTTTGCTCGGTGTCGCACCTGATAGTGAGTTGATCCAACTCGCTCAACAATCGCGAGACAAGCCTCGACCCGAGTCACCTCAGAATCGGTTCGCTATTCCGGTTCTGCTCGTGCCAGAAAGCTCGCTTGACTCGAAATCGCTTAGACTGGAAGTGCCTGCTACCCTCGTTTTAGACAAACCCATGCGGAATGTCATCGGAATGCTGGCAGGAACGGATCCGGAACTGTCCAAAGAAGCGATCTTGTTCTCGGCGCACTTGGACCATTTGGGAGTTCGAACGGGTGTGGGTGACGTGATATACAACGGTGCCGATGATGACGCTTCTGGGGTCACTGCTGTTGTCACGTTGGCGGACGCGTTTGGGGCGATGCTAAGACCCAAGCGAACCTTGCTATTCATGGCTTTTTGGGGCGAAGAGTCTGGTCTACTCGGCTCGAAGCAGTTCGTCGCTAATCCATCATGGCCGCTCGAAAAAATAGTCGCGAACATCAATATCGAAATGATTGGCAGGCCCGAGCCAGGGGCAAACGGCAAGATATGGATGACGGGCTGGCAGGAGTCCAACCTAGGACCGCTCATGAACTCTGCATCGATCCTGCGAGGCACCGAAATATTTGAACATCCGAGCTTCAGCTCACGACTCTATCGAGCGAGCGATAACTGGTCTTTTGCAGAGAAAGGGGTTATTGCGCACAGCTTCTCGGCGGGCTCGTTGCATGCGGACTACCATCAGCCGGACGACGAGTGGGAGCGGTTGGAGATCCCACACATGACTCGCGTGATTCAAGGATTGTTCTACGCGAGCCAACCGTTGGTCCAAGGAACAGCGACGCCAATCTCGTCAAAAAAAGAGCGATAACTTAACTAATGCCCCTGGGTTTATCCCAGGGGATCGTTACCTTCACGCTAGGGTTATCGATCTTTTCCATCAAGCCCTAAAGGTTTGTAGCCACCGATCGACTTAAAGTACAACAGCAAAAGCAGATAAATCACGGCCATCGTTGCCGGAATCAATGCATCGGCTTTTAGGGTGTTCCTATCTCCTTGTTGGTCTGCAGCCACGACCGCTTCTTGATCGGGTGTGCGTGACTTACTTTCTTTCGCTGCTGCGAGCTTGGTTCCATCTAGTCCGTAGATCTCGGTCGATTTGAGATTTAGGAACGAACTCGATTTCTCCGATTTGTAGGAATCTGCTAGCTCAGGATTGATCCGACGCAGTTCTTCGCTCGCGAACCGATCCTTGCCGTATCCAAGACCAGGACCGCCTATGAGACCAGCGGAGAGCATTCCAATACCACCCATAATCGACATCGCAACTGCACCCGTCTGTGGATAACGGTCACCCACAACAGCCAACATGGTTGGCCAAAAGAAAGTTTTGCCGACTGCGTAGATTCCAAGAGCAACCATTGCCATCCCAAATGTCTGCATCGTGCTGGCCAAATTTAGACCGACGCAGGCGATGATGGAACAGATGAGCAACAAACCGATCGGCGAAAGCTTGAGCGTTTTTTCGATCCAATGCGCACAGAATCGCAAGCCAAACATGATTGCCGATGTCCATAGAAACAAGTACTTTCCTTGTTCTGATGTGAAGAGATTGCCAGTAATATTTTGAATCCAACTGTCGGTACCCAGTTCAACGGAACCTACCAAAGCGTGCGTCACGAACAAAACAAACAAGAGGAATGATCCGATCGAAAAATTGGTCATAAAGGCGACCGCAATCAATAGAATTCCACCAATCCCGTACCCGATGTAGGCAGCGTAATCAGGCGAGACGAATTTGAAAATGTCCCCAAAAAATAGCGCCAACAAGTAGCATGCGACCAACGAGCCAAGGATTCCAACGGGCTTGTACATTTCGACGAAGCTAGCTCCGCTTGCTGCAGCCTGGGATTTTGGAAACTTCTGTCCCAAGAACATGACTGCGTAAAGAACTGTTGGGATCAAATACAAAGCTAATTGTAGTTTCCAGTCCCATTGAAATTTGTCATCGAGAACCCATCCAGCAAATGACCCGATGATCAAACCCGCAGGCCAGCTTGCATGGAGAATATTCAGATAGTGCGTTCGGTTGTTCGGAAACACCGTTGCCACGAGAGGATTTGCGACGGCTTCGAGCGTTCCGTTCGCATAAGCGAAGATAAACATGCCCCAGAAAAGATAATTATATGCATTCTCAGGCGTTGAGGCGGCAAAGGTCACAAAGGCTGAAAGAATGTGCCCAACCAAAGCGATCGCCACAAGTTTGCCGTAGCCAATTTTGTCAACGATGACACCACCGATGATGATGCCAAAACAGAAACCCGAAAGACCTGCACCACCGATCGAGCCCAATTGAGTTGCGTTAAAACCAAACTCTTTGCCCCAATTATCAAAGATTCCTCCTCGGATAGCGAAGCCAACGCCCGCCGCAAGGATCGCCATGAAGCCTGCCCATAAAAGCCGATGCGCGTTGGGCACCGTTGAGTGGTCTAGGTGTTTTGAATCGGATTGGCTCATAGGTCGAACTCAGAATACAAAAGGATGGGTGGGAGAATCGGCTGCACGCAACACGACAAATTTCGAATTGGGAAGTTTAATCCCCCAATCGCCGTCACGCTACCAGACAGGCACGACTTGAGACCTGAATTTTGCGATTCAACGGCACCGGAAATGGCGGTCCATAACGTTTGGGCGAGAAAAATAGCCTATATTGACAGAGCTGACCAAAGTCAAAGTAGGCACATTCCATGTGCCGTCCACTAGGCATGTCAAAGTAGTAGGCACATTCCATGTGCCGTCCACCAGGAATCCCGGCAAAAGCTCGACTGCGAACGGCACGGCGGAGCCTGCCTGCTACTTTCCCGGTTTAATCATTTCGCTTCGTAGAGAAAATTATATGAGTGTTGCAGTTCAAACGGTCTGTACCCGGACTCGCAAGAGTTCGGCTGCGTTCGCCCTAGGTCTACTCCTATCCGTATCGTTTTCTTGGTCCTTCGCCCAAGACCAAAGCGTTCGGCCGGGCATGTCCTCCATCCATCATGCCATGGAGGGATTCGTAGCGAGCAACGAAGTCGCAGGCGCTGTTACGCTGGTCTCGAACTCAGAAGCAACGCTCTACCTGGATGCAACCGGCTACTCGGACCTCGCGACGAGGTCGCCCATGCAAGTCGACTCGATTCACTGGATTGCATCCATGTCCAAGCCGATTACGGCTGCTTGTGTGATGATGTTGGTCGATGAAAATAAGCTTGCACTGGAGGATTCCATCACGAAGTACTTGCCTGAAATGGCCAGCCTCAAACGAACAGACGGCTCGCCCGTTTCAATCACCATCGAACAATTGCTA
>Ga0194045_1000038_pt1 | contig 33812 bp, 31 predicted proteins | sample JunL6211m_MetaG_FD_161686 | JGI IMG/M metagenome (GOLD analysis project Ga0194045, IMG submission 161686) | Anoxic zone freshwater microbial communities from boreal shield lake in IISD Experimental Lakes Area, Ontario, Canada - Jun2016-L626-11m | ecosystem: Environmental > Aquatic > Freshwater >...
GCAGTTCATATTTGCTATACCAATGGGGCAATGTGGACACTGTCAATTGAGGATATGTTTTATGGTTTTATTGCTTTATTGTGCTTGGTTTCTTATAAATTATCTTTAAAAAACCTTGCTTTTACCAAGCTGCATATGGCTATATGGTTAGGATTCGGTTACTTTATGATAGCTTTTTCGAGGGCTTGTTTGTTAGTTAATCCTGATCTTTTTCATTCATTTCCATCCTTTGATAAATGGCTTGTTGCGATAAGATTTGATTTTCTTTTGTTGGGGGTTTTATTAGGTTTGTTAGAGGATCTTAAGTTTTGGGAAAGCAGAATAACTTTTATTGCATTAAATTATGGGAATTTTATTGCCCCTATTTGCTTAATGGTCCCTTTAATTTTAACCTCTGTTAGTGAAGACGCTTTTGTAAAGCATTCCCGTATGCTTCATGGTTTTACCTTTCCAATTGCTAATGTTATGTTTGCTGTTCTTGTGCTATCTTGTGCAAGAAATTCTGCGTTTCCTGGAAAAAACGGTTGGTTTTATAAGGCGTTGACTTGTATTGGTGACAGGAGCTATACAATTTATCTTTTTCATTATCCAATGATGTTGCTTGCTTGGACAATTTTTTATTTTCTTGCAAAACAAAATTTAGTTTCTTTTGACTTTAGGTCATTTCACCCAGTTTATTATGGTGTTTTTCAAATTGTAACTGTCTCGATTTTACTTGTTCCATTTGGAGAATTTGTTTATAGAAAAGTTGAAATCCCGTTGGCCCAATATGGTAGAAATTTGGCTTCCAGAATTCTTGAATCAAGTGCTATTAAGAAAAATCAGGTAAAACAAGATTTTTATCCTATTACGAAAAAGGCAGCATAATTAAGAATATGTTTTTTAAACCAAATATGGATAATTAGTTTGACTGGTTTGCTATATTTCCATTTTGATTTTTAATTCTAGGTTGTTGGATAATCTTACGATAGTAGTTTTCATTATTTTACAATTTCTATGCCCTAACTTGTCAGATCTACCGAAAATTCGTTATATTGCAGATGTGTGGGTGAACCACATGGCGCCGCCACCTTTCCAGTGGTCATTGTAGGTTCCAATGTCAAGCATTGGAACGGAGAAGAATTCTTCAAATGCGCGGTCTCTACAAACGAAAGCTGTTGGTAATAAGGGGTTAATCCGTTTCATGTTACCCATGAGGTAAACATGCAAAAGATATTGTTCATTCCAATACCATGGTAAAAACATATCGGGATAGTCCCAAGGTATCGTGATGTCGTGAATATGAATGATCACCCCTGGTTTAATTCTTGGTAAAACATCAATAAAAAACACGGTAACATCAGAATTTACGAAGGACCGATGTGAGCCATCAAAAAAGAGAATATCACCTGCTTCTAGTTGATCAAAGATTTTAAGATCGCATGTTTCCAATCCATTCCTTATAACCTGATCGCAGATAGAGTCAATTTCTGCCCTAGGTTCTGGATCGATCGATATTATTTTTGTGTTTGTTGAATTATCTTGTATTGCTTTATATGCAATACAAGTTGTTGTGCCTGACCCGATTTCAAGAAACACCTTGGGTTTATAGGTGCGAATCATGGAATATAAAGTAAGGGTATCAAAGGGTGAATAGGGGATTCCAATCCAACCGAACGCAGGCAGATTTTTTGGTTCAAAAACCAAGGGTACATTTTTTAATTCTTCAGCAAATACTTTCATTTGGTTGCAAAAATCAAAATGTTGACATATATGTTTTTTAAACCAGGAATGGATAATAGGTTCGACTGGTTTGCTACCCCCCCATCTGGGTTTGTAATCCCGGGATGGGGGATAATCCAAAGGTAGGGCAATAGTTGAATAAGGGGTACCGTCCAAAAGTCTTAATGAGACTTCTTTCTTTTTCATTAATTCGGCATTTAAAATCTCTAGGTCTTTAATTTGGCTGCGCATTATGTCAATGCTAGCTTTAATTTGTCTAACTTTAGGAATGCGTAAAGCAAGGCTCTTGATCATTTTTTTCATCAAAGTAAAAATGGGTGTTATTCCTTTAATTGTGTTGTAACTGGCTTTTTAATATTAACTCAGATAATGTTTTTCCAATTGATAGTGATGCGGTTGCAGCGGGGGAGGGCGCATTTAAAACATGCACCATGCGTTCTGCCTCGACTATGTGAAAATCATCTACAAGCTTGCCATCGGGAGCCATTGCTTGAGCCCTTACACCTGCGCCACCCCGATGAATATCTTGCATTTGAAGTTCAGGCATCAATCGTTGTAAAGCTTTGAGAAAAGCTTTTTTACTAAGTGAACGATGGAACTCGCCCATGCCGGTTTTCCAAAACTTGGCAGCCATGCGCCAAAAACCTGGGGATACAGCTAAACCAAGCATATCCCTGATGGAAATATCTAGAAGCTTATAGCCTTCTCTTTTAAATGCGAGGACTGCATTAGGGCCGGCTTCCACACCGCCATGAATCATGCGGGTGAGGTGAACGCCCAAGAAAGGCAGGCTGGGATCGGGTACTGGGTAAATAAGATTCTTTACTAAATGATGTTTTTCAGGAACGAGTTCGTAATATTCGCCACGAAAAGGAACTATTTGAACGCCCGGTTCAACACCGCAAGCCTTAGCAACCCGATCTGATTGCAGGCCACCGCAGTTGACCAAAAAAGAGGCATGAATTTTGCCTTTGTTGGTTTCGATAGCTAGGCCGTTAGTATCGCGCTTGCAAGAGATGAATTTAGTCCCCAAGCGAACTTCACCATCAGATTCAGTTATCAGGCGTTGGTAAACCTTGCAGACATCTTTGTAATTTACGATACCTGTTTGCGGAACAAACAAGCCTGCAATTCCTGCAACATGTGGTTCATATTCTTTTAATTCTTCTTTTGAAAGTTGCTTAATGCCAGTAAGGCCGTTGGCTAGGCCGCGCTTTTCGAGTTCGGCCATTCGGGGTAATTCATCGAGATGAGTTGCTACAACGATTTTGCCGCAACGATCATGAGCGATGCCGTATTCTTTGCAGAAATCGTACATTGCATCACGGCCTTCTGCGCAGTTTTTAGCCTTGGCAGAACCTGGCTTGTAGTAAAGTCCGGAGTGGATGACCCCGCTATTATTACCAGTCTGATGTTCAGCGACATCTTTTTCTGTTTCCAAGACTAAAACTTTGCCAATTTTAGTTTGAGCAAGGTGCATAGCGGTGGAAAGCCCAACGATGCCTGCACCAACTATTACAATATTATTTTCATTCATATCAATGTGCCTTTATTTATACACCAAGAAAACGATCCATTCTTTGTGAATAAACAGCGAAAGAATGTTCTTTAGTAAACTGATCCAAGGCAATTTGGCCAAGGGTTTTTCTTTTTTCCGGTGAATCAAGGAGATTTAAAATAGCCGCAGCAAAACTTTCGGGATCTTTTTTCATATCGACAATCATAAAAGGATTGGCATCAATGTTCATGCCCCTTGCACCTTTTGGGGTAGTGACGATTGGTTTTCCAAAAGCCATGGCTTCCATGGTTTTTATGCTAAGGCCCGAACCATCCAAGATTGGAATAATTATTACTTTGGTTGAAGAATACAAATCGCCAATATTGCCATTATAAAAACCGATTTTTTTTACTTTGGGGTCTTCGATGTTTATATTGTCACAGACTTTTCCTGCAATACTTAGGGATATTCCTTTCGGGCGAAGAAAAGGTAAAAATACCTTTTGGTAGAAATAATTGATACCATCAATATTGGGCGGGTGGTTTGATCCTATAAATAACAAATCGACAATTTCTTGATCTCTTGTTGTTTTGTTTGTTATTCCCTGCCAAGCAGCAGGTATATGGGAATATGAAATTCCAGATTCTTTTGGAGTTGAATCGTATTCATCTTTGTTGATAAAAATGATTTTGTTGAATATTTTGTAAAGATCAAACTCGATGTTTTGGAGCAATGATTTTTCAAAATATATATTTGATTTAAGATTTTGGCTGAGAAAATTTGCTTCAAAAAAATGATCATGTGTTTCTAATATTAGTGTGGCTGTTTTTTTTGCTGCAGCAGCTAATGGGGCAGTAAAAACATAATTAGTGAAAATATAATCGTAATTGTTTAAGAGTAATGATTTAAGAGGTTCAATTCTTGTTGCGTACTCTGAAGCGAATAATAATTCTCCAAATTTAAAATAAATTCCTGGTAGACTTATTTGATGGATACTTCGGCAAAATTTATATTTTTCACGAAATGCTGGAAGGTGTTTTTCTTTGTCAGTTATTTGATAGATACAGCAATCAACATCCCAGCCTTTTTGCCTAAAATATTCCATATGATTCGAGGCAATAATATCTGATCCAGAAGATACAGGATAAAAGGGGCCAAAAGGGTATATGTAAAGAACTTTCATTTATATTAGCCGACCTTTGATTTTTGAAATGGGTCTTTTGTAACTTCCTTGATTAAATCTTTGGGATCTTGTTTTTTTTGCCATTCAATCTTTGCTAGTTTTGCTTTTTCTAAAAATACTGGGTACAAATCAATTAATTTTTTTGTTTGAATTAAAAAATCTTGCAATCCATCAAAAGGTAAACCTGAACCATTGGGCTGCTGGTTAGACAACCAAGTTTCAGCAGGAACAATTGTTGGAACTCCTGCGGCAATCGCCTCTGTCAAAGTTCCGGAGCTTCGTGAGTGGTAGGTGAGTTTATCGTAGGGGCAAATAATCACATGAGCAGCAGAAAGAAGTTTGTAGTAAGATTCTGGATTTAATGGACCATCTAATCCATGGAAATTTACCCATTCTTTGGGATATGATTTAAGGATTTCTAAGGCATTGATGCATTTAAGTTCCGAGTTAAATGGATGAACAGATGCTTGAATTTCTAACACTACTTTGTTCGTTTTTAAATAGTCAGCCGAAAGGAAATCAATTAAAAAGGGTAACCAATGAAAGCCTTTTTCTTCTCTTGGGTCGCCAATGTACACAATCCTTAGTTTATCTTCATTTTTAGGAATGATTACATTGTGATTTTCTAGAAAATCTTGTCTAAAAGGAATTGGTAAAACATTGAAATTTAAATCAGAGAATTTAATGTAATCTTCAGCAAGTTCTTTTGTATCAGTGAAGAGGCAGATTTTGTTTGATAATCCTTTTTCTTTGATTTTTTCAAAATAAAATCGATGTTGTCCCACATATGCATGCTCTTCGCCAGGCGGTAGAATTACTAATGGGAAATCAAGTGCATGCCTGAATTCTAGGCCAAATCTTGGTGCAATTTTTGCTTCTTCACAAATTTGAGCAATAGCAAGTAATTCTCTGCCGTGTGCTGTAGGTAAGAAAACAAAGTCACTAGGTGATGCTTTGGTTAATGCAAGTATTTTGGATAGATCGTTTTTAAATAAGGAACATGATTGAAGTTCATGATCCATATCAAAACTTAATTTTTTATTTGGTGTTTTTTTTATAAACAGCGGTAAGCTTTTTTTTAAAATTTTCAGAATTAGAGGCGGGCAGCATTCGCGTATTATTTTTTTTAAGCATTTTAATGCTAATTTGATCATGCCTTCATTGTGGTGTATTTCCTGGATTCTTTGAATAACCTTCCTGAGAAATAGATTTTTTTCTTGAGTGGTATTAAAAGCATCTAATTCTGGTCTGATATAAAAACGAGAATTGATGAATTGTTGGAAAGTTGCTTTACCTTCTTTAACATTTTCAATTGATGCCTGGTGGAATTCTGCAAAATTTATTTGTGTTTCGATGTGCGATTGATCTTCAACTTTAGAAGCCATCCAATGATCGGTTCTAAACACAGGATAGAATTCCAGCCATTCTGGAATCATGCCTAATTCACATGTTGCATGCCCAGTAAGAATTGGGCGCCAACCCATGTCCCTTGCCGCTTCAGCGATTGATATTGCAGTTTCAAAATAATGCCCGCGCAAATCCTTCATCCCATTATTGATGATGTAGAATTTAGGAAGATCACTCATCGATTTTACCTTTAGGCATTATTATTATACATTTGCATAAATGCGGTTACGAAGGATGATGTAGCCCTTCATGAGTTCCTGGATGCCATCATTCAAACTGTATTTAGGTTTGAAACCGGTCTTTTCAATTTTTTCGTTTGAAACAATGTAGTCGCGTTTGTCTGGATCTTCGCCAATAGGCGCTTCTAAAAATACGAAGTTAGGGATATATTTTTGAATCTCTTTGCAAAGTTCGATTTTAGAAAGGTTTGCATCTGAAAGGCCTACATTATAAGCCTGCCCTTGCATTTTTTCGAAGTTATTGATGGCATGAACAAATGCCCTGCCTACATCGCGAATGTGAATGTAATTTCGTTTGGCATGCCCTTCGAAAATAACCACAGCTTTGTCATTTATCGCTCTGTAAACAAAATCATTAACCAAAAGATCGATTCGCATTCTTGGAGATAAACCAAATACGGTAGCCAATCTAAAAGTTAGTGAATTGCCTGCATCTAAAACGGCTCGCTCTGCATCCACTTTGGTTCTGCCATATAGGCTGATGGGTTCTAAGGGGCTATCTTCGGTGCAGAAACTACCTTTTTGTCCCATGCCATAGCCGCTATTGGTATTTGGCAGAACGATGCGTTGATTTTTAGATCGCAATGAAAGTATTAATTTAATTGCATCTAGGTTAATGGAGGTTGCAGCGGTGGTATCGAGGTTGCAAGCAGGTGCCCCAACGATTGCGGCAAGTGGAATGATGTAATCAACATCTTTGATCAGTTTGGTGATAATGTTTTTATCACGACAATCGCCTCTTACCACAGTAAGTTTTGGGTCGATGCAAGAATCAAGGAGAGTAGGTTGATTAAAAAGGAAGCTATCAAGAACTGTTACATGATGGCCATCGTTTAAAAGCATGGGTACAAGGACAGTACCAATATATCCGGCGCCACCAGTGATAAGAATTTTCGCAGGCACTTTTTAATATCTCCCTAAAAATAGATCAGGCACAACAACCAAGAGAAGAGGGTGAAAGTAGAATAAAATTCACAGCCTCAAGTAAATCAGCTTTCCTAACGGTACCAATGGGCAAAGTGCAGGCAGCAAATTGTTTGCCATGCCCTGTTTCCACTAGTATGGAATTGCAACCAACTTTGGTAGCGGCTTCCATATCAGTGATGTTGTCGCCAATTAGCCATGATTGTGTCAAGTTGAGATTTAGTTTTTCTTTAGCTTCGAGCAACATTCCGGGTTCAGGTTTTCTGCATTGGCATTTAAATGAGTATTCTGGAATTGTGCCTTCGGAATGATGAGGGCAGAAATAAATAGCATCCGCATGGGCATTTTCTTGCGCCAATAATTCAATTAACCTAGCGTGCACTAGGGGGATTTGAGTGATGGGGAAATATCCCTTTGCAACACCAGCTTGATTGCTGACGATAACCACAGGAATACCCAAAGTATTCAGGGTTTTGATTGCTTTGGCAGAGCCCGGGATAAGCTTGACTTGATCAGGATGCGAGAGGTAGTTGACTTCCTCGATGATCACCCCGTCTCTGTCCAGAAAAATTGCCGGTCTCTTGTTCATGGACGCGCCTTTCGATGATATCACAAATGCCATGCCAAGCAGCGATGTGTACTTCTTGTATACGGGGAGTTTCCTTAGTAGGGGCTTTGAAAGCAAGATCACAAGCTGAGGCAAGAGGTTCGCCAGGCAAGCCAGTGAAAGCGACGGTAAGTGCACCGACGTTTTTAGCTTCTTTGATTGCTTCCAAAACATTTACAGATTTACCACTGGTGCTGATGCCTACTAAAGCATCCTTTGCGGTAACCATTGCTTTTACTTGCCGTGAAAATATTTGGGAGAAATCATAATCGTTGCCTATGGCAGTGATGATGCTGGTGTTGACGGTAAGGGCTTGGGCAGGAAGGGCTTTGCGTTCGCGGAGAAATCTACCGACGAATTCCGCAGCGATATGTTGCGCATCAGCAGCACTGCCACCATTACCACAAAGATAAATAGTGCCGCCTGCTTCTAAAATATCGCCAAGCTTGGTGGCAATATTGGTGATGCAATCGGTTTCGTTATCAAGAACATTTTGATAAACAGCCATTGCAGATTTAAGTGAAGTTTTAAGCAGCTCGATGTCGGTCATGATTCCACCTTTGGTAAAGATCTGAAAAACCTTTGTAATCTTCCGGCGTGCCAATATCGTAAAAGGGCCTGCTGCTAAGAGTAGCAGCGATCTTTCCACCCTTGGCAATCAGATTTGGGAAAATCTCGCGTTCAAGAGAAACGATTTTGTCGGGTGCAATAGCTTCGACAAAATTGCGTTCGAGCATGTAGGCGCCAGCATTAAGCCAAGCAGGGCCATGATTATTGATGTTTTTTTCGAGGAAACCAGCCACATAATGATCGTGTTCATCAAGGATAACGGTGCCAAACCTAGATGCGTTTTCGAGCTTGGCCAGAGTACAAGTGGCCTTGGCGCCAAATTTGATTTCCGCAAGATGCCTTGCAACCAGTTCGTTGTGATCAAAATCAAGATAGGTGTCGCCATTTAAGACGAGGGCACGATCTTTAATAAAGGGTTGGGCCAGTTTGATTGCGCCTGCGGTGCCACGAAGTTGATCTCGTTCTTCAGAATAATCAATGCGGACACCAAATTTGGATCCATCCCCAAAAGTTTCGGAAATTTGTTCAGAAAGATAGCCAACGCAAAGAACGAAGTGAGTTGCACCTTGATCTTTTAAGAGTTCTATTTGGATTTCAAGAAAAGGCTTTCCCATGATCGGGGCAAGCACTTTTGGTTTGTCTGCAACGACGGATCTTAAGCGGGTGCCTAAGCCACCAGCAAGAATAAGTACGGGAATATTTGAAAGTGGATTTGTCATGCAGCCTCGCGAACAACAGCAGGAAATTGGCTTACATAGCGTTCGCTATCTGCGTGAACGACATGCGAACCTCTAGAATTAACATGGAAATCAACTTGTTGGTAGTTAGCGAGTTTTTTGGCGATCGCAGATTTTTTTTCTGGTGGAACGAAAAAGAGCATGAAGCCTCCGCCGCCTGCGCCTAAAAGTTTGCCACCAATTGCGCCTGCATCCATTCCCGCTTGGTAAAGCTCGTCAACGGTATCATTGCTGATCGCTTCATCGAGAGATCGTTTTAGCATCCATGATTTATGGAGGGTATCACCAAAAGCAGAAATGGGCCCGGAGCCTGCAAGAACATTGTAACCTTCATCGACAAGCAAACGCATAGCAGCTAGGCGTTTGAGATTAAATTCAACTTTCTTAACTTGTTTGCTAGCGAGTTCATCAGCCCTGCGTTTGATTCCAGTAAAGAAAACCATGAGGTGGTTTTCAAATTCTTCAAGGCGAATGGGAGAAAAAGGGATTCGATTAACAATGAAATTGCCCATGCTGCGGAATTCTATGAGATTAAATCCACCTACAGCAGCAAAGGTTTGATCTTGAACACCAACCGATTCTTTAAGGACATTGCGTTCGATATCTATGGCTTCGTAGGCTAATTCAAGGTTAGGAACTAATTTTCTTTGGTAGGCATAGATTGTGTTTAGAAGCCCGACGGTAAAGGACGAAGAAGAGCCTAGGCCGGTGCCTGCGGGGAGCTCTGCAGAGTGATTGATTTCCACATCTTGGTGAAGGCCTGTCCAGCGCATGCATTCGCGGAAGGGAGCATGTTCAATATCGTTGAGGGAGGAAACGCACTCGACTTTGCGATAGGCAATTCTGATGGAGTAATCAAAAAGCTTTGAATAAAAGCGCGAAATGGCGAAATAGGCGCATTTATCAACAGCGGTTCCAAGAACGGCGCCGCCATATTTTTCGAAGTATTCGGGATAATCAGTGCCCCCGCCAAGAAAGCTAATTCTTAAAGGGGTTTGAGTAATAAGCATGCGCCATTCCTTTGGCAAAATAAATAAGAAGCGGTGTCTAGGTTGGGCAAGTAGAACTTCAATGAATGAGTTCTGAAACACCTAGGTTGCTCCAATAAGGAAGGTCTACCGTAAACGATTAAAAAGAATCAAGAGCATCTGGCGTAAGGGGAACTGCATAGGAAAATGATACTTAATTAAAATTTTAGAGTCTAAGTCAAATGGGGGTATACCTATTGACCATAAATTAGAAATTTAGATATAAGAATGAAGGATTTAATAAAAGAGAAAAAAATGGCTAAAACAGTTGCGATACTTCAATCTAATTATATTCCTTGGAAAGGTTACTTTGACCTTATTAGGTCTGTTGACGAATTTATTCTTTATGATGAAGTGCAATACACACGTAGAGATTGGCGAAATCGCAATAAAATTAAAACTGCAGATGGAACACAATGGCTTACAGTACCTGTCGAAGTAAAAGGAAAATACTTCCAGAAAATTAATGAAACATTGATAAGTGAGTCAGGTTGGGAAAAAAATCATTGGACTAGGATTTGTTCTGCTTATTCAAAAGCTCCGTATTTTAAAGAATATAAATCTTGTTTTGAAAAACTATATGCTGAATGTTGTTCAAATATTTTATCAGAAATAAACGAACTTTTTATTTTAGAAATATGCAAAGTGATAGGTATAAAAACTAAAGTTACAAAATCTATTTCATATCCAACAGAAACAATTGATCCTTCAGAAAGATTATTAAAAATTTGTCTACAAGCCCGAGCTAATACATACATTTCAGGGCCAGCAGCAAAAGATTATCTAGATGTTGATATTTTTCGAAATAATGGAGTTGAAGTTCAATGGATGGAGTATTCTGGTTACCCTGAATACCCTCAATTCCATCCGCCTTTTGATCATTATGTTTCAGTATTAGACCTTATATTTAATGTTGGTCCAAATGCTCAAGCTTGCATGGAAAGGCTTAAAAATGCAGCTTAGTATTATTACTACATTGTTCAAATCTCAGGGATTTATTGATGAATTTCATCAAAGGATTTGTGCTTCAGCAAATTTAATAACAAATGATTATGAAGTCATATATGTCGATGATGGTTCCCCTGATGATTCTTTAAAAGTTGCAATTGCTATTCAGAAAAAAGATTGTCGGACGAAAGTCATTGAATTATCAAAAAATTTTGGTCATCATCCCGCAATTTGGACGGGATTGAACCATGCAAAAGGTGATTTAGTATTTTTGATTGATAGTGATTTGGAAGAAAATCCTGAATTGCTCCAACTGTTTTATACCAAACTTAATGATAAAAATCATGATGTTGTATTCGGTATTGCTAAAGAAAGGACGGGTTCTTGGATTAAAAGAATTGGGGGAAGTCTTTTTTATAAAGGTTTTAATATTTTGGCGGATATACCTATTCCAGAAAATTTGCTGACAGTTCGATTGATGAATCGAAACTATGTAGATTCTCTTTTAACACATACGGAGTCGACTTTTGCCCTTTCCGGTTTATGGGCCAGGACGGGCTTTGATCAAGCACCAATAGTGGTTGATAAAGGTTTTAGAAAAGTAACGAGTTACAATTTAATTAGAAGAGTTAGTATGCTTGTCCATACACTCACTGCATTTAGTGGGAAACCCTTGGTTGCTAGCTTTTACTTAGGAATAATTGTTTTTTTATTTTCAGTTATTGGGGCTTTAAAAATTGTAGTTGACCGCGTTTTTTATTCCGCACCTCCTGAAGGTTGGACATCGATTGCCGTATCAATTTGGGCAATTGGCGGTTTAATTCTTCTCGGTCAAGGAATCCAAGGAATTTATTTGTCGAAAATATTTCTTGAAACGAAAAGAAGACCTGTCTCTATCATAAAAAAAATACATGAAACAAGGGAAAGTCATGCAGACAAAATCCAACCTGCTGCTTGAAATTTCAAATTATTATTCAGATAAAATTTCTCAATTCGGCTGTACGCCTAATGGGGTTGATTGGAATGGTAAAGAATCACAGTTTATAAGATTTAATCAGTTGTTAAAAATTTGTGAACAAGATGACTTGTTTTCGTTGGGCGATTTTGGGTGTGGGTATGGAGCATTATTAGAGTACTTGTCAAGCAAACCCAAAGTAACAAAGTATTTTGGGTATGATGTATCAGAACTAATGATTGAAAACGCATTGAAAATTAAAGCTCCTGAAATTTCTGCAGTGTTTTCAACAAATAAGGCTGGTTTAAAAGGGTTAGATTATGTGGTTGCGTCAGGTGTATTTAATGTTCGATTAGAAGCAAAAGAAATGGAGTGGATTGAGTATATAAAGGAAACACTCTGTCTTATAAATGAATCTGCATCCAAAGGCTTTTCTTTTAATGCTCTCACTTCTTATTCAGATAAGGAAAAAATGAAAGATTACCTTTATTATTCTGACCCTTTATTTTGGTTTGATTATTGTAAAAGAAATTTTTCTAAGCAAGTTGCTTTGTTGCATGATTATAAGTTGTATGAGTTCACAATATTAGTAAGAAAATAAAAGGACTAAATTTGTAATGATTATTTTAGATCCTAAAAAATTAAATTGGGTTGACTTATTAAAAGAAGCTATTCAGTTTCAAGGTGCTGCATTAATAAAAAATGTACTTAGTGTGGAGTTGCTTGATGAATGTCGAAAAAAACTCTACGAAGTTCAGCAGAACATACTTCTTGAAGTTGGTTTAGAAAGGCTTCAGCGTGCGGGGGAGTTGGGTGTATTAAGATTAATGCTAAAGCATTCAGATTTTTTCTTTAAATTACTAGAAATACCTGAAGTTTTAGCTGTTGTTGATGCGACTGTATCGCCTAGCGCAACATTGCACCTTCAAAATGGGTTTATATTACCTTCTTTTTCTGAAGGAAATGTTCCTTCGGTATTTCAAAATAAATTTCATATGGATTTTCCGCGAGTAATGAATGGTTATCTCGCATCAATTAATACGTTTTTTGCTATAGATGATTTTACTATTAATAATGGTGGCACGCTAATCGCTTTGGCTACCCATCAGTGCGATACAGTTCCATCAAAAGAATATTTAGAGATGACTTCAAAATCTATTGAATGTCCTGCTGGAAGTATGTTGGTGTTCGATTCTACATTGTGGCATGCAGCAGGCTTTAATGTATCTGGAAAAGATAGGTTAGCAATCAATCAGCAATTTACTCGTTCTTTTTTTAAACAGCAAATCGATTATGCTCGTGCATTGGGATCAGAAGTGGTTCAGGCGCAATTACCTAGGACCCAGCAGTTGTTGGGTTGGTACACAAGAGTTGTGACTAGTCTTGATGAGTATTATCAACCTGCTGATAAAAGGTTGTATCGAGCAGGACAAGGGTAATGAAAATCGAAATAAAAGAAAAAATTGTAATTTTTGGTTTGGGTGATTTTGCACGAATTGTTTGTGCTTATTTGAGTCGTTCCGAAAAATATCAAGTCGTGGCATTTTCAGTCCACAATGAATTTATTTCGGAATCTTCCTTAATGGGGTTTCCGATTGTTCCGTTTGAAGAAATAAATAATCTTCATCCACCAACTGAATACAAAATGTTTGTAGCCATTGGTTTTAAAAATTTAAATAAAGCAAGACAAAATATTTATGAACAATGCAAAAGCAAAGGATATGAATTAATTTCTTACATTAGCCCTGATGCAATAGTTTTTGACCACAATTGTGTTGGAGACAATTGTTTTATTTTTGAAAATAATGTTGTTCAACCTTTTGTGAAAATAGGAAATGATTCAATCCTCTGGAGTGGTAATCATATTGGTCATGATGCGATCGTTGGCGATCATGTTTTTATTTCAAGCCATGTAGTTATTTCCGGCCATGTAAAAATTGGGGATCGCAGTTTTATAGGTGTAAACAGTACAATTAAAGATGGTGTAACCATTGGTAATGATTGTTTAATTGGTGCAGGATCTTTGATTTTAAAAGATGCTGCGGATAATAGTGTTTTTAAGGGTCTTTCCGCTGAGTTATCCCCTGTTCCAAGTAGCCGTTTAAGGGGGATCTAAATTGTATAATTTTCGAAAAATAGGTCGGGTGTTTTGTCCGGATGGGGAACATTCGAAAATGCGGACTCACGCTGCTAATCCCGTAGCTATGCATTTGAATGACGATGTAATAAGGGTTTTTTTTGGGTCTAGAGATGATAATCAGCGAAGCCATATTTGGTATTTAGATATTGAACTTAAAGATGATAAATTCAATTTAATTGGTTTAGCTAAGGATCCAGTACTTCATCACGGCGATCTAGGCGCATTTGATGACAGTGGTGTTTCTATTGGATGTATTGTTCAAAACAATTTAGCTTCCCATTTGTATTATATGGGTTGGAACCTTGGCGTTACCGTGCCTTGGAGGAATTCAATTGGATTGGCTTTAGGTGATAACTCTACTGAACGTTATCAGAAATATTCGTCTGCTCCTATTTTTGATCGCAATCATTATGATCCATTTACGATTTCCTATCCTTGTGTAATACAAGACGAAGGAATTTGGAAAATGTGGTATGGCTCTAATCTTTGTTGGGGAAAACAACAAACAGATATGGACCATGTAATCAAATATGCCTGGTCAAATGATGGGATTAATTGGAATACCAAAGGTGAGATTTCGTTAAATTTAATTTTGCCTGAAGAATATGCATTATGTCGTCCTTGGGTCATCAAAGAAAATGGAATGTACAAGATGTGGTTTTGTTTTCGTGGGGATTCTTATCGTATTGGATATGCTGAGTCAAAAAATGGTGTTGAATTTATTAGAAAACTTGGCAATGTGATTGATGTATCAGATAGCGGTTGGGATAGCGAAATGGTTTCCTATCCAAGTTTATTAAAGCATAAAAATAAAATGTATATGTTTTATAATGGCAATGGTTATGGCCGCACTGGTTTTGGCGTTGCGATATCAAATGTAGAGGCAGTTTAATTATGACACCTAATACTGATAAACCAGATTTCAAAGCCTTATTTGCAGCAGAAGAAAATCATTTTTGGTTTCGTTACAGGAATAAAATTTTGGGCGATAATGTTTTTAATCTTTTAAAAGAGCATAATAATCCAAGGATATTAGAGCTTGGTTGTGGTAATGGGAATGTAATTAGTGAAATTCAAAAGCGACTTCCAAGTGCAACTTTAATTGGTTCGGAATTGCATGAGGAAGGTTTGGTTAATGCTAGATGCAGACTTAATTGTGAGTTGGTTCAGGCTGATATTTATAACTTGCCGAATTGGAAACCATTTGACCTTATTGGGATTTTCGATGTTTTAGAACATTTGCCAAATGATGTTAAAGCATTAAAGGAAATACGAAAAGCACTTAAACCAGGGGGTAAATTAATTTTAACAGTTCCAGCCTCTATGAAATTATGGAGTTATGTTGATGAAGTTGCAGGGCATTATATTCGATATAGTTCCAAGACTCTTAAAAATTCATTAGTAAACGCAGGGTTTATTGTTAAAAAGAATGAACCTTTTATGTCTCCTCTTTTTCCAGCAATGTGGTTGGTTAGAAACCTTACGCAAGTAAAAAAGAAATTAGGTTTCACAGGAAACAAAGATCCGCGGACCTTGGCGAATGAAGAATTTAGAGTGTCTTCATTTATGAACTTTACAATGGGTACCATTCTTGGTTTTGAGGGTAAGCTTTTGAACATGGGATTAAGGATGCCATTCGGAACCTCAATCCTTGCTATAGCGGAAAATCCTGATAACAAATCAATTTCTTTACCATTAGCGGGCTAAACCTGAAGGTAATTATGATTAAAATTCCGTTTAATAAACCGTATGTTGTTCCTGGAAGTGAAAATTACCTATGTCAGGCTGTTGCTAATATGCATCTTTCAGGGGATGGCCCTTTTACTAAAAAATGTCATGCTTTATTAGAACAGGTTTTGGGCGTCCCAAAAGTATTATTAACCACATCATGTACTCATGCTTTAGAGATGGCTGCTCTTTTACTTGATATTAAGCCAGATGATGAAGTGATTGTTCCTTCCTTTACATTTGTTTCAACTATTAATGCTTTTGTTTTGCGAGGAGCCAAACCGATATTTATTGATATTCGCCCAGATACTTTGAATTTGGATGAAACACATTTAGAGAGATTAATTACAAAAAAAACTAAGGCAATTGTTCCAGTTCATTATGGCGGTATATCTTGTGAGATGGATACTATTCTTAAAATTGCTGCAGGGTATGGTGTACCTGTGGTCGAGGATAATGCGCATGGATTGTTCGGGCTTTATAAAGGTCGCTATCTTGGAACATTAGGTTCTCTTGCAACACAAAGCTTTCATGAAACTAAGAATTTTAGTTGTGGTGAGGGTGGAGCTCTATTGATCAATGAACCTAAGTTTGCTGAAAGAGCAGAAATTATTCGTGAAAAAGGGACAAACCGGAATCGGTTTTTTAGGGGAATGGTCGATAAATATACTTGGGTTGATGTAGGTTCAAGCTTTCTTCCTTCAGATATTTTAGCTGCTCTTCTTTACGCGCAAATTGAACAGCATGAACAAATCCAACAAAAACGAAAATTAATTTGGCATTTGTATTTCTCACGCCTTTCTGATTGGGCCAAAGAAAATCAAATAGATTTACCGCATGTTCCTGAAAATTGTACCCCGGCTTACCATTTGTTTTATTTGTTGATGCCTAGTTTAGAAGCAAGAACAAAATTTATTGCGATTTTAAAAGCGCAGCAGATTACTTCCGTATTTCATTATCTGCCTTTGCACCTTTCGGAGATGGGCTTGAAATTTGGCGGTGCAAGTGGGGACTGCCCAGTAACTGAATCTTATAGTGATAGGTTAGTTCGATTGCCATTTTATAATGATCTTACTTTTGAGGACCAAATGAAGGTGGTTGATGCCTGTTTTTCAGTTAGCTTTAGTGATTTGCATCATAAACATGTTAGGCCTATTTGGAAAAAATATGTTGCCTAATGTTGAGGTTAATTATGGTTAAAATATCTTTGAGAGCTTTTTTTTCATTTGGTGTTTTAATTTTAGTTTTAATTTTAGCTTATCTTTTAGCACTTTTATGGCCTGTAACTTTCTTTCAAGTTGACCCTGAAAAAACGCCATTCATTGGAGATGGCCAATCGAATGGTTACACCATGTACAATAATCTTGTAACTAATTCTACAGGAAGGTTTCGTACGCATAAAATTATTTTAGGTGTTTTAGCTGTTTGTGTTTTGGTTGGTGGCTTCTTTCAAGGGATGCGAAGTTTTTTAAGTCGGGAAGTTGTGATTCCTTCGGTTTCAAAACTTGCCCGCAGTAATATTTTTTTTATGCTTGGTGCCCTTTTAACTCTTTTTCCTATGATTTTAGCTGTTCGTAATATTCCGGATTTTTCTGAGAAAGATGATGCACATATGGCAGTGGCCAACATGCATTATTCTTTTATTATTGGTCATGCTGATAAACTATCACAGGGAGATAAGCTTTTTGAAGAAGTTTCACCAAAGTATGGGATGTTGATAACTGTATTCATTGCAGGGTTGGAGAAAGTGAAGGGCCATTTTCTTTCCTTGGGAAATACCATGAAAATGGTACAAATAAGTGAGATCGTTTTTTTGTTTTTTGCAATGGTTTTGTATTGGCGGTTGTCAGGTAGAAGAATGCTAGTTTGCCTTATACCGATGTTATTCCTAGTCAAGTGGTATTACTCTTCTAGCAACATTATAATCCCAATGAATCATTCCCCGATAAGGACTGCAGGACTCACTTTTGCGATTTTTGTTTTATTTTGGCTCCGTAATGCCAGTCTTTGGCTGTTGGGTACTGCTGGTGGATGTTTGATGGCTATTGCCTTACTGAACAATGTTGAGTCAGGGTTGGCTTGCTCAGTAGGGGTTTCTGCATTCCTTTTTTTGAGAAGTAGGAAATATGGGAGCAATATCTTTCAGAATTTATTCAAATTAGTCCTGTTTGCAATTTTTGGGTTTTTATTGGTTTGGCTAGTGTTTAGTTTAGTTTGTTTCGTAGTTCTTGGGGTTCCTTTTGGTTTAAGTGGGTTGACGGAATATATAGTGCCTGCTTTTCGTGGTGCTGCTGGTTCGTGGGCTACCCCAGACCCCGTGGGTTGGTGGCCAATCTTCATGTTTCTTCATGTTTCCTTTGGTGTAGTTTACTCTGCCTTTTCTAAAAGAATTTCGTTTAAAGAAGCATATCTATGCTCCATTGGCGTAATGTTTTTAGTTTGGTTTGTTTATTTTATTAACAGGCCCGAACCAACATATCTTTGTAGCTTTTACTTTTTGTACGGTTTTTTTGTGATTGAATTGCAGATCCGATTAATTAAGAGTCTCCGGTCAATTCGAGTTTTTAGTTTTGATGTTTTATTTTTTGTTTTGCCTTTGGTGCTTGTATATTCTCAAGCAGCAGATGCGATGAATTGGGCAATAAACCCTTTCGATTGGCGTGTTAACAATTTTGTTCGCTGGCAGGTTCCTTTGGTTAAGAAAGGATCACCCCAGACTGTTGATGCCGTTCATATTGGGGGGGTGTATTTGTCACAAGGGTATGCCCATTCGCTTGTTGTTCGGTCTGGTTTTCTTAAGAGTAAAGCGGTTAAATCTATTGATCAAAGAGCCATTTACTTTACCCCGGATTCCTTTTTAATTCCTCGGGTTTCTGGGATTCTATCTTGGCAGGAGTTTTCGGATCCGTTAGAGGCGATGAATAAAAAATATTATGATCGTATGATCCAATCTGTAATAAACTCTGTATTTGATGAGATTTATTTTGAAGCTCGGGACGAGAAAAAATTGTTAAATTATGGTGGTATGTTTCAGATGGTGCGAAGGGATTTAAGTAATGATTTTGAGAAGGTTCGAGTGGAATCGGGTTGGGAAATTTGGCGTCGAATCCCACAGCAAAATTAAGTGTGACTATTTGGCTTGAACAATTTAAAGGCCTTTATTTCTTTAGCTTAAATCTAAAAAAACTCTGAAATCACGAAGGTTTTCATCTGATAACTTATTTCTATTTTTAAAATTTAAACCAGAGCAGAATAGGTTTTTGTTCACATCGTCAATTACCATGTGTTTTCCTTCACATTCAAAGCCCTTGATTAGATCATGTTCATCCTGAGATCTGGGCCAGCAGATCAGCACCATTGCTGGATCTTCTCGCAGATAAGCACCAAGAGTCTCTATAGGATGAATCGCAGATTGATTAGCTACCTCTGCATCGAAGTATATTTCAGACTCTGAAACAAAATGCTGGACTGTGAATTCGTTTTTCAATTGCTTGATGGTTTCAAGCACCAAGTTGTTATCGGATGGCTGAAGTATTGGCCAAAGCCTTATCAGGCAGCATGATTTCAAGGTTTTTTGGGGTGATTGAATTAATGATTGGATTGCGTTTAAGGCCTTGGTTGCGGTGTTTTCCCAAGAAAAGGAGCGCGCAAAGTTTTTGCCACTCTCGCATAATTGTTCCTTAGGAATTAAAAGCATTTTTTCGAGGCATTGAGCCATGTCTTCTGGGTTAGAAGGGTCGAATAAACCTGCATCGGGGCCTGCGAATTCTGGCATGGATGAGGTGTTGGAAACTGCAACGGGGGTGCCCGAAGCTAGGGATTCCAAGATGGGTAAGCCCAAGCCTTCGTAGAACGATGGGAAGAATAAAAGCCGTGCGTTTTGGTACAGCAGCTTGAGTTCTTCATCGTTGGTTCTGCCTGTGAACCGGATTTGGTCTTCTATTTTGAATTGGGATGATAATTGTTTGAGAGCAGCGTCTTGTTCAGGTTTAAGGGTGCAATTAAGAACCAGATTGAACTTGCCTGGATGTTTGATATTGAAGCAGCCAAAAGCTTCGATTGCACCCTCGAGATTTTTTCTGGGTTCCCATCTACCCACATGAAAGAAGTAAGGTTTATTGAGGTTGAGTTTAGATTTTAAGTTGTTCCAAATGGCTGGGGATTGGTTGTTGTTTTCTTCTGTAAAGTAGTGATCCATTGCGCCATGAATGGTGACGAGTTTATCTTTGGTTTCTGGGAATAAAAGTTCGAGATCTTTGGAGGATTGATCTGAGATGGAAAGGATCAAATCGTTTTTGATGAGCGAACGAAGCCTGATTGCGTGAAAATTTACAGCATGAATGTCGTAGAGGTAAATATCTGGGAAGAGCAGGGGAATAAGGTCGTAATAGATGCTAGCGGTAATGGGTTTATTCGTGCCGAATCGAGGCACTAAAAACCATGGGTTCATATTGTCGGTGTTGATATAGGCATCTGGCGAAAAACTATGAATCCAGTTCGCGTAATGTTGTTCACATTTCATATGGTCGGCATTGAGGCCTGAAGGGTTCGGCAATGCTGGGGTGTAAAAAAGAAGTTTCACTTTAGGGTTTGAACAATTCCAGGGTAATAAATCGGTGCGAAGAGCGAGAGAGATTTCGTGGTTGCCTGGAAGGTTAGAAATAGCATTAAGAAAGTTGCTGGTGTATCTACCTATGCCGCTATCGCGGGAGTTTGCATTTTGAAGGGGTTGTCCATCGATGATTAATCGCATATTAAATATTCTGGTTCGAGGAGTTCCAGGATTTATTTCTATGCATCAAATTCTGGGGTGGATTATTAACTTCGAGAGTTTCGATCCGCTTGTTCAGCACTTGGATTTCTTGATGCAGTGCTAGTAATTTGAATTCGATAAGAGCTTCCATCTTGGCCTTAAGCAAGTGCCAGGGAAACTTAATGATTTTGAAGATAGCTTGTTTGAGGGTTTTTTTTTCTACTAGAGGCGGAGCAAGGTTATTTGATTTGGGGATGATAACCGGGCTTATAACCCGGATATCATCGAGTTCAATTTTAACGCCATTCCTAATTTTGCCTGCGAGGGCATCAATTCCCGATCGTCTGCTAAAGTTACAAATCATGAATTACGCTACTTTAGAGAGGTTTTCCTTGCTGGTTTGCGCATGCAGTTTCAAATCTGCATCGACCATCATGGTAACGAGTTGGTTGAAGGAAACATCAGGCTTCCAGCCAAGAGTTTTCATGGCTTTAGTGGGGTCGCCCAAGAGAAGATCGACTTCAGCGGGTCGATAGAATTTAGGATCAACAACAACATATTTCTGGTGATCGAGTCCAACATGATTGAATGCGATTTCAACAAATTCGCGAACGGTGTGAGTTTCGCCAGTGCCGATGACAAAATCATCAGCGGTATCTTGCTGAAGCATAAGCCACATAGCGCGAACATAATCGCCAGCGAAGCCCCAATCTCTGCGGGCATCGAGGTTGCCCAAGCGGAGTTCGGATTGGAGACCGAGTTTAATCTTAGCTACTGCATCGGTGATTTTGCGGGTAACGAATTCAAGTCCTCTGCGAGGAGATTCGTGATTGAAGAGGATACCAGAGCAAGCGAAGAGGCTATAGCTTTCGCGGTAGTTGACGGTGATGTAATGGCCATATGCCTTTGCAACGCCATAGGGTGAACGAGGGTAGAAGGGGGTATTTTCGCTTTGTGGCACTTCGAGAACTTTGCCATACATCTCGCTGCTGGAAGCTTGGTAGAACTTAGCAGTGGGGCATGATTGCCTGAGAGCTTCGAGCATGCGTGTAACGCCCACAGCAGTGAATTCTGCGGTAAGGACGGGTTGTTGCCAAGAGGTTGGCACGAAGGACATTGCAGCAAGGTTGTAGACTTCATCGGGTTGAACATCGGCCAAGACTTTAGCGAGTGAAGATTGGTCAAGAAGATCAGCTTGGTAGATTTCGATTTTGCTACGAATATGTTCGATGCGTTGTTGAGTTTCGGTACTAGAACGGCGCACAATACCGGTAACGCGATAGCTTTTGGATAAAAGAAGCTCTGCAAGGTAACTGCCATCTTGACCGTTAATACCTGTGATAAGAGCGGTTTTCTGGGTTTTATTCGACATATTGCAGATCATCCTTGATCAAGAGTAAATAAGAACCAATTAAAAAGTAATGTAAACGAAATCGATAAATCGGGTCAATACTAGAGGCCGAGAAAATTAATCGAGGGTAAAGTCGCTGTTATGGACTTCCTCGTGACGGATTTCATCAACAGGATCTTTCTTTCCCCAGCCCTTAAAAAGCTTGTTGGGGCAATTGAAAACTAGGCCCTGAGTATCACCTGCATTTTTATAAGCATGAACAACGCCTGGTGGAACTATCAGAAGCATTGGGCGATCGATGCCAACGAGTTCGACTTGTTTGTTGCCATAGGTTGGGGAGTTTTTTCTTGCATCCCAGAGATAGACTTTGAAGTTGGAGGGTCCGATAAAGCAGAAACAATCTGCTTGTTCGTAGTGTTCGTGTGGTCCGCGTGCAATGCCTGGTTCGGTCATGGAAATATAAGCCATGACAGGGTGGAATTCTTGGGGTAGATCATCATGTCGGAAGAGTTCGGAGAGCCATCCGCGTTGATCTTTGTAGATGGAAAGGCTTTTCCAAATGATGCCTTCGATTGCGCCTTCTTTGTATAGCATAAAAAGTCCTTGTTTATGAGTGAGTCAGAGTGGCAAGTAAAAGAGATTGTCCGCCTTTAGTTTCCCAAGTTTGATTGTTCATCGAAGCTGGGAAAAGTAGAGTTTCACCTTTTTTTAAAGGTGTAATTGATCCATTGTTGCTGAGAGAACCTTCTCCTTCAAGAACCATGGCCACCTGCATGCAACCATTTGTTGAGATGGTGAAAGCCTTGGGTTCGTGGCGGAAATCGATTTTGAAGTAAGGGCAATTCACAAGATTTTTGTTAATGGCAATGTTTGAAGGTTTCGATGGGTTGTAGCCAGAGGTTATAGGATTTTTAGGGCCACTATTCCAATCGATGCAGGCGATGGATTCTTCTAAATGAAGATCTCTGCCTTTGCCGGAGGAATCTTTGCGGTTCCAATCGAAGAGCCTGAAGGTAGCATCAGAAGTTTGTTGGATTTCAGCAATAAGAATGCCACCACCGACAGCATGAACAGTGCCTGCAGGAAGATAAAGGAAGTCGCCAGGTTTGGGAGAGAACTGGTGTAAGAGATCGCCTATGGTGCCATCGAGTGAAGCCTTGCGGACTTCGGCTTGGGAGACATTAGGAAGAAGGCCTGCGTAGATTTTGGAACCAGGAGCAGCATCAAGAATAAACCAAGCTTCGTTTTTGGAGCCTTCGCCTGGCCAAAGATCATTTACTTTGTGTTCATCAGGGTGAACTTGAACCGAGAGCCAATCGTGGGCATCGAGGTATTTGATAAGCCAAGGGAATCTGGCATGTTTCGAAGAGGCATGGCCAAGAATCGTTTCTTTGTGAGCAGTCATAAGGTCGCGAAGAGTTTTGTCTTTGAAGGGGCCTTCCGTAACGATGCTAAGGTGGTTGGGGTGATCGCTAAGTTCCCAAGATTCGCCGTGTGGGCCATCAGTTGCTAGATTTTTATCTAGGTGCGATGCTAATTTTCGACCGCCCCAAACCATTGGGCGAGAAAAAGCATGAAAGCGAAGAGGTTGATTCATAAATAGCTCGACAAAAAAGATTAAGCAGCACGCGCTTCAGATTGAACGGAATCCTGATAAGCCCTGACAACAACATCAGAAGGGCCAAACATGCGTACCGAGCCGTGATCCATCCAGATAACTTTGTCGCAAATAGATTCAATAGAACCTAAATCATGGCTGACCATGACCATAAGATGAGCCTTAGCCATCATGTCTTTCATGCGTTGCCTAGCCTTTGCTTGGAAAGCGAGATCGCCTGCAGCAAGGACTTCATCAACAAGAAGGATTTCAGGATCAATGGAAGTAGCGATAGAAAAGGCAAGCCTGACGAGCATACCCGCGGAATAAAAGCGGACAGGCATGTTTAAAAAGTCGCCAAGTTCGGTGAACTCTGCAATGCCGTCTTTTTTCGAAGCGATGGTTTTAGGGGTTTCGCCTTGAAGGTAGCTACGAAAAGCGATGTTTTCCCAGCCAGTGGATTCTGGTTCGAAGCCTAGAGTGATTTCGAAAAGGGAAGAGATTCTGCCTTCAACAATGCGTTTGCCGCTAGAGGGGTAATATACCCCAGCAAGAGTTTTTAGGAGTGTGCTTTTGCCTGCACCATTATGGCCAATGATGCCAAGACGATGCCCCTTTTCGACTGTAAAACTTACATTTTTAAGAGCATCGACGACGATATCGGGGGGCGCCTTGCGTGCAAAAATCTTCCCTAAAAGGAATTCCTTGAGGGTGATAGATTTGCAAGCACGCATCTTAAATGTAAGGCTCAGGTTGTCTAGCTCGATTCTCGCCATGTGTTTCTTACCCAGAAAATAAATTAAAGATGAAAGATGATACGCTTTTCTGAAGCCTTGAGGGCTGAATAAGCCACGACCATGGCAATCAAAGTAAGAGCAAAGGCCACGCCAAAAGTTTCAGAGCTTGGAAGCTTCTGGTAAATCAATGGGTCGCGAATTAGCTCTAAGAAAGGAGAAAGAGGATTGAATTTCAGAAGTATGCCAAGCCTTCTGCCTTCCAAAACCGAAGGCGGATACATCACTGGAGTAAGATAGAAAAGAATCTGAAGCCCAACTTCGGAAAGGTGCCTGGTATCACGGAAGTAAACCGTCGCGAGGCCAAAAATACAAGAAAGAGACCATGCAAACAAAAAGATAAGCAGCATACTAGGTACAATGGATAACACGGGGGCTATTCCTGGCCAGCCTAAGAACCAGAGGCTTAGTGCAACAACAAGGCCCATACCGATCAGAAAGTGAAATCCAAGCCCTAGAACGGTTCTGAGAGGGTAAATGGCCATAGGTATAGGCTGCTGCCTAATGTAAGCCTCGGCCATGAAGAAACTGTTGCAACCTGCTGTGATGCTTTGGGTTAGGAAGTTCCATACAGCCATTCCGGCGAGTAGAAACGGGCCAAAAAAGCGGTAGTCTTGCTGGAAGATGCTACCGAAAACTACACAGAGGATGACAGTCATTGCGATGGGGTGTAAAAGGGACCATCCCATGCCCAGCACCGAACCCCGGTACCTTTGCCGCAAGTCATTTTGCACCAAAGAAAACCAGAAATAACGATAAGACCAGATTGAACTTATATACGAATACATTTTGTCTGACAGAATCCTTTCTGCAGGCCAAATTCTGAACTTAAAAACGATCAAGTACTAGCCTCTACCATGTCCAAGGAAAAAAATCAATTCGCCTTTTGGGTTGTTGAAATAAGCCTTGCAACAAAGTGGGTTTTTCGTGGTATAGTTAGATATATGAGCTTACTTGTGGCCGTTATAGGGTGTAAATAGACCGCTTCTTACGGAAGTAACGAAAATAAGATGCGAAACAACGGTACCAAAAAGATAATATTTTGTAGCGCAAGCCATTCATATTTTAGAATCTAAATGTTAGATACATTTGGCAGATTCCCTGCCCGGTGTACTTTAGACAGGGGCTTATCATGATTCGATATCGATTTGCAATTGGAGCTGCTGGAATCTTGGGCCTAGGTGCGATCATTGCATCGACCAAAGTGCTTGGCGAAGCAGGCAAGGGAAAAAAAGAACAAGATATTCGTAGCACTGGCTTGATGCAGCCGATTCATCAAGACAGGCAATTCGAAATGAAATTTTCGGAGTGTCGTTTTACAGGCCACCCCCTGGTGACTTACAAAACCCAAAAAGACGAGACATACTTTGCACTGCAATTGCAACCGAAGTTGCAAGCAAATGCCCGTATGCCCCGGGATATATTGCTATTAGTGGATACTTCTGCCAGTCAGGCTTCTGCACCTTTGGAAATGTCACGAAAAGTTGCAGGGCTTTTTGCTGAAAGCCTTCAGGCTGAAGATCGCCTTTCGATCATGACCATAAGTAACGATTCAAAACAAATCAGCAGGGGATTTCGCAAGAAGGAAGATGCGATTGCCTCGGTATCGGAGTTGGCAAAAGAATACGCATCGGGTGGTACCAACCTTAAAAAAGGAATCTCCGACGCAATAAGTTCATTTGAGTCGATAGCTGGTAGGCAGCGCGTTTTGGTTTTCATGGGCGATGGTATGAGTATCGCAGGGCCGATTGATGGCGCAGATCGTGCTGGGCTTTGCAAAGAAATGACAAGCAAGGAAGTGGTATTTTTCCCTGTGCCAATAGGCTCGAGAATGGACCCTTCAAACCTTCATGGATTAGCTTCGGGAACGGGTGGCATATGCATGCGCATGTTGCCAGGCGATTGGGTTGAAGATTTGCACAAGCGTTTGCAAGCTGCAATAGAAGTGCCAGTGCTTTATTCCGCAGCGTTGCAACTGCCTAAAGAAGTATCGGAAGTGTACCCATCGAAGTTGCCTCCATTAAGGTCGGATTCTCCGACGCTTGTAGTGGGAAAGCTCGAAGCGGGCAAAACCCTCGAATATAAACTTGAAGGCAAACAGTTGGGCAAAGAGGTTTCATTGAATGTTAGTGAAGCCATTCCGGTATCTGAACCCGAAAATTACTTCCTGCTTCAAGTTGTACAGCAGTGGAAGAGTGTGAAGGAAACGCCCGCACTGATTCAAGCAGATCGCGCCTTGGCTTTTGCGGCAGAGCAAAACCAGGTAGCAGTGAGCGATCTTAAAGAGAAGGCAGAATGGGCATTGCGCGAAGATAAGTTTGATGCCGCTTCAAGGCTGTTTAATCAAGCGCTTGAAATAGATCCTCAAGATGGTGAAGCAAAAAATGGCTCGAAGTTGGTGCAGAAATTGCGAGATGGCAAATTAACGCTCGAGCAGATTCGTAAAGAAGTTCAACCTACCAAGGGCGAAACTATTGTTCGTATTGGAGCACAGGGCAAAAAAACACGAGTTCCCGTAGCTCAAGTTCCTGTAGATAAGGACGCTGCTGAAAAGCCAGTATTACCCGCGCCAGCCGTTGTTGGTGGGATAAACGAAGGAGATATTCTTAAGGAAACAGAAGCTAGAAGGGCGGTTGCAGATCAGCAGGCAACCCAAACCGTTGATGAGATTATTCGCAATGCAAATCGTCTGGTCACCCGAGATCCAGATGGTGCTTATGAAATGCTGAAGCGTATTTTGGATACGACTCAAACGAACCCAGATTTAAGTCCTAAAGGGCAGAGCAATTTGGTTGGCCGAATTGAACGTGCCTTGCAAGGTGTTAAGCGTGAAGGCCGTAGGGTTAAGAGCGACCAAGATGAAAGACTGCAACTGCTTGCAAATGCAGATGCTAGAAGTGCACAAGCAAAAATGGTAGTCAATCAGCAAGAGCGAATCACTGAAAGAATGCGCGTTTATCACAACCTGATGAACCAGGCACGTGAACTCGAAGCTAGTAAGCAGGCTAATAATATACGTCAAGATATGGTTAATCTTGGTCTGCCTGTTCCACAAGCTGTCAACGCTGCGTATACTGTTGGCCAAAGAGGATTTTACCTTCGCGAAATGCGCGACTTGCAACGAATTCGCGATGATCGCTGGCTTGCAACTTTATTCGAAGTTGAAAGATCGCATATACCTTTTCCTGATGAACCAGAAATTGTTTTCCCAGATGCATCCTATTATGCCCGTAGAAAAGAATACAAGGATTGGGCTGATTTCTCTGAGAAACGCAAGGCCAAGTATGGCACCTCAACTTTTGGAGATGATGTTCCGCTGCCCCGAACCATTGAACTGAAAAACACTCTTTTGAAGCAAGTTCGATGGCCCGGCCTCAAGGATGGCGATTTCAAACTATCCGAAGTCTTGGAACAACTCAGCAGAGTCTACAACCTTGAGTTTGATATTAATGAGAAAGCATTTGCTGCAGATGGTGTGATGGATGTTAATAGCCAGATTGTTGCATCTGCTGACAAGCCTCTTCCTCCTGTGAATGGTTCTGTTTCCACTGTTTTGAAAAAGATTCTTGCAAGAGTTCCTGCAGGTTCAACTGCAACTTTCATGATAAGAAGAGAAAGTATTGAAATCACAACGGGTGCTGCATCTCTTGCTGAAAAAGTGGTACGCATCTACCCTGTTGCTGATCTTGTTTACCCGCCCCCAAGCGCTTTTAACCAGCAAGTTGGTTTACAACAGGCAACCCTTTATGGCCAAGCAGGTAGCTTTGGTCTTCAACAACAAGCCGTTCAAAATCAAGGCTTCAATAATGCCATCTTGGCGGGTGGTATCGGTGCTATCGGTGGCGGTGGCGGTGGCCAAGGCGCACTTGGTGGCCTTGGTGGTGGTCTTGGTGGTGCCGGTATGCTAGGCGGTAACGCAGGGCTTGGCCTCGGCGGCGGTATGGCCATGGCGGGTAATGGCGGAAACTTTGGCCAAAACGGCGCAGTCGGCCAACAGGGCCAGTTCGGAAACGCAGGTTCCCAGTTCGGCCAACAAGGTGGCAACTCCTCTGATGTTTTGATCACTATTATCCGAAATGTTGTAGGTAATGGCGACAAGGATTGGGCTACTGCGATTGCCCCTCCTGGTGCTGCTGCTGCTGATCCTCTTGCAGACCCTGCTGCTGGACCAGAAAAAAATCAGATCGGTTTCTACTCCACAGCTAATGCTTTGGTTATCAAAGGTACTTCTAGAGTTCATACAAATGCCTATGCACCTGTTATCAATATCGGTGGTGCAGCAGCGGGTATGGGTGCTCTCGATAAACCCAAAGATGGCAAAGCTATTGTTGAAAACAAAGTCGACAAAAATGGTAAACCAATTGTGGCTGCGGTTCCCAAACTTGATCCAGCCAAACTGAAGATTGATCCCCAAGCCTATTGGAAGGAAGCTCTTGAAAAAGCAGGCGATAATCCTTCCATGGTCATCGCAATTTCAGATTTCCTTGCAATGAATCGTTACTTCGATCATGCAGCAGATTTTCTTAAGGCTAACATCCGTAAAGGCATTGTTGTTAAGCCTTGGGTTTATGAAGCACTTGCTATCGCCTTACGCGAAAGTGGTGGTTCACCTGCTGAAATCGAACGCGCTGAAGTTGCTGCAATCGATCTCGAGCCTGCAGATGGTAACGGTTTCCTTAAAGCCGCAAACACCATGGCGGAAATGAAACGCTACACCATGGCTCTTGCCTTCTGTAAGCAAGCTGCTCACTTAGAGCCTAATACCTCTGCTCCTTTTGAAGCTGCAATTAAGTTTGCTGAACTTGCAGATGATACCAAGGCAATGGATTGGGCTGTAAGCAACTTAATGAAGCAGGATTGGCCTGCTGATAATAAAGATCTTCAAGAACTTGCACTCATAAAATCCGAAGCACTAGCTAGAAAGCTTAGGCAGCCCGGTAATGATCAAGCTCAAAATGCCGCTACTGCAAGCATTAAGGAAAAAGGCCGTAGAGACCTTGTCATCAAGCTTGCTTGGCAGGGCGATGCAGATCTCGATCTTCAAGTTAAAGAACCTGTTGGAAGTATTTGTAACCCAACCAATACTCAGACCGTTGGCGGTGGTGTTTTCTTGGGCGATTCTCTTACTGAAGCAGGCTTGGAAACTTACACTGCCGCAGAAGCATTCAAGGGTAATTACGAAATCAGAGTCAAGAAAGTCTGGGGCAAAACCCTAGGGGACAAGGCTCAGATTCGCATTATCCATAACCAAGGTACCGCCCAACAACATGAGGATATTTTCTCTATCGACCTGACCAAGAATGCTCCATTGGTGGTTAAGGTTGCTGAAGGTCGTAGGACCGAACTTGCTTATGTTTCGCCTCCTTCATTAAGGCCTACTAGCAGGTCTGAAAAAATCCGCATGGTTTCGAAGGATATTGGAACCCAACTTCGAGATATTGCTGATCCTGAAGTTACAGGTTTTCAAAGAGGGACTTCGATTGCAAGTGGCGCAATACCTGTCGAGATGGAAGCACCTGCTTCTAATAAGAATGATGGGAACGATAAGATCCTTTATCAAACCCGAGTTCAATCCTTCATGAAAAATGCCATGGATATGACCACTCAGGTGGTGCTTTCTTCAGACCGCAGATCGATGAGGGTTTCCGTAACCCCTGTGTTTGAAAGCACTGCAAACATCAAACCTGGTGCGACTGTGGTGAATAGTTCTGTGATTCCAGGGGGTAATTAGTCTGTAATTTAATCCGTGTAAAGAGGGGGAGAACCTAGGCCAGGATCTCTCCCTCTTTTGTTGGCCGTATTCATTAAAGTTTGGCTGATTCAAGTTTTGTCTGCTATGATTAGTTCATTGTTATCTTCTGTTTAAAGGCTAGGATCGTAATGCATCTTTTCTTGGAAATCCTGAAGGATGGTAAACCCAAGCAACGCATTGTTGTTAAGGATGGTGAAAGCTATGTTGGTCGTGCAGATGATTGCAAGATTCGCATCCCCTCTTCTAATGTCAGTCGGAAGCATTGCAAACTAACCCTTAAAGATAGGCTCGCTTTTATTGTTGATTTGCAAAGTGTAAATGGCACCTTTGTAAACGGTGCTAAAATTTCAAAGAGCACCATCCTTCGTGAAGGCGACATTCTTTTGATCGGGCCAATAACTTTCAGAGTAATGGTTCCCACCTCGGTCACCAAGCCCATTACTCCTGTGAGGCCTTCTAAAAATCAAGCTCCTAAAAAAGACCCCGAATTTGAACTCGACTTATTCCCAGTAGCGTCATCAGATGACGATGGTGATTCTTTTAGTGTTTCCCCCGATGACAGCGATAGCATTATCCCAATCCAAGGTGAGCAACCACCCCCTAAATCGCAAAGACCGTCACCAAAAAAGAAGAAAACAAATGTAGGCAGCGATGAGTTTGTTGAATTGAGAGGGCGCAACGATCCCCCACCTCTTAACGAAACCAATTCTTCCATTCGTATTTCTGATGGCGCAAACCTTAGGGATATCCTCGCCCAGTTGGATGAGCTTGATGATAGATAAGCTCGAATCCTCAGGTGGAGTACAGCTTTTTAAAACGATTTATGATCAAGTTTGGTGCTAGAAGTAAAAGTATCCATAACCCTACCCACCCTGCTATGCCGATTGCTAAAATACAGTCCAGCAATACAAGCGATTTTAGGCAAGTTACTACTCCCATTTGAACATTCCGGGGGGTTGGTTCTTGAATTCCACTCAACAAAGCTTTTACTACCCGTGCCATTAGTAGGAAGAAGAGATAAGGGTATAGCCAGGTGGGGGCGTTTTCCTGAAGGTTGAAAGTTGGGAATATCAATCCGATAAAAAGGGCTAGGATGATGATTAGGCTAGCTGCTATTAGCGAAATACGGTTGCTTTGCTCTGCCTCATACTTTGCGTACCATGTGACCCCGATGATATAGATACCTATGACCCCCGCCTGCAGAAATGCAATTTCTGTAAGGGGTTCTCCCACCACCGACCAGCCAAGAAGTACATTAAAAAACCTGCATGAACCCATAAGTATCGGGCCAATAATAAAATTCTTCCCGCCCCCATCATAAGCCAAAATGAAGAATGAAATTATCAATGCAATAGATAAGGTTGTTCCAGAAAACCCGCGCAATAATTCGACCGAAAGCGCAAATGCTATTCCCAGAGCCATTAGGATTATCGCAAAGATGGCTGCATTCTTAGAGCTTATTTTACTAGATGGAATGGGGCGTTCAGGCCTTTCGATTGCATCAATTCCGGCATCGAAATAATCATTCCAAACCATTCCCGAAGCGTAAAGAAACGCAGATGAAAATAGCATCAAGATAAAACATAAGGAATCAGTTTGGCTTATTCCAGCACTAAGCGCACCCAAGCAAATATTACCCAAGGCAGAGGGTAATAAAGGAAGCCTGATTAATTGGAGGTAAGGTTGCATGATGAAAAGTATGATATAGGGAAAAGGGTTGTTTTGAAAGTCTTGAGTTTGAATAAACAAAACTCTTGCTCACTTTTCCTTGTAAATGCATTTCGGTTACTGTGCCTTTAGATGTACTTCGCTATAACCCCTTGGATTTGTTTGTATACTCGTGATTCGATGTTACGGGAATAAAAAAAAGCCCCACACTTATGTGCGAGGCTTTATTAAACATCGATGAGGTTAAGATTACTTCTTTTCCTCTTTCTTTGCGTCTTTCTTTACATCTTTGGCAGCATCAGCCTTTTTATCATCCTTTTTCGTATCAGTTTTCTTATCATCCTTCTTTGCTTCTTTCTTCTTCTCTTCTTTCTTCATTTCTTTCTTGGGTTCTTCCTTTTTAGGTTCGGGCAACTTGATATCATCGTAGCCCATATTTACATCCACTCCTGGGATGGCTTTAGCTAGGCTTGCTGCGCCAGCTTTTGTTGCCTTGGTCTGCCAAAGAAAAACCTTCTTAAGTTTCTTCAGATCTGCAAGTTGTGCAACGCCCGCATCGGTAACTTCGGTGCCATAAATGTTGAGGTATTCTAGGTTTTTCAAGCCTTTAAGTTCAGCAAGCCCTTTATCGGTGACTTTGGTTTTTTCCAAGTGCAACTGGGTTAGGCTGTCAACGGATTTAATGTGAACCAGAAGGGCATCGGTGACTGGTTGATTACGGAGATTAAGGTGAACTACACCTTTGAGCTCTTTGAGAGGCGCAAGATGTGCATCGCCAAATTTTTCATCAGGTTGAAGGTAGGAGATGTCTAAGTGGTTATCGTTTTGGGCAACTTCTAAAACAAGGGCGCCCATTTTGCGAAGTGATTCGATGGCCTTTAATTCGCCTGCGCTTCGGGGAGCAGTTTTTTCTTTTTCCTGCGCAGTTGCAAGGGTTACCATTCCAATTGCTAAAACGAAAAGTCCAAACGTACGCATCATCAATCACTCCTCAAATTGTTTCGCAGAAAATAAAAATCGAAGGCGGGAAATAATACCCTTCATCTCACGAATAACTGGTTATAAGGGCAGTCTTGATTGGATTCAAGAAGGAAGCAGAAAATGTTGTAAACAAATTTCACCTGCCAACCTTTTCTTTTCTAATTGTCATGCGAGGATACCCAAAGATTGGAGACCGAATGCTTAAACAAGGTGTCTAAGGAAGAACCTCTTATGTATTCACCCAAAATCAACTTGCGGTAATGGTTTTCAAGAAAGCTGTAAGTTGTAAAATGGTAATAGTTAATGGAAATTTGTTGCGCTGTGGTTGTAAATGTTCGGAAAATACGCTATAGTGTACAAACGAACATAATATGGGTTGTATATATTTATTTGGAGACTTTATCATGCTCAACGAAACCCAATCGCAATCCTGCGATACCTCAGCCTTGGCGAGAAAAGCACCTGCGCAGGCAAATGCTTGTCCTTTATGTTCTGGGCAATGGGTTTCCCTAGGTGGGTTATCTAAATGTATGGTGTGCGGTTTTATACTGTGCGAAGGTTGTGGCGAAGGATCCCTGACTCTTGAATCTCGATGATGTAATTTTATTAAATCTCAAGGAGGAGTTTTACCATGTTAGTTTTAACCAGAAAAGCTGGCGAGCAAATTAGAATTGGCAACGATATTGTTGTCACTGTGCTGGAAGTGTTGGGAAATAAAGTTCGGGTTGGTATTGATGCCCCGGATAATATTTCTATCGTTCGAGGCGAATTGATCAGAAACACTGTCCCTGACGAGCTTTCAGTTGAAGATAAACCAATTGCAATTCGGATGACCGTTACGCATCATCATAATTAGCTCAGCTTAATTCTTTCTTGGTAATCCAACTAAACGTGTTTTATCATGGAACCAAGGTCTTACAAGTTTCTGATAATCCAATTGCTTCTTCCATCGTTGGGGCCTCCGCAATTACTCTGACGATAGGTTCGGTGTTGCTTGGCCGTAGGTGAATCCATTTTTCCTGCCAGCTAATTCTTAATCCATCCGTTCGATCGGTGCTTCCATCTGGGAATGCCTCTGCAACCCTTTCGTACCAAATTTCCAAGGAGTTTCTGTTCATATCAATCTTGGCTTTGTGGATATTAAATAGTGGTATTTCTTTGGCCAGGTCTCCGAGTGATTTCTTTTTTCTGGTCATCAACCCAAGGATAAGCGCCATGCCGATGAAAGGG
>Ga0194045_1000039_pt1 | contig 33747 bp, 29 predicted proteins | sample JunL6211m_MetaG_FD_161686 | JGI IMG/M metagenome (GOLD analysis project Ga0194045, IMG submission 161686) | Anoxic zone freshwater microbial communities from boreal shield lake in IISD Experimental Lakes Area, Ontario, Canada - Jun2016-L626-11m | ecosystem: Environmental > Aquatic > Freshwater >...
ACCCTAGCCTTGAGCTGGCTGCGCAAAAGCCGCTATTGCCCAGTGAGAACAAGCCTGCCTACGATTTGATCCTTACCATTCTTCGGGCCGTGGAGAGAACGCACGGCTATTTGAGTAAGACTCTTTTGGCACAACATCTCAACGGCGTCGAGAGCAAAGCGATACAAGGCTTGCGACTGCAACGGCTACCTGAATTTGGAATCTTAAGATCTTGGAAAAAGACGCATGCATCGGGTTTTTTGGACCAGACGCTGGATGCTGGCTTGTTGGATTTGTCGGAATTGCGAGTGAATAAAGTAACCGTATGCATCTCCCCAAAGGGCCATTCCTGTATCAACGGCACGGAACCAATCCCCGACAAGTTGATGCAGTACGTGCATCAATGCATGACGGTTTCCGAAAAGGCAGCACTTGCCCTAACTAACTCTGCTCTATCGGACAAGGCAGTAGTCAAACCATCCGTTAGAACGGATTGGATCCGTCCAGAGGAGATCGAAACAAAGAAGACTGTTAACGCGATGCCAGCTGTGGAACCAAGAGTGCCAAGCGAGCAACCACAGGCTCAAGCGAAAATCGCACCCGCACCGGTGGTTGCGCCGGACAATCGCCGCGATCCCATGGACGAAGCACCGGTTCGCAAGATCGAATCCCTCCCAAGGGCAAATGCGAGCGATGCAAACGAGGGACGCGATGTTTCTGCACCGATGATTGAAGACTGGCGATGGACGGTACGCTTGGTGGAACATGGCTATCGGTTGGGTGAATGCGCCTTGGTTCGCGGGAAAACCCCGGACGCGATTTTGGATGACTTGACGAAAGCTCTCCAGGACGGAAAGCGATTCTCGATCGATAACTTGTTCGATCGTCGAACCCAAATCGCTGTTAAAGAAATGCGAGACTCAGCGATTCCATTATCAAGTCCACCCCCGATTTTTCAGTCGTATCCGTCGCTGTGGCGTTTCATTCAACGCTGGCTGGATGCCTAGCTAGTGCTTTGTGACAGCTAAGACTTAGGGTTGGATGGTGTCGATCTTGTTAACGATCCCACAGATTCAGGATCTTTAACAAGATCCACTGCCCGAAAATCAACCTCGTACAGTGCACTAAGCACATCGGTATGAGTCTTCGAGTGAAACAAACTGATAGCCGAAGGGCGATAGCCCCGGTTCTCGACGAATGTCGAGCAATTGGAAAACCGGGGCTAGCGCCCAACGGCTAATTGGGTTGAAAAACAGTTGCGTATGTGCACTAGCATCCCAAGAATGACGACGGCTGACGCACAAGAATTGGCAAACTGTCGTTTTTGTACAATTTGTCATGGCATGTTTGGAAAGGTTTTGCCAAACTTATACGCGATGTTAGTTCGACTGTCCCATTCCCTGCTCTCCCTCAAAACGATGACTCAAAAGAAAATCAACGTCGCCATGGTCGGACTTGGCTTTGGTGCCGAGTTTATTCCCATTTATCAACGGCACCCGAATGCAAATGTCCTCGCGATTTGCCGCCGCAATGAAACGGACTTAAATGAAGTTGGCGACCGATTTGGAATTTCAAAACGCTATCGTGAGTTCGATAAAGTACTCGAAGATCCGGAAGTGGACTTTGTCCATATCAATTCGCCAATTCCCGATCACGCGTGGATGAGCATGCAAGCTCTCAAGGCTGGCAAGCATGTTATGTGCACTGTTCCGATGGCCACGACCATTGGGGAGTGCGATCAGATCTGTCAACTTGTTTCCGACACGGGCCTAAAGTACATGATGGCCGAAACGGTCGTTTACAGCCGTGAATTTTTGTTCATCAAAGAGCTCTACGAAAAGGGTGAGCTTGGCAAGATCCAATACATGGCTGCTTCGCACCCACAAGATATGCAAGGTTGGCCAGAGTATTGGGAACGCATGATTCCAATGCACTATGCGACGCACGTCGTTTCTCCAGTGCTTGGACTTGTCAATGGACGCGCTGAATACGTTTCGTGCTTTGGGTCAGGAACCATTAGCGATGACCTCGCGAAAAAATCCGGCAACAAATACGCTGTCGAGTCTTGCCATCTCAAGATCAAAGATAGTGATATCTCCGCTCACATTTGGAGGTTTCTATTCGATACGGCACGTCAATATCGTGAGAGCTTTGACGTTTACGGAACCAAGAAGAGTTTTGAATGGTCGCTTGTCGAGGGCAAACCGCACGTCCTGCATACAGCAAAACTACCGGAGCATGAAATTGCCACCGAAATCGAGGTTCCTGACTATGCGCATTTACTGCCAGAACCGATTCGAATGTTTACGCAATCGATCCAAGATCAAGACCACTTGTCATTCATTCAAGGTGGTGGGCACGGTGGCTCTCACCCACACCTTGTTCACGAGTTCATCAGCGCCCTCGTTGAAAAACGCGATCCATGGCCCAATGCGGTAACGAGCGCCAACTGGACCTGCGTTGGGCTATGCGCTCATGAAAGTGCAACCCAAGGCGGACAATTGGTCAAACTCCCTGAGTTTACATTGCAATAATCAGCTCGGGTCCAATGATCGCACCCGGCATGTGCGATGTTCGATTACCTGACCAGTTGAAATTCGGGTTGCATCAGGATTGCCCATAAATAGTCCTGGATCTCCTGCTCATCGATTTCCTCTCCGAGAACTTCGCGTGCAACCTTTACCTCGGAGGCGGTCGGCTCTCTCGACAACGCATGCTTGGTGATCCAACCGACAATCTTGTCGAGCGACGACCCATGCTCCAAGACGATGCTCTGTGCGCCCGCCTCCAAATAGTCATTCAGCGTTTTCGCATTGTTTAGATCGATCGCTTCGAGTGTACTCAGATCGTTGGGTCGCATCGTTACGATTTGGTCTCGGTTAGGGCGCCCAAGTGTTCGTTGAAGATAATCACTCTTGAGCAACGAGGCGCGTACCATCGGAATGTTTGCTAGACTCGAGTGGGATAATGCATTTTTCAAGTCGTTGTCGATGCGGTTCCAGACAGCTTGATTTTCAAGGACCACTGCCGACTTCCAATCGTCGGGCTCAGCCTTGAACTTGCCATTCTTGTTGGGCAACGTCGCGCTCCATTGCCATTCGTTGTCCGTTGCAATCGTCATGATAGCTCCATCTTCGAAAAAGAGCCTACATTCGAAAAAGGTGCCTGCCGGGTTTGGCTCCGTTCCACCATTTTTTGCAACAATTAAAATTTCATTTTCTCCCAGCTTCAAACGCGATTCCACATTCATGCCTTCGACGCTCTCCCAGTTGTCGCTTGTGTGCACCTTTGCGCCGTTGATGACCAGCGTGCAGGAATTGTCGCAACTGATCACTGCGCCACTCCGGACGGGTAGTCGGTCGAGACGAAAGCTCTTTCGCAATACTATGACTTCGTTGGCTTTCGGCACTCCAACTGATTCGAGATAGGACCAAACCCACTTACCATTCAGCTTGATATTCTCACTTTCAGCAGCTTGTACTTTGCCGCGTACCAACTGAGCGTCGATTTTTTGGGGTGCGGCACCCGTGAGTTGCCAGATTGCATCCATAAATTGCTCGGCCGTCAAACGTTTGGCGCGCGGACCTCGATACTCGAACGGTTTGATGGCTGCAGCGGGTTCCACCACTTCGGCGACGGATTGATACGCGGCCGAATTGCAAATGAGCGATAGAGTGTGCTTGAGATCGTATTTATGGTCTGCAAAGTCGACCGCCAAATAATCGAGCAAGTCCGAATTCCAAGGCTCACTCTGCATTGCGTCGACCGGATGAACAATTCCGTGCCCCATCAAGCGATGCCAAAATCGATTCACAATCGTGCGAGTGAATCGTCCATTGTCTGCATGTGTCATCAAGGACGCGAGTTGCTTAAGGCGTTCAGGCTGCGATGCACTTCTGTCGACTTGGCCAAGTTCAGGAAATAGCCACGCGGGTGATGCAATTCGGTTGACGGATTTATCGCATCGATGAATGTCCAAGGGTATTGACGAATAGATGGCCGCTAATCCATAGGCGTCGTCCAGTTTCCAGCGATCAATAAAACTATCATGACATGATGCGCACTTCAAGTTGATCCCAAGAAACGATTGGGCAACCGACTGGGCAAACTGAATTTCAACAGTCTGCCCCGCACTGACCGTACCTCGCCACTTGATGCCATTGCTAAAACCCGCAGACTCGGGAGTCGGAGCCAGCAGTTCGCGTGCAAACTCATCATAGGGTTTATTGTCGATAAGGGACTTGTAGAGCCATCGACTGATTTGCGTCCGGCCTCCGGTGATGAAACCCGTGCCTCCATAATCATTGCGCAAGAGGTCATTCCAAAACGTAAGCCAGTGTTCTGCGTAAGAAACATCGTTGTTAAGAAGTTCCGCAATCACTTGTTCGCGTTTGTTAGTCCTCGGATCGGCCAGAAACTCGGCAAGCTCCCGTGGCGTTGGCAACAGACCGATCAAATCAAGATGCACTCGTCGCAGAAACGTTGCATCGGTGATCGGCAATGGCCTGGCGTTTCCGTTCGACGCAAGGTGTGCATCGAGTATGCGATCAATTGGATTCGTGCGACCGTCGACGGGTTGGGGTAGATTGGGACGCCGTGGCTTTAACGGCGGTTCATAATTGGGCTTCTTGAACGCAAAGCCGCTCTCCCAAGGCAAGTTTGCGTCGATCCATTTCTTCAAAAGCTTTACCTGCTCCGTGGCTAGTCGATCCCCTTCGGGAGGCATGCGTACGTCTGGATCATCGGACTCGATTCGTTCTAGCAGCAAACTGTTGGAACTTTGCCCAAGTTCGATCGCCAACCCGCTCTCACCACCCGCGAGCAGATCCTCGCGCGTATTAAACGACAATCCGCCTTTCTTGCTATCACCAGCATGACAAGCAACACAGTGCTTCTTCAAGATGGGAACGACATCGTGAGAGAAATCCAGCTCTTGAGCCGAAGCGAATTGTCCTTGTGCAAAACTGAGAATGACTATTCCGATGAGGATTAGACTTGAGGGCGGGGTCGTCGTTTGCAAGTTGCGTTTCATGTTCTTTGTCTCAATGTTGTTGTATCCACAAGGGGACAAACGAATTAAGGTCGCCGTCTATCTACGAACAGAGACCGAGGTTGCCTTGTGACTCACAACCTATTTTCGAATCGATTCCGCATCGGAGTTGAGTTGACCACTAGGGTTAATGATAACATCTTCCAAGGTTGGGAAACAGATTGCGTAAAGTTAGCGGTATGAATCGAATGCCATGGATTCATCCCAGAGGATCGTACTGCCTCGCGCTACGGCGAAGGTCAGCCACCACAGGCTTGAGGCACAAATAAAAAAAGGGTACGTTGCATAAACGTACCCTCTTTTGGATTCACCGCGACTCGAAAAGTCGAGCCTGGTCGATAATGTGCAATTACTTAAGTTCGACAGTCGCGCCGGCTTCGGTAAGTTCCTTCTTGACCTTTTCAGCGTCCTCTTTCGAAACGCCTTCTTTGATCTTGGCAGGAACGGCTTCAACCAACTTCTTGGCATCCATCAGCGAGAGGCCGGTAAGGTTCTTGACAACCTTGACGACGTCTAGCTTCTTATCGCCGAACGACGACATGATGACGTCGAATTCGGTTTGAACGACAGGTGCCGCAGCAGCAGCATCGGAAGGAGCTGCCATCATGACGGCGCCGCCCGAGGCAGCTTCGATGCCGTGGACTTCCTTAAGATAATCACTCAATTCTTTGGCTTGCTTGAGAGTCAAACCGACGATCTTCTCGCCTAGGGTCTTGATCTCTTCCGCGAAAGCGGTTGCTGACTCGGACATAATCTATCATCCTCATGCTTGGAAACAAAAAAACAAAAAACGACCGGCGAGAAAGTTTTTGAACCGGCTGTTCGACACGTACGCTTATTCAGCTACCGAGGGTGTCTCGGTCGCTTCTTCCGTAACCGAGACTGGCTCGGCCACTTCATCTGAGTTTTCTTCTAGATTCTCGATCATCTTCTTAACCTGACCGGCGATTTTGCGTGCTGGACCGACCAATTGGCCTGAAAGCGTTGCACCGGGCGAGAGAATCTGACCAACCAAAATAGAGATCTGTTCTTGACGACTTGGCCACTTACTAACCTTTTTAACTTGGTCAGCAGTCAGAGCCTCACCATCCATCACACCGCCTTTGATTTCCAGTTTGACAAACTTTCCAGAGTCCGCCATCTTGGTCACCATGCGAACCAGGGATACGAAATCTTCGCAGCCCCAGATCACCGCCATACTTCCAGCTTGATTGGTGAAAGCAGGTCGAAGCGACGTTCCTTCCGTAGCTCGTTCGGCCATGGTTCGCTTGACGACCATGACTGTCACGCCGCTCTCCCGGAATGTCTTTCGAATGTTATAATTTTGCTCGCCTGTCATTCCAACAATGTTGGCAACAATGGCGTCATTGACCCCATCTAATCGATTCGCAATGTCGCGTGAAACGAGCTTCTTGACTAGCTTGCTCATGGGAACCTCTCTTTACGCGGAAACGCGAATGCTAGGGGACATGGTCGCACAAATCGCGATCGACTTGATGTAATTTCCACGAACCGCGTTCGGCTTGATGGATTGAACGAATGAAATAAACGACGTAGTGTTTTCGACAAGCTTCGAAGCGTCGAAACTCATTTTGCCAACAACCGCATGGATGTTGGCCCCCTTATCGTTTCTGAACTCAACCTTTCCTGCCTTGTATTCTTTCACAACACGTGCCACATCGGTCGTGACTGTTCCAGAGCGAGGCGAAGGCATCAGACCGCGTGGGCCGAGTACTTTTCCGAGCGGACCAACCATCCCCATCATGTCGGGTGTAGCGATACAAACATCGAAGTCGAGAAAACCATCTTTGATCCGCTTCGCCAAATCCTCAGCACCAACAACGTCGGCGCCCGCATCCGTTGCCATCTTGGCAAGATCGCCCTTGGCGAACACGACCACGCGTTGGATCTTTCCAATCCCATGTGGCAGAACAACCGATCCGCGAATCAATTGATCCGCTTGGGACGGGTCAATCCCCAGATTCATATGAATTTCAATTGTCTGATCGAACTTTCGACCAGAGAACTTCTTAAGTAGCTCGACAGCTTGCTGCAAGGGCATCGGGACTTTGCCCGGTGCCTTGGCGAGCATAGCTTTCATAGCTTTCGTTGGCTTGACCATCGTTACGCTTGCTCCCCTCGTTTAACCTACGACTTCGATACCCATACTGCGAGCGGTGCCCTCGATCATGCGACGAGCATGTTCAAGATCGCGAGCGTTCAAGTCAGCCATCTTTTTCTTGCAGATGTCTTCAACTTGAGCGGCCGTCACCTTACCTACCTTTGTTTTGTGTGGCTCACCCGAGCCGCTTGCTACTCCAGCCGCAATCTTGAGCAATGCCGAAGCCGGTGGGCTTTTGGTCATGAACTCAAAACTTCGATCGGAGTAGACCGTTACCACGACCGGAATCGGGGTACCGTTAAATTCTTTTGTACGTTCGTTAAACTGGGAAACGAATTGTCCCAGGTTAATACCGAACTTACCTAACGAAGTACCAACTGGGGGTGCAGGCGTCGCCTTACCTCCAGGTACTTGGAACTTCGCTTGTCCTACGACTTGCTTGGCCATTGCTAGTGAACCTTTTGTCCGCTCTTGTCACCGATATTAAAGGTTGGGTCTCAATACTCTACTGAAACCCTAATGTTTTATAAGTTCCCAAGAAATGCCATCAGCTAGAAACAACGGAGCAATCGCCCTGGTCTCATGCTTGATTGGCAATCTCAGAGAGATTCGATTTGCCAGTGGTCAAGCTCAACAGGTGTGCTGCGACCAAAAATGCTAATAATGACCGTTACTCGCCCGTTGGCCTCATCGATCCTATCGACATCGCCCTCGAGGCTCTGGAAGTTTCCTTCCTTAACTCGAATGCGTTCGCCAGACCGGAAAGGAATGGTCGTCTTTGGCACTTGTTCGTCGTCAGCGTCTGGATAAGCCATCTTCAGGATCCGCTCTACATCAGAGTCGGTCATCGCTGTAGGCTTGCCACCAGACCCTGTGAAATCACCCACCCCACTGGTCTCTCGGACCAAGAACCAAGTATCATCATTGATGATCATGCGGATCACCAAGTAACCTGGATAGAGCTTGCGTTTCATGACACGGCGCTTACCGGCACGTGTAAATTCTACAACATCTTCGGTCGGGACCAGAATCTCGCCAAACAAATCCTTGAGCTCGGAAAGCCGGATACGCTTTTCCAATGCCTCTCGAATCGTATCTTCGCGATTGAACTGAACCTTGAGAATGTACCAACGCATTTCACCTGCGTCGGGAGATTCAGTTGTTGGTTGTGCTGCAATGTTCACTCGTAAACCTAGCGCCAGTGCTGACGAACAACCAGACCAGTCGTAAAAAGCCTGCGCTTTCGCGCCGCTCACAGACAACTGCCTGCCATTCTCCTGGCTTGTAGGACAGTTGGTTTGTCACCTTCTGCCCAGCCTGTAAAAACAATCGTTCCCAGCAAAAAAGCTGTGAACCCAAACTTAACTGACCCCAATGAAGTCAAAGATCGCTTGCCAGATCAAATCGTATGCAAACAGAATGACCGCCAAAAAAGCCATGGTGAATATACACACCATCGACGCTCTGTAAAGCTCAGTTTTCCCTGGCCAAGAAACCTTTGTCATTTCTGCCTCGACGCTGATCAAAAAATCAGCGAATTTCGGCCAATTGACAACTCGAAAAGCTAACCACATCCCCAACAATACCAAACTCGCCGGCAATAGAATTTGAACCGCCCGGAAAGTCGACCAGGTATTGATTTTAAACCATCCCGACCCAATGACTTCGTAGAGCTGCCACCCCCCCAACCACAATGTTAACCAAAGGGCCAAGCAGGTCAGTTGGCGAACAATTCGCCCCTGACTTCTCTTGTGAATTTGGCCAGTAAACAATTCGCTGAAGAACGAGCGATTGGATGCTGAATCTCCGGGTACAGTTGCCATGCTTTTTCTATGAAAGTCGAATCGTCGAATCTTGAAACAGGGGCGGAGGGAATCGAACCCGCAACCCCCGGTTTTGGAAACCGGTGCTCTGCCAATTGAGCTACACCCCTAGTACAACATGCCACAAGTCTCGGGCGGCATGCTCTGGCTATCGCGAGAATACTGGGCAAGCCCCTTGTGGGAGCAAGCCCTGGTTCTCAAAATTCATTCTATCGGGTTCGCATAACCGCACCAGTGCGATCGGCTCGTCCGAAACTACTCAATAATCTTGGTTACGACGCCGGAACCAACCGTTTTTCCACCTTCACGGATAGCAAAACGTACACCTTCATCGATCGCAACCGTCTTTTGAAGCTCGACAACCAAGCGAACGTTGTCGCCAGGCATGCACATTTCCGCTTCGGAAAGGTTTGCTGTTCCTGTAACGTCCGTTGTTCGGAAGTAAAACTGCGGTCGATAACCCGAGAAGAACGGAGTGTGGCGCCCGCCCTCTTCTTTGCTCAAGCAATAAACTTCCGCATCGAACTTCTTGTGCGGGGTGATGGAGTTTGGCTTGGCCAAGACTTGACCACGCTCGATGTCTTCACGGCGAACACCGCGTAGCAAACACCCAACGTTATCGCCAGCCTTGCCTTCTTTCATTTCCTTGCGGAACTGCTCAACGCCCGTCACCGTCGTCTTTTTCTTTTCTTCCATCAAACCGATGATCTCGACTTCTTCGCCGACTTTGATCACACCGCGTTCGATACGACCCGTCGCAACCGTTCCACGACCTTCGATCGAGAAAACGTCTTCCACGGCCATCAAGAATGGCTTGTCTTCTTGGCGAACAGGCTGCGGAATAAACGAATCGATTGTTGCAATCAAATCCGAGATGCATTTGCTAGCAACCGGATCGGCTGGCTTGTCGTAGGCCAATTTTGCATTGCCACGCGTGATTGGAGTCTCTTCACCTGGGAAGCCGTATTTGCTAAGCAATTCACGAATTTCCAGCTCAACCAACTCGAGCAACTCTTCGTCGTCGACCAAGTCGCATTTGTTCAAGAATACAACGATCGCTGGCACTCCAACCTGACGTGCGAGCAAAACGTGCTCCTTGGTTTGCGGCATTGGACCGTCGGCCGCGCTAACGACGAGAATCGCGCCGTCCATCTGAGCGGCACCGGTAATCATATTCTTGATAAAGTCCGCGTGACCCGGGCAGTCAATGTGAGCGTAGTGCCGGTTTTCCGACTCATACTCAACGTGCGATGCGGCGATTGTAACCGTCTTGGTCGCATCGCGAACTGTACCACCCTTGGCAATATCAGCATACGACTTTGGCTTTGCTAGCCCTTTCGCTGCCTGAACTGCCAGCAACGCACCCGTCGTGGTCGTCTTGCCGTGGTCGATGTGACCGATGGTGCCTACGTTACAGTGGGGTTTCTTGCGTTCAAATACCTCTTTGGCCATTATTGCTCACAACACCTAAACAAATAGAAAACTCGAAACTACGCCGTGAGGTCTTTGCCCACGAGCACAAATAAGGATAAACCGCGCTCCCTCGTACGAACTATAGCCGTCGACGATCCATGTCGACTGTTTCTAGTCCATCCTCGGAACCAAAACCCCTTAACAGGGCTTAGCTCAGACAGAGCTACTGATGGGACTTGAACCCATGACCTCTTCATTACCAATGAAGTGCTCTACCAACTGAGCTACAGCAGCGTGAAAGGGAAAGCGGGTGAAGGGAATCGAACCCTCGTATTCAGCTTGGAAGGCTGCTGCTCTACCATTGAGCTACACCCGCGGGACCAACAAAATCGAGCAAAATGAAATGGGAGGTGTAGGATTCGAACCTACGTAGGCGTAAGCCAACGGATTTACAGTCCGTCCCCTTTAGCCACTCGGGCAACCTCCCTTATCAAATGCTTGACTCCACTGACAATCTCGACTCTATCAAAAACCTCTAAACTACCAAAAACAGAGCCGGCGAAGGGACTTGAACCCCCGACCAGCTGATTACAAATCAGCTGCTCTACCACTGAGCTACACCGGCATTGTGCCGAAACACTCCTCTCGATCAACCGTTTTCTGCCACGACCAGCCGAGAGTCGCACTAGTGTACAGACGGACCCGTCCTCTGCAAGACGACTTTTGAGGCTGGCTCTAACGCTCCTCTGTGACTTTTTGAAAGATCTGCAGGTCAGGACGTGCCGGACCCAGCGTTGCACCCCGCAAATGCAGCAAAACGACGGTTCGTTCCCTGTTCTGCTTGGCTTCTGGGGTAATTTTCAAGCCGCCGAGCGGTTTATCCGTCCAACCCACGGCAATATACTCTCCTTGGCCGATCGGATAGGATTTTGTAATTTGTTCTAACATGGGTCCCAAGTACAGATCCTCACCCAGTTCCTGCTCCGTCCACATCGTCTCATCGGCTCGCAAGAGAGTCGGCGCGGCAAGACTTGGCCTGCGATCCCACTCTTTTCGCCATCCATCCCCGTCTGCGCGAGACTCCAAGACACCTCTGGCAGTCGATCCGAGCTCAATATTCCCGAGCCAGGCCGATTGCATCTGACCGTTTTCGTTCAAACCAACGACTCCAACGTCTTGAATGGAGAACTTGAGGCCGCTGGACACCTCAATGCTCGACATGTCGATCGCAAATTGGGCTCTCAGCGATCCTCCGAGCTCGAGCATTTCCTCCGACTGCAACAATCCCGTAGTGTTGGAAGCCACTGGAATGCTCTGCAGTCCAGCACCTTCATTATCCGCATACGAATAATCGATCTTGCTCAAATCAGCCAAACTTCTTCGTCGGCTCGTCGGCAACGACGCAGAGGCGAGAGGCAATACAACTCCTTCATCGCGATCATATACGGCCCTGTAGTTGGTGGATAAAGACGAATACAGCGCGGTATATTGCGATAGCATGCCGCGCGAGTATCCTTGGTGCAACTCCAGGAAACCTTGCACCGTCTGACTCCTAGAAAACCCTACGTCGAGTTGAACACTCCTTGCGACCACGAATGCACCCACGATCGCAATGACCGGAGCCGCAAGCCATGCCAGTTCAACTCGCCCCACCAATCGAAATACAATCCAGTTCAGTGGAACCAAAACAACGAGATAGCCTATCAATAGCTTAATAATCGTGTTAATACGCGGAACGGTAATGCCTGACGACTCTTGCAAACTTGTTCGAGCATTTCGCAACACGAGCGACTCGGAGTTCCATGCACCCAGACTGGATCGTTTAATGGCCTTGATCGGTATCGTCAGCCCCAGACCGCTCGGCAGTTTCTTCACTTCTTTCGGTGCGATGACCTTGGAGGATTTGGTCATGGTCGGGTCTAAATCACGAGCCCATAGTCGCAGTCTTGTAGAGTGAACTGGGTTCTGCTCCGTGCCTGCGAATTCGCCATCATAAAGGGTGTCCGCTTCTACACCCTTGGTCACGGCTCGACGCGGCTTTCGCAGGACAACGTTATGAATAAACGAGCTGTAGGATGGCCAACTCAAGAACGCGCTATCCGTCATCGGACAAGTTGTCATGACAATTCGCCCCTGGCCAACCAGTCGTTCCGCTACGAGCCCCTCAAGCGATCCGATTTGATCTCCCTCGCCCTCGAATTCAACCCACGATGCTCCGTCGCTGAGTTGCCCAGCCAGTTTCGCAATAGGCTTGGCGGGCGAAAAAAGGATGCGCTCCCCACCGACTTGTTTGATGGACCAAGTCGTTCTCAAAGGTGCAATTTCGTTAACGGAAACCGTAGAATTCGAGGTGTTGTTGAGCGGAGCCAATTCTTTTAAGAAACTCGATTCAATACCGCCAATTGCTTCTGGACCATTCAGTATGATCGTACCGCCAAACCGCAGCCAATCTTGAACGGCTTCTTTCTGCTCCGGCGACATGATCGAAATAGAGGCATCGTTAATCACCAGATGCGAGATGGATGTCATCGCGTACAGGCGATCGGGAAACTGTGCTGCGACTTCGTCTTCTTTCAAGTCTATGATTCGATGAGGTGCAATTCTCTCGTCGGACATCCTCGACAACGAAGGCCATAGGATGCAATCCTGTTTTCTCCAAAATGTGTATCGTGACGGGTCGCGGCTGATCGAGACGATGTTGTACTGATAACCGTACAATACTTTGTTGGGGAATGACTTCTCAAGAATACTGGTGCCAACGGACCGTTGGCTAAGGGCCAAAACCAATTGCGCCGCGATGTTTGGGTTTTCAGTCGGATCATTTCCTGTAACCGCTACGTCGGGTTGAAAAAACCGGAGGCGAATATTCTTTTCTTGCCCTTTTGCGAGCGAAAGACTTCGGTTGAATTCGATATGGGGTTGCCCCGCCGTGAACGGGACACGTTTACCCACAACGTTGACTACGGTCAAATTTGCATTCAACAACTCGTCGTCGTAGTTCGCCTTAAGCTTGCTGTTGCCTTGATACCAATGGCCAGGCTTAACGAAATTGGTTTCCACGGCAGCACCAGTGGATTCCTCGCTAAATGGCAAAGCTCGCACGTCATCGGCCGTAAGGCGATTAAGCTTCTCTTTTTTGGTGCCGTCCTTGGCAAGTTCCTCTTTCTTTTGCTGCGTGCAACCACGACACCCAACCAGTTGAACGAGAAGCAAGCAGAGCCAAAAAAATCTCGTTTTAGCTGACATCACATTGTCTGGTTCTTCTTGGTCATTCCAAGTGGGTACGTGCTTAGTTGCCATTCATGCAACCGCCGCTCGCGCATTGCGATCGACCGCAATTACCTTGCTCAAAGGAATCTTTGCGAGCCGAATCGGCTCCATTGGACATCACCGGCGAACCGATAACACTCAGTAGCTTGGTCAGCTTTTTGGACCCGCAGTCAGGACAACTGGGCTTGGCAGTTGCACTGCTGACAAGAATTTCGACTTGTTTGGAGCAGTCCTTGCAATCGTATTCGTATAGCGGCATGAATTCCTCGAATGAGTGTCAATTTTAGTTGGTTGGGGCCGGATCTCGACCTGTCTTACCGAGTGCAGCTTTCCCAACTAAGTATACCGCAAAACGGTTGGAAGTTGAAAATGGCCCGCATTCCAGGGGCAAACTTAGTTGAACGACGCTCCGCGTCGTGATTTCTGCGACGCGGAGCGTCGCTCAACTATGCTTAGCGTCGTTTTCCTGGCCGGAAAGATCGATCCCATGCTTCCAATAATGAACGGGTGGCCATCGGTGTCTTCTATGGCCCCTAGAGTCTGGGGGCCATGAGACTACCGGCTCCGGGGCGTCTACGCTGCTGCTTGGGGGAGAGTGGCGCATTTCGATTCAATTTCGGCGAACGAGGCGAGGCAGCCGACGGCCCGCTTATTGGGTCCGATGCAGTTTCGGAAGAGGATCGCCCCATGTTGTCCGTGTCCGCCTCGATGGTCGTAATTTCTGTTCCTTCCAAATTGTCTTCGGCATCATAATGGCGAACGACAGTGCGATTATTGGGTGTTACATCTGTCGTTGCTAGTTCCAAAACCGTCAAAGTAAAACGAGACAACCCGTCCATACCCCAGGGCATAACCCATACAAATCGATCGCGATATCGCCCTACAAAGCATGCATCCTTGGGAACCTCGCGTTTGCAACCGGCACAGAACCAACCTCGCGGTAAGTCGCAATCAAGTTTCTCATCTTCGTCAAGTGCCAACGCCTCAGCAAGCAACTCCTGGCAATCAACGCATTCTTCTGATCCCGCCTCCTGGTTGACCACATATTGAAATGCGCACCGCATGCGTCGCAACTTGTCATTGTCAGTGACCGGAGCGAGCGTCCAGTTCTCCGCGAGTCCGCGAGCAACGTTTGGATTGAGAAACAAACTGAAGATAGGAAAGCCACCGATCTGGTCAACGGTTGTCAGCGTTGGCGCATAAGTCCCTGCTGCTCCAAAGGTGCTCTGATCGGTAACTGAAACCGTGCCGTTGTTCACGATCGCTATCGATGGAACCGTAGAGGGGATTTCGACATAGCGAGCAATATTGTCGATGACTTGCTGGTAGTGTAGATCGGCGATTGTAGATGCTGTTTGGATCGTGTGGTGGCGCAGCGATAGGTGCGTCCTGCACCCGCAACACGCTATCAGAACAATCAAAATCATCAACCACAACCGCATTACAAAACCTCGTCGCTCAACATCATTCCTTGTTACGAAAATCTAGGCAATTGGTGTTGTCGTTATCGGTTGCGCAGAGTCTGCAAGTTGAACAATATCAACTCAAACACACGATCTAAGAAAGACTAGATAGCTAGCAATCTTGGTTGCGCAGTTGTGGTTCGAACCAAGCGTTTCGGCGTTCAGGCAGGTTTGACCGCAGTGGATCGATGCGGGAATCGCTCGGAGGAGATTCCCGCCTCGCAGGCTAGCCGCGAATCGCGTTCGATCGAACGCGACGCATTTCCGGAAGCGATGGCAGTCATTATAAATAGCCAAATACTGGTCTACGATACTAGATTTGGCAACTTATAGACTTTATATTTAGCCAAAACACTCCGCTCAGAACCACATTTGGCGATATATAATGACTGCATCCAAGATCATCGGTCGAGAAACGGAACAGCAGCGGCTTCTGGAGGCGTCCCGTTCCAAGGAACCCGAACTGGTCGCATTGTACGGCCGGCGCCGCGTCGGCAAGACCTTTCTCGTGCGAGAACTTTTCCGCGATTCACTCGCTTTCGAGCTAACGGGCCTCCACCAAGAATCGATGAAACGGCAATTAGAAAGCTTTGCCAACGCGTTGCGAAGTCATTTCCCCAAAGCCCGTTTTTCGATTCCGTCCTCTTGGTTGGACGCGTTCGAAAGTCTTCGTATTATGATTTCAGAAGAACCTCCGAAACGGAAACGAAAGCGGGTCCTGTTCTTCGATGAGTTTCCATGGCTTGAGACTCGACGCTCTGGCTTTCTTGCAGCGTTCGAACATTTCTGGAATACCTTCGCCAGCCAGCGAAACGATCTGATCGTCGTCATATGTGGGTCTGCGGCTTCGTGGATGATTCGAAAGGTGATTGGATCGAAAGGGGGGCTTCACAACCGTACGACGCTACGGATTCGACTCGAGCCCTTTTCGCTAGGCGATACACGTAAATACCTCGAGCGTCGAAACGTCCGGCTTGATGACTTTCAATTCGCTCAACTGTACATGGCAATAGGTGGGGTCCCCCATTATCTCAATCAAATTCAGCCGGGGCACTCTGCGGCGCAGAACATAGATCTTTTATGTTTTGCAAAGGACGGCCTGCTCGTCAACGAGTTTCAGCAACTGTACGCCGCGTTGTTCGAGAATGCAATTCACCACGAGGCGATGGTGCGGACTCTAGCGAAAAGTGGCAAAGGTTTGACGCGGTCCGAATTGTTGGAGGCGACATCTCTCAAAAGTGGTGGAGCATCAACATTCGTTCTCCAGGAACTCATCCAATCGGGGTTCGTCATCGAGTCGCCACCGCGCGACAACAAAGTCAAAGAAGCACTGTACCGCCTGGTCGATGAGTATTCGCTCTTCTACCTAAACTGGATAGAAACCAATCGAACATCCGGTACCGACATTTGGCTTCGCAAGTCATCGGGGCGAAACTATGCGACTTGGTGCGGCTACGCCTTCGAAACACTCTGCATGAAACACGTTCCGCAAATCAAGGCCGCATTGGGAATTGCCAATGTTCAGACTCAAGAATCCTCCTGGATCTATCGAGCAAAAACTCCAGACGACGAAGGAGCGCAAATCGACATGCTCATCGACCGTGCTGACCACTGTACGAACATTTGTGAAATGAAGTTTTCGACGCATCGGTTCAAGATCGATAAGCAATACGCTTCTGACTTGGAGCGAAAGATCCGTGTCTTTCGCAGACGAACCAAACCATCCAATACTGTGTTTTTGACATTGATCACGTCGCACGGTTTAGAACCGAATGACTATGCACAACGTCTCGTTTCTTCCCAAATTCAATTGTCGCAACTGATGTCGTAGAATCGGTCGGCCGAAATGGGAGTTGGGGACAAGCCTGGGCTAAATTTGTCGAAAGGGATGCAATCGCTCAGGCGTCGTCGGGGTGCAATCGCCAAGCGACCATCTTCAGCTCGCCATAGCTAAACTTCTCGCCTAAGGAGGCTTTGGCTTCGGCGACTGTGGCGGTCGGATTTCTATTGAAGAAATCGGTGATGGCCAATAGTTTTTCAGGAGCGAGGACGCTCGTGATGTCTAAACGACCTTCGCCAACATGGAACGCTAGATGGCCTTCGATGGTCGTTCGAGCCAACGTTCGCAACCTGGCGATCTCCGCGATCGATTGTCCGGCTTCAAACATTTTCAGACTGATAAATTTGGTGTCCGCCGACGGTGGCTTGGGGGCATTCGCAGAGGACGCGACGTTTACCGAACAATGGTTTTCGTGAGAATAGTTCTCGATGATTTTCAGAATAGCTTCGCCGTAGCGTTTTGCTTTTCCCTTGCCGATGCCTTTGATACGCATCAGATGCCGATGGTCGGTGGGCAGAAAATTCACCAATTCAAGCATCGAGTTGTTGGAAACGATTTCCCAAGGGCGAACTCCTTGCTCATCGGCCATCGCTTCGCGCCATTCCAACAAACGTTGGTAGAGCGCGGGATGAAGCACGTCCTTCGGCACTCGATTTTGCTGACTTGCTCGCTCGTTGCCCAACGCGTGAGTAAAATCCAGCTCAGCTTTCACTTTCGCCCGAGTGCACGATCGCGTTGAAAAACCCGATGAACAAGCCACAAAGCAGGCGTTCTTTACAAATAATTCCTTTTGCAGCGCTTCTAATTTCGATACAACTGCTTGACGAACAGCTTGGTCGTCGGTCGCAGTAGGTAACACCTTAGTGGCCGGCAATAGTCCTTGACCGATTTTCTCCGAGAAATATGTGCTGGCTTTTTTCAATCGCGATTGAAGTTCCTTATTGGCTTCCGGTTCAATTTCCAAGTTGCAATAGCCCGCGAGTTGCGGTTCAAATTTTTTGGCGACGGCTAGGAGTTCCGTCTCGGCTTGTTCGGACAATGCATGGACTTGCGACGAGGCGGACGCCGTCAGCGTATTCTCGTGCTCTCGGTAGACGCGTTCGAGTTGGTCGAAACCACGCTGGATCGACTCGAAGGAGAATAGTTCATCCAGCAAGCGTCGCTGGTAATTTCTTTTCGCTTGCTGAAGTTCTGCATGATCTGGAGTCTTGCTCTCGGCTTCCTCGGTATAGTTCTTTACAACGCTATCGGTCTTGACGCTCGACGGCATGATTCGGGATCGGAGGACAATCCCCTCAAAACTCTTGCATCGACTGAGCGCGACATAAACCTGCCCATGTGCGAAAGCGGCTTGAGCGTCGATGATCGCTCGTTCGAACGTCAACCCCTGACTCTTGTGGATCGTTATGGCCCACGCCAGCTTAAGAGGATACTGGGTGAAGGTTCCGAGTATTTCCTCCTTTATTTCCTTGGTGGACTCGTCCAAGCTGTACTTCACGTTTTGCCAATCCAGCTTCTCGACCGCGATATCGGAGGATTCACTGGGGCAACGAACATAGATGACATCCTCATCGAATTGGGTAATCTGACCGATCTTGCCGTTGAAGAATCTCTTTTCCGCCTCCATGTCGTTTTTGACGAACATGACTTGAGCTCCTACCTTGCACTCGAACTTTTCCTCGGTCGGATAGGCTGACGGTGGAAAGTCGCCGTCAATGATCGCATTGAATACTCTGGAAGCTCCCCGAAGCTTGGCTAAGCTATCTGCGTTTATCTGATGCGCGACAGCGTTCGTCGCTGTCAGCGTAATATAAGCCTCGTTGGCGGAAGGTCGGAAGTTCGGAACGTAACGGCTGTTGAGCCGATTGAGGACGTCTTCGTCAAGTTTATTGTCGCGAACTCGATTCAGCAGGTCGATAAAGCTCGGATCCGATTGTCGATAGATATGTTTGAGTTCAATCGAGATGTACTCGGTCTTTTGCAACGCTTGGCTCGAAAAGAAATAAGGAGTGGCGTAGTGTTCTTGCAACAAGGCCCAGTCCTCTTGTTTAACGACCGGTGGAAGTTGGTGCAGGTCGCCAATCATCAGCAACTGAACGCCACCGAACGGCAAGCTGGCGTCGCGGTAGGTTCGCAAGACTTGATCGACGGCATCGAGCATATCGGCTCGGACCATACTGATTTCGTCGATGACCAAGAGATCAAGGGAACGGATGATGTTTATTTTCTTACCCGCAAAGCGATGGGAGTGGCTCTGTTGGTCGCGGCTAGCGCCCGGTATGTGCAGTCCGAACGAAAGCTGAAAAAACGAGTGGATCGTCATGCCACCGGCGTTGATGGCGGCGACTCCGGTCGGCGCGACCACCACCATTTGTTTCATCCCGTCGGACTTAATTGAGTGTAAGAAAGTCGTCTTGCCACTACCGGCCTTACCCGTCAAGAAAAGGCTTCGATTCGTATTGCGTACAAAGTCAAATGCTAATTCTAGTTCTAGGTTCGTCGATTGCCCCATGGGTCTGTCCAGGCTAAAGGATCGTAGCGTCAGAAGATCTTGGCGTCATGAGTTGTAACAATTTGCGTTGCCAGAATCCAATTCTCCCAGTTTTTCTGGCGATGAATGAATTCTTTCTCTAAAACCGTCAAATTCCGTCACGAAAAAATTTAATATTGCCACAAATTGACGGGCTGTCGTTGAAAAACAGGTTTACTTCGGTCATACTCGTCAAAGTGTTTTCGCTTGTGAACGAATTCTCTCATCCTCTCCATGATTCCAACCAGTCAGCTCAACGGGTCGGTCGTTCGACGTGCCAAATTGCGCGAAATGATTCGCCAACATGGCTTCGTGTCGATTCCCGATTTGCGCGAAGCGATGGAGGTCAGCGAATCGACCATCCGACGCGATTTGGAGGCACTTGAAGAAACAGGGGAAGCCAAACGAACGCACGGCGGTGTTTTCTCCACGGGTCCGACCACCAGCGTCAAGCAATTCGAATCCAAGAAGAATCCGGGGCATTGGGAAAAGAAACGTCTCATAGCCCTGGCAGCTGCCAATCTCATCGAGGACCACGACACCCTATTACTGGACGGCGGCAGCACAACGTACGAACTTGCTAGACAACTCGTCGGTCGTCCGCTCCAAATCGTAACCAATTCACTCCCCGTCGCAAACTTATTTTCGTCCAGCGATTCAGTCGACTTAGTCTTGCTCGGTGGAGCCTTGCATAACCGCACTGGCGTGACCCTAGGTAGTTATTCGAACCAAATGCTGCAATCGCTGAATGTTCAAAAAGCGTTTCTGAGCGTGGCAGGTGTGAATGCCAAAGGTTTTTACAATAGCAACATGCTTCTCGTTGAAACCGAGCGAGCCATGATGCAATGTGCTGACCGAACCATCATCGTGGCCGACAGTTTGAAATTCGGCAGATCGAGCTTGGCCCGTCTGTGCGATTGGTCCGACGTTCACACGCTCGTTGTGGATGACGAGCTTTCCGCTACTTGGCGAGACTACATCGACAAGGCAAATGTCCAATTGATTCTCTCCTCAGCGGCACTTTCAGAACAAGACAGTGAACACGAGTCTGAAAACTGCATCGAAACCACTACACGCGAGCACATATCGTGACACCGTCCATTCAAAACCTAGATCCCAAAGCCATCGAATCGCTGGTACGATCCGCAATCACACGAGCTCTAACGGGCTCGTTATCCTCTAGCACCGGTTTGGAACCTTACAAACCTAATCTGGTTGTGAGCATTTCGGCTCGTCACATTCACCTCACCGACGAACATGTGGAAAAGCTCTTCGGCCCAGGCAAAAAATTGACCCCAGAAAAAGGGCTCTATCAAGATGGCTTCTTTGCGGCTGCCGAAACCGTCATGATCGTTGGGCCACGGCGGCGCATGTTACCCAACGTTCGAGTCCTTGGCCCAACGCGGAAAGCCAGCCAAGTCGAACTCGCCTATACCGATGCGATCTCGCTTGGAATCGAGGCTCCCGTTCGGCACAGCGGCGACATTGCAGGGACGCCCGGTTGTGTTCTCGTCGGCCCTGCCGGCGCCGTCGAGTTAGCTCAAGGAGTCATCCGGGCCGCACGTCACGTTCATATCAACCCGAAGGATTGTGCCTACTACGGAGTGAAGAATGGCGATTTCATGACACTCAGCGTCAAGTCGAATCAATGCTCCGTCACCTTCGAGGACTTGTTGGTCCGCGAAGACGCGGCGGCAAAGCTCGAAGTTCACATCGACACGGATGAGGGGAACGCTTGCGATCTCGACCGAGCCACCGCGATCGAGCTCAAGAAACAACAACCTTGCAAGTGCCACGAGCACTGAGGACCGTTCGATGATTAAGCTGGCGTACGCTTCCAGCTTGCCAGGTAAAAAACGCAAGCTGGAAGTTTACGCCACACAAGAAAACCACGTTTTACACCCTTAGTTTCCTTTTATTTTGGAGAAAGTTTTTATGGCAAAAGTGAATGAAGCGCTCGGCATGATCGAGACCAAAGGCTTTGTGGCCTTGATCGAAGCTGTCGACGCGATGATGAAAGCGGCCAACGTCAAGTTCCTCGGCTGGGACAAAGTTGGTAGCGGTTTGGTCTCGGCATTCGTTAGCGGTGACGTCGCGGCTGTGAAAGCAGCCACCGATGCTGGGGCGGCTGCCGCCGGACGAATCGGACAAGTCATGAGCGTTCAAGTGATTGCGCGACCTCACGATGACTTGCACAAGGTCCTCAAAGTAAACGCTCCATCGTCCTCGGCTGAGTAATCCGATACCAACCCATTTCCATCTACAAACAAGAGTTTAGACAACATGCAAAACGCAATAGGATTGATTGAAACCAAAGGTCTCTTGGCACTAATCGAAGCGACCGACGCGATGGCCAAAGCTGCCAACGTCGAAATCGTTAAGCGAGTCGATATCGGCGGCGCTTATGTTACAACCATGGTCAGTGGTGATGTCGGCAGCGTGCGTGCAGCCGTCGAGGCGGGTGCAGCAGCCGCTTCCCAAGTGGGTGAGTTGGTTAGCAGCCACGTCATCGCACGACCTGCCGAAGGTCTCACCGCAGCGTTCTTTAAGTAATCCCTTTCAACGGAGTGACAGATCGACCATGAAGGTTCTCGTTGCCAACTTAGGCTCAACCAGTTTCAAGTATCGATTGTTCGACATGTCCGACGAGCGACAGCTCGCGCGAGGTGGTGTGGAACGCATCGGGTCTTCGGAAAGTCGCTGTTTCGTCGAAATCGGCGAATACCGCGGTGAGATGACCAAATCGATTCCTGTTCACGGTGTTGCCGTCGAAGCCTGCATCTCTCAGCTTACCGATCCAACCCATGGTTGTATCAAGGATGCGTCGGAGATCAGCGCTATCGGTTTCAAAGCGGTTCACGGCGGACGATTGTCCGGTGTGCAACGTATTGATGAACAGGTTTTGGCAGCCATGGACGAAATGAACTCCGTCGCACCGGCCCACAATCCACCTTACATGGCTGCCATGAAGCAGTTGGCCGGAATGTCGCAGATACCTTTGGTCGCTGCGTTTGAAACCGATTTTCATCAATCGATTCCCGAAGCTTGGAAACGCTATGCCTTACCGGCCAGCATTGCCAACGCTTTGCCGATTCGCAAATGGGGATTTCATGGCGCATCGCATCGCTTCATCGGAGGACGGATGGCGGAGCTGCTTGGGCGTTCAGACGCTCGAATCATCTCGTGCCACCTCGGGGGCAGCTCGTCGTTATGCGCAGTTCGTGACGGCAAGAGCATGGCAACCACGATGGGAATGAGTCCTCAAACCGGCTTGCCTCAAAACAACCGGGTCGGAGATTTGGACCCCTACAGTTTGCCGTTGATGATGGAGCACACCGGCATGACGCTGGAAAAACTGCTGCATCACTTGTCCACACAAGCAGGCTTGCTCGGTTTATCGAATGGCCTATCAGGCGACATTCGAGATCTTGAACAAGCGGCAGATGCTGGCAACACCGATGCGAAATTGGCACTGGATGTCTATGTGGCCGAGATCCGTCGTCAGATGGGTGGCATGCTAATGGCTCTCGGTGGCCTCGACGCAATCGTCTTCACAGGCGGAATCGGCGAGAACGGTGCAGGTATTCGCAAAGCGGTTTGTGAAGGACTGGATGACTTAGGAATCCGGCTTTCCGAATCAAGTAACGAGGTTCGCGGATCGGAACGCAGAATCGATGACTCAACGGGTAAGGTCCAAATTTGGATCGTACCAACGAATGAGGAACTAGTGGTGGCCCGCCAAACGGTTGCCGCAATCCAACGATAGAGCAGTCAACACAAGAGACAGAACCATGTTCGTTGCAAAAGTTACTGGAGCCATTGTCTCCACGCAAAAGGTGGACACGATGATCGGCCAAAAGCTGCTCGTCGTAGAGCCCTTTCGTTTGGAACCGACGAAACGTTCCGAGTTAATCACGACAGGCCGCACTTTTATTGCCGTGGATACTCTCGGCGCAGGAGTCGGAGACATGGTCTTGATCACGCAGGGGAGCAGTGCTCGGTTCACACCCGAGACCAGCAAACTACCGATCGATTGTGTCATCATCGGCATCGTCGACACGGTGCATATCGAAAAAAACAACGTCTACAAGCGTCAATAACCAAAACGTAGAACACCTATGCAAATCAACGAAAATCTTATCCGCTCGGTTGTTGAGCAAGTGCTCAGCGAGGTTCGAGGCAAGCAAGCAGTTGCATCGAGCTCAGCGGCACCGAGCTCGGCCACATCGAGCTCAGCTGCATCGAGCTCAGCCACAACGAGCAGTCTGGCCATGGGACGTTTTGGGCTCTTCAGCAATGTCGATGACGCCGTACGGTCCGCTCGCACCGCCTTCGAGCAATTGCGAGAACGCCCGATCTCGGACCGCAAGAAAATCATCGAACACATCCGACGTATCTCGATCGAGAATTGTGTCGAACTCGGGACAATGGAAATGGAAGAGACCAAGATCGGTCGACTTGAACACAAGATCGCCAAACTCAAGACGCTCGGCGAACGAACACCGGGCGTCGAGTTCCTCAAAACGGAATGCTTCAGCGGTGATTATGGCTTGGCCGTTATCGAACATGCACCGTTTGGTGTCATCGGGGCCATCACGCCTGTGACGCACTCGCTCCCAACCATTACTGGCAATGCAGTCAGTATGATCGCTGGTGGTAACGCGGTGGTCGTCAACCCACACCCAAGTGGACGCAAAGTTGCCGCCGAAGGAGTTCGACGATTCAATCAAGCCATCCACGCGGACCTTGGAATCGACAATTTGATCTCTCTTGTTTGCGAACCAACCCTGGAAACCGCCCAACAGCTCTTCAAGCATCGCAGCGTTGCACTGATTTGTGTGACCGGCGGTCCTGCTGTTGCTAGGGCGGCCCTCAATAGCGGCAAACGCGCCGTCGTAGCCGGTCCCGGCAATCCACCGGTGGTCGTCGACGAAACCGCGGACCTTGACCATGCTGCTCGTTGCATCATCCAAGGTGCAGCCTACGACAACAATCTGCTCTGTATCGCTGAAAAGGAAGTCTTCGTCGTTGGGAGTGTATTCGATGCAATGATGTCCGCCATGGAACGAGCGGGTGCGGTTCGACTCAATACCAGTGAAATCGATCGGTTAACTCAAGCGGCGTTGCAAGTCGTGGGCGAAGGGGCCGACAAACACTACGGGGCCAAGAAAGAACTCCTGGGGCAAGATGCAGTGAAACTCGCAGCCGCCGCAGGTCGCACCATCGATCCTAAAGTCGAGTTGGTCTTTGGCGAAACAACGTCGGATCACCCTTTTGTTCAAACCGAGCAAATGATGCCGTTTGTTCCTTTCGTTCGATGCCGTGATTTCGATGAAGCGGTTCGATTGGCGCAGCAAGCCGAACACGGATACCGCCATACGAGCATCATTCATTCACGCAACGTTCGGAACATGACCAAGATGGGACGTCTCATGGACACGACCTTGTTCGTGAAGAATGGACCGTGTATGGCCTCGCTCGGTCTTGGAGGCGAAGGTTACCTGTCATTCTCGATCGCGGGTCCAACTGGCGAAGGGGTTACAACACCACTTACTTTCACCCGAGAACGACGCTGCTCATTGATCGAAGATTTGCACGTCCTCGGCGGCATCAGCCACTTGTAGAACCAAAGATCCATGCAGATAGCACTCGTACTTGGAAACGCGATATCCACGGTCAAACACCGAACGCTTGATAACCTCAAGTTGTTGGTGTGTCAGCCAATGTTGTCCGATGGCAAGTCGCCAGACGGTCCGCCACTCTTGGCGGTAGATCATCTCGGTGCAGGTGCCGGAGAAACCGTCATGCTAACCAGCGATGGTGGAGCCGTGAAAGAAATATTTGGTGTCGAGAACAGTCCAATCCGCTGGGCCGTCCTAGGCCTGGTAGATGATAGAGTAGGCTAAAGGCTTAAGGCTTAAGGCAAAATCCCGTCATACTTCAAACTTCAAACTTCCCCCATGAGTCCGACCGCTAGTGAAATTGAAACCATCGTTCGTCGGGTGCTTAGCACTTTGACCGCGATCGGTGCGCAATCCCATAGCGAAAAGTCCGTTCCATCCAACCGATTGAGCCTCACGGATCAAGTGATCAGCCTTCAATCGCTTAAGAATCGACTCGCCGGAATTCAAGTCCTTGAAGTTGGGAGGGCTGCCGTGTTAACACCTGCGGCCAAAGACTACTGCCGAGAGCTCCGCGTCGAGCTAGTCCGCGTCGAGCTAGTCCGCGTCGAGCTAGTCCGCAGCGCAATCGGCGAAAAATCCAGCATGAACTCGAGTCCGATCGCTCTCGCGAGACCGCAACGGTTAGTCGTCGCTGGCTCGGCAAATTACATGACATCGATCTCGAAGCAACTTTGCTCGAAGCAAGCTGCGGTAATAGAAAAATCAGCCGACGACGCAACCGCCATGCGAACGATTGCCGAAAAATTGCGTACCGGCCATCAAGCAGGAGTCGCGATTGTCGAATCGCCGCACGCAGCATGTTGGCAAGCAGCCCGCGACGACCGATTGCGTCCCGCAGTCATCGCCCGTTGGTCCGATCTAGACGACGTGCTTCGCGAAGTACCTGTCAACATTTTAGTTTTGTCGTCCAAATCCTGGAACATTCCATCGGCCTGCAATGTCGCACGTCGATTCTTCCAACACCTTCAAAACCACTCTTGATCGAAAGCAAGCGACGCCATGCAACTCTATCAAGTCAACGGAAAAGTCACGCTCAGCCGCGTTCACCCAACTTTTGTTGGCTGCAGTCTGAAGACGGCAGAGGCGTATGGCGAGAAGTTACTTGGGCGACCATCCGCCGAGCCCGATCTCGTCGTCGTATGGGACGAGCTGGGCGCCGCGAATGGTTCGATCATTGCAGTGAGCGATGGAGGCGAAGCGGCTCAACCGTTTCGCCCTAGTCAGAAACCAGTCGATGCGTACAACGCAGCCATCATCGACGAGCTAAACATACCGAAAAACTAAAGGGGGATAGGCTCCCAGCCTGCTACCCCGAAACTAACTCTCTAGCAGCCTATTTTACGAACAAAGAACAAAGAACAAAGAACATCTAATGAACCCACACAAGATCAAGCAAGACATCTGTGAAATTGGCCGCCGCCTTTACAACAAAGGATTCGCAGCCGCCAACGACGGCAACATCACCGTTCGCATTAGCGAAAACGAAGTGCTCTGCACTCCAACGATGCATAGCAAAGGCTTCCTCAAGACCGAGGACATTTGCACGATGGACATGACAGGCAAGCAGACCTCGGGGATCAAAAAGCGATCCAGCGAGGCCTTGTTGCACCTCGAGATCTACAAGAAACGGGCGGACATCAAGAGCGTGGTGCACTGCCATCCCCCGCATGCGACCGCATTTGCAATCGCCCGTGAACCAATCCCACAGTGCGTGCTGCCAGAAGTGGAAGTATTCCTTGGCGACGTACCGATCACGCGTTATGAAACACCGGGAGGAAAAGCCTTCGCGGAAACAATTCTGCCGTTTGTGGACAAGACCAACGTCATCATTTTGGCGAACCACGGCACGGTCAGTTACGGTCTCGATGTCGAACAAGCGTTTTGGTGGACGGAGATCCTCGATGCTTATTGCCGCATGCTGATGCTGGCTCGGCAGCTTGGCAACGTTTCGTACTTTACGGAGAACGAAGAGCGGGAACTACTGACGTTGAAGCAGAATTGGGGCTGGTCGGATCCTCGCAACACCGAAGAGTACAAGAACTGCGACGTCTGTGCCAACGACATTTTCCGCAACTCTTGGAAAGAGTCGGGCGTTCAGCGACGAGCGTTCCCTGCACCGCCACCGATGCCAGCTTCAGGCCAAGTAGAACAGGCCGTTAGTCAGTCGATGGCAGGCATTGCACCGGTCCTTAAGTCGACGAGTTCGTCGTCGGTCGATGGGCTGGCGGGAATCGATCAAGAGCAACTGATCAAACTGATCACGGCCCAAGTGATGAAGCAATTGCAAGGCTAAAGTTAGTTGTGTGACGATAGGCAAAAATCATTTCGAATCAAGATAGAGCAGAATTCATATGAAAGTCAGCATAATTGGCGGTGGTGGACTAGTAGGTTCGTGTGCAGGCTTTGCGCTGCAATGCGGAGGCGTGGTCCGTGAGATTGCTTTGCTAGACCTGAACGCGAATGCAGCCGCCGGTCACGCCTTGGATATCATGCATGGCAGCCCCAGCGTCGCCGATCAACGCGTTACATCCGGCAGTTACGAACACATCCCCTCGTCCGATATCATTTGCATCACGGCTGGACTACGCCGCAAGCCAGATGAATCCCGATTGGATCTCATCAATCGCAATACAGATCTTTTCAATGGGATTCTTGACGAAGTTAAGAAGGCGGGAGTGAAGCCGTCGGCCAAAGTTCTGGTGGTATCCAACCCCGTTGATATTCTGACTTTTGTTGCGGCCAAGAAGCTTGGACTGCCAGCCACGCAGGTATTGGGGCTTGGGACGCAGTTGGATACGATCCGATTTTGTTCATTGATTGCCGAGCAACTCGGGACTGCACCGACGCAAACGCGTGGAATCATTTTGGGTGAACACGGGGACAGCATGGTACCGATTTGGTCGAGCGCGACCATCGGTTCGTTGCCTTTGGACAAATATCCGGGCTGGAACGCCACGATTGCGGAGAAAATCTTTGCAAGGACCAAGGGATCAGGAGCAGAGTGCATTTCGAAGAAGGGTGGCGCAGGCTTTGCAGTTGGAATCGCGATCCGAGATGTGATTCATTCGATCGCTTTGGATCAGAATCGCATCTTGCCGGTAAGCACGATTCAAGATGGTGCATGCTATGGCATTCGCGACGTGGCGATTTCGGTACCGACGGTGGTTGGGCGGTGCGGCGCAGTGCAACGCATCGAAATCGACCTCTGGCCCAAGGAGATGCAAGGGCTAAAGGCAAGTGCGGCAGCCATCAAGCCGACGCTGGATGCAGTCATGAAGCGAGTCGGTGCTTAGTTGTCTCATTGCCCTTCGTTGTGCGACGCTCCGCGTCGCAGGAATCACAACGACGGAGCGTCGTGCAACTTAGGAATCACGACGGCGGAGCGTCGTGCAACTAAGTCGAAGACGCACTAAAACAGCTCTGCGATTGGCTCGCCTTGGTCCACGAAATTGCGAGGACGCCCACGTCGGTCCAGATACTGCCCGTTTAATGGCACATCGAAGTACCGGTAGATCGTGGCTGCGAGATCGCCCGGAGATACGGGACGCTCTTTGATCGTGCCTCCATCGGCATGCGTCGCACCAATGACTTGAGCATGTTTAAGTCCACCACCTGCCATTGCCATCGACATGACTTCGGGCCAATGGTCTCTTCCGTCGCTACTCCCTTGCGTGCCCATCATGGGAGTCCTACCAAACTCACCCATCGCGATGATCAATACGTCATCGAGACGGCCTCGTTCTTCGAGGTCGAGAACCAACGTGGTCAATAGATGATCGAACAGCGGAAGCAGCGGTTTGAGACCTCGCGAGATTCCGCCATAGGGTGGAACATTATCCCCATGATTGTCCCATGTTCCGCTCGCGGTGTGATAACTGAGGTCGATCGAAACAAAGGCAACGCCAGACTCCACCAGCCGACGCGCAAGCAAGGCTTGCTGGCACCACAAATGATCTCCATAGCGTTCGCGATTCGCTTCGGGTTCCAATGACAAATCGAATGCTTGGCGGGCCTGGTGGCCGAGAAGCATGTCGACGGCTTTTTGCTGGAAAACATCGGCAGCCCCCATCGAACCGCTGATGTCAATTTCACGCCGAAACTGATCTAAGTCCGTAAGCAGTTGCCGGCGATCGAGAATGCGTTCATGGCTAAGGCCTTTTGAAAGTTGGAACAGGTCTCCATTGCTTGTTTTCCCCGAGTCCTTTCCAACAAGGTCATAGATCGGCAACTTGGCAGCCAAATTACCTTGCATTGGATCAAATTGCTGACCTAGATCTCCACCGAACGCAATGTGGCTTGGTGAGCGATAGAAGCCGACGTAAGGTGGCATGGCTGGATCGTTCGCGCCATGTTCCTTGGCGACAATGGATGCGATGGCTGGATAATGCTTGGCTTCTGGATTCGAGCGAGGTTCTGCCTCCAGATTGGATGTTTGAAAGACCATATTCGGTTCATGATTGCTGAACTTAGCATTCACCGATCGAATAATCGTGAACCGATCCAGTATGGCGGCCTGCTTCGGCAAGTGCTCACAAATGCGAACACCCGGCAGCTTGGTTGGAATCGTTCCAAATGGACCACGATTGTTGAGTGGCCGGTCGGGTTTTGGATCCCAAGTATCGATCTGGCTTGGACCTCCCGTCATCCACAGCAGAATCACACTTTTCTTGTTGCGACTTCCCGTGCCGCTGGCGATTGCATCGCTATTCGACTTGAGCAGCAAAGGGATCGACAGTCCCGCAATGCCTTGCATGCTCGCTTTGAGCATGTTGCGTCGGGACCTGACGACGATCCCCTCTTCGTTCAATGCATTGAGATATTGAAATGCATGCTGGCTGCTATGATCCCATGCGTTGCATGTCGGCTGTTCTTGAATTCTCACGCAAACCTCAGGTGGACGGCGACGTTGGGTGTGTGGATGAGAGTGATAAAACTTACGAAGTGATTGCAGAAATTGCAAGCCATTTCAGATAAATCGGAAGCTTTTGGCTAGTGGCACGGATTGCAAGTTTTGTTGCACTGTGCAATCCAGTTACCAGGCTCTGCCTGGTAACTAGATGCAAGCGAGGCTCCGCCTCGCCGAAATGCATCGTTAGTTTGTGAACTCGGGAGGCAGGAGCCTCCACTGCGATGCGTTCCCAGGCAGAGCCTGGGAACGAGTAGTCTCCTGTGCGACGTTAATTCCAATCAGTGGCACTAGGAATGCGAATTTTAGCCGAGTTATCCGTTCGACTGTACTAAAAATCACCCGCCATACCCATTCAGTCTGGCTACCAACTAGAGGGGCAAAATCAGCCAGCGTCGCGACATCCTATGTGAGCATTTTCAATTCTCAACGGAAAATCGGAAGACTGTCTTGGACCTCCAGTTTTCATTTGGACGAATCGTAGTCGACGGAAATTCAGGCCTATTCGGCGAGTCCGGGTAGTGCTGCGTCTCTAAACAAAAACCACCATGTTTCGGAAACGGATTTCCATTGAACCCGTTGGCCGTGTAAAGCTGGACTCCGGGTTCGGTTGTCAGGCATTCCATCACGCGCCCTGACTTCTTGTCGGTCACTTTGGCTGCGGGACGTAGAGTACCCGCCTTACCCGCTACAACATAATTGTGGTCGTAGCCGCGTGTCGATTCGCTCAACTGTTCGATTCTCTCTCCGATTCGGTGTGGTTGCCTAAAATCAAGCGGGGTTCCAACGACGGATACAATCTCGCCGGTAGGGATCAATGCCTTATCGGCGACCGTATAGGTGTTCGACATCAACTGCAACTCCTGGTCAAGGACGTCGGTTCCATTGCCGGCCAAGTTGAAGTATGCGTGATTGGTTAAGTTGACTACCGTTGGCTTATCTGTTTTGGCTTGATAGTCAATCGACAGTTCATTTCGGTCCGAAAGGGAATAGGTAACCGTGACGACGAGTTTACCTGGGAAACCTTCTTCGCCATCCTGGCTTTCATAGGTTAATGCAACCTGCGGCACGCCATCGTTGAGTGAAGCGACTCCCCTCCAGAGCACTTTTGCAAAATTGCTTTTTCCGCCGTGGATGTGGTTTTCACCTGCATTCTTGGTCAAGCGAACATCGCGACCGTCCAATGGAAATTTGGCACCCTGAATACGGTTTGCATAGCGACCAATGATCGAGGCCGCCGGGAATCCCTTGACGTATGCCTCGAGCGAATCGGCGCCAAGTACAACGTTGTTCAACTTGCCGTCTCGATCCGGGACGAGCAATCGCGTCAGGGTTGCACCGTACTCAACAACATCCGCTTCAATCCCTCGGCCATTTCGCAGCGTAAACTTCTTTACATCGTCACCATTGGGCAAATTGCCAAACGACAACGTTTCGATGCTGGGTTCAGAACCGATAGAAGACAAACTGGAATAAAGGAATAGTCCTACCGTGAATAGGATGGAACCAAGGCGAAGGATGCGTAGTGACATGTTTGTCTCGAGAGAGGTGAGGAATCTAGGGAGGTGAGGAATCTAGGCGCATAGAGACTCACCATGATAACCGAACGACTCTGGTGCGAGGTCGCGCGAGGTGAATTGGACGCAAGCCATTCCGCAACAAGGCTGGGTTATCAACAAAAACGAGGAATGACAACGAAACTAATTTCTCTTGCTCTCACCAGACGTGCAATACTCCGAGTTAAACTCATGTGGAGTTACACAGATTAACTTTTTCGCGAGTCACTCACCGCAAATCGGTTGAACAGAATTCATGAACATCGATAAACGCTCCCGCTCGATCGTCACCAAACATTTCGAACCGCTTGTATATTGTCGAATTGCATCACTATTGAAACGATCGAACGGGTGTCGTTGGCCGAAAAACGTTTTGTGTCTCTTGGCCTTGCTGCTCCAACTTTCACCGATTGACTCGGTAAAGAGTGCAGATGAGACCGAGCGATGCGATCTGCTGCTGCGAAATGGTACGATTCACGTTGGAGACGGCAGCGAGGGCTTTTTCGGCGACATCGCCATTCGAAAGGGTCGAATCATTGCGATTGGGAAAAATCTCAATCAACCAGCCGACACGGTTTTGAATTGCGAAGGTCTCGTGATCTCCCCCGGTTTTATCGACCTGCATACTCACAGCGACGATTCCATTCTGAAACGCGACACACGTGCCAACATTAATTACTTGCTACAAGGATGTACGACATCCGTGACTGGCAATTGCGGTTTCGGGCCAACCGATGTCGGCAAGTTCTTGGATGAAGTGGATAAAGAAGGTGCTGGCACGCACATCATTCATCTAGTACCACACGGTAGCCTTCGCGAACGTGTGATGGGAAAAGAAAACAAATCGCCAACCGAGACAGATCTGGAAAAGATGCGGGTTCTGGCAGACAAAGCGATGCAGGACGGTGCTTTTGGAATGTCGACTGGACTCATCTATATCCCTGGAACCTTCTCAAAAACCGAGGAGTTGATCGAGATAGCCAAGGTCGTTGCGAAACACAAAGGCATCTACGCAAGCCACATTCGAAACGAAGGAACGCAACTTATCGATAGCATCCAAGAAATAATCCGAATTGGAAAAGAAGCCGGCCTGCCAGTTCACGTGTCCCATTTCAAAGCCAGCGGTACTCCCTCATGGGGGACGCTCCATGTCGCTGCCGCCCTAATCGAGAAAGTGCGAGCCGAGGGGGTAGCCATCACCGCCGATCAGTATCCGTATACTGCGTCGAGCACTTCACTTGAAGCAACGCTCCTACCGAGTTGGGCTAGGGAAGGTGGCCGAGAACAACTTAAAAAACGACTCGATGACCCAGCCACGGCAGAAAAAATTCGCGTGGCGATCATCAAGTCCCTAGCAACCACGCATCGCATTCAATTGGCGACATGCAAGTTCCGTCCTGATTGGATAGGAAAGTCGCTCGACGAAATCGCGACTGCAGAGAAAAGTGAAATGGCAGACATCGTCATGATCATTGAACGCGAGGGTGGCGCAGCCGTGGTCAATTTTGGAATGAACGAAGAAGACGTTCGAATGGCGATGAAATTACCTTGGGTCGCAACCGCCAGCGACGGTGGCGCCAAAGTACCAACGGCCAGCCAACCACATCCGCGTTCCTTTGGGACATTCCCACGCAAAATTGGCCGATACGCGATCGAGGACGGAGTGCTATCTCTCGCCGCTGCAATCCGAAGTTCAACGTCGTTACCGGCTGACATCTTGGGACTAACCGATCGCGGTCGACTGAGGGTAGACGCGGTTGCCGACGTCGCTGTTTTTGATCCGAATTCGTTCCGCGATCAAGCGACCTACGACCAACCCTATTTGACTCCTTCAGGCATCAAACATGTCATCGTTGCTGGTGCATTGGCGGTTTACGAGGGGCAAGCCACAGGCGTTCTGGCCGGCCATGCGATCCGCAAACCGAAAGCAAAAACAGACGCCGTCACACGACTGGAAACAAAAGAGAGTCCAGCGTGGTCGGTTCAAAAACTCGTCGCGATGGTCAAGGCTGCGCCGACCCGTTCAGGCCTCGATCGAAGCACCCCGATGTCGCCCTTTGCTTCGATCGATTTCGCTGCCTATGCGGGGGACCGAAGCCAACTTCCAATAG
>Ga0194045_1000040_pt1 | contig 33507 bp, 33 predicted proteins | sample JunL6211m_MetaG_FD_161686 | JGI IMG/M metagenome (GOLD analysis project Ga0194045, IMG submission 161686) | Anoxic zone freshwater microbial communities from boreal shield lake in IISD Experimental Lakes Area, Ontario, Canada - Jun2016-L626-11m | ecosystem: Environmental > Aquatic > Freshwater >...
CTAACCCTCGTACACGTCCGTCGTAATACTCTTTAAAACTATGCTGGTCAGAGCCTATTTTCTACTGTGTCCGGCTTATAGGGCGACTCTTCTTTATTTTTATAGTTAGTGAAGTCAATTCACGCTTAGTTTGCCTAAAAATGTTTGTACAAGTTGCTGCATAACCTGTCGCAGATTTAGATGTTTTTATGGGGAAACGATGGGCAAATATGGGCAGTTTTATGGGCAGTTTCCAACTACAAACAACTTCGCAAAGTTGTTCCTATGTCAGCTAATTTCTTAGGCTTGTGGGGCAATTTCTCTTATTAAACTTTGCGAACACCGCGAAAGGCTAGGTAGAAGCCAATAGATAACTCCCAAGCTGCGATTGGTAATCCCAAGACGGCAGCGACAGGAGACATCTGCCCAAATATTCCAAAGTATGTGCATAGCGCAGAAATCAAAAGCATTGGCGCTCCAATCAGGCCGATTATCGGGATTGCACGAGGGACAAGTTTTGATTTAAGCAAAAGAGTCCCAAGCAAGAGTCCGTTAACAGCAGGAATCAATCCTGGACCGAGAAGAAAGGTCCAGTTTCGTAACTCGAGGAAACCAGTATTCATAACTTGCAAACTAGCTACATCGATTGATGGATCAGCAAGATAGCTCTTTCGCAATGAAACAATCGCTAGGAGACTTACAACACCAATCATGATAACTGCAGCTTCAAAGAGTCTGGATGCAATAAATCCAAGAGCCAGTGACTTACTTTGTTGCTGTACAAGTGGATAAATAGCCACCGCACTTCCTACGCACGCAATTGCATTGATTACATCAAGAAGACAACCCCAAAGGACCGAGTTCGCAGATCCTGAGCCGGTGACGAAGTTAGAGCCATGTAGGACTGAGTCTAAAAGGAATACAGCTGGGATTGAGGATGCAAAGGTGATTAGGTAAAAGATTCCAGTGATACGAGCGTTTTTCATTTCCATATACCCCTTAATTTTTGATGGCAAGTACCGTCAAATCAATTGCTGTTTTAATTTCTTCTCCGACGTTTACTCGTCGTTCTTTAAGTTCAATAGAAGCGCCAGAAATCCCAGATTTAATTAGAGCCTCTCGCACCGCTTCTTTAGTTGGAATCACTTCTAGATCCTGTGGGCCACCATAGCCGTCCACGAGGTTTTCCCTTGCATGCCATATTCCAAAGAAGGTCCCGCCAGGCTTGATATTTGAAACAAGTGATTGGATAGCTTTTGCTAGGCCAGTTGAATCAATGTGTAAGTAGGCAATAACACCTAAGTCAACATTGCGAAGGGCGTACCGAATATCTTCGGTGACATCAGCGTGCGTGGCTTTGCAATGGTCCAGCAAATCCATCTCTATAGAACGGTCGGCATATTTACCAAGTGCAACCCTAGAGAACTCAACATTTTCAACTTCCCAACCACGGCTTGCAAACCAGAGTGCATTACGGCCCTCACCTCCAGCAAGATCGATCATCGATCCTGTAGGCAAATGTTCAAGGTATTGAGTAACAAACTCATTAGGAGTTAAGGACCAAATATTGTCGGCTGATTTATAACGCGTATCCCAATCCTTGCTATCCATTTTTTCTGGCCATTACTTTTCCATAAAAGCGCATCAAATTTGGAACAACGAGATATACGGCCAAAGGGACGACAACAATTGAAAGTACGAAAGCTCGGAGTACCGGACTCCATTCAGATGCGAATGGCTTGATTGCATAAAACCCCATTGTTACAAGAGGAAATATTGCTGTCCACGTGATGATTGCTCTTACGTGAACTGAGGGTGGAGCTATACGAGGTGTTATTTCTGTCATTTTATGCCTTTCGATAGTGGGCCTGTTGATGAGTAGAACTATTTGACTATTGGAGGAACGTGAGAGAAGAGTCGCACTCGTATACCAAGAACAGCAAAGTTTGTTGCTGAAATTGGGACAGACTGGTTTGATTAGAAGATGAGTGCCACGCCAAGAATTGAGTCTGAGCTTTCGCAAGTAGGTCCTCGACTTCGCCAAGCCAGAGAGAAGAAAAGTATTACTTTGGCCGAACTTTCAGCCTCAACTGGGATCTCAAAAAGCACACTTTCAAGACTTGAATCTGGACAACGTAAACCAAGCCTGGAGCTTCTTCTACCAATCACTGCAGCCCTTGCAGTGGCATTTGATGAAATAGTTTCACCGCCACGAGTTATTGATCCACGAGTTCAGCAGAAAGCTACTCGCACTGATGGTCGCGTCCTTATTCCGTTGTCAAAACATCAAGGGGAGCCACAAGCATTTAAAATTACAATCCCAGGTAAAGATCGAGTACCGATTCGAAATGGGAAAGTGCATGCAGGCTATGAATGGCTCTTCGTATTATCTGGCCAATTACGTTTAATTCTTGGTGAGCATGATGTGATTCTCGGACCAGGAGAAGCTGCCGAATTCGACACATTAAATCCACATTGGTTTGGTTCGGCTGATGGTCAGCCAGTCGAAATCTTAAGTATGTTCGGTAAAAAAGGTGAACGGATGCATTTACGAACCCGGTCTAAAGGCAAGCCTTCCTGAATATAGGTCGGCTATTCTCCAGGGCCGTATGCAACTTAATATGGGATATTTAATGGGCAAATAAGCATTAGCAGCGCGATTTGAATTCTTCCGGCTTATAGGGCGACTCTTCTTTTCTGACATCTCATCTGAAATAATTGAGCCATGATGAAAGAAGGGAAGTAAGATTTGGAAGACAAGGCAACGATCGTCGATTCAGGAGATAAATGGCTAGTAGGAGCTCAGATAATTATCAATGCTCCTGCATCTGAAATCTTTGCAATTGTTTCTAATCCCAAAATGCACCCACAGATTGATGGGTCCAAGATGGTGAAGGGCGGTATTACTGGTCCTGATCACCTCAAAATGGGAGATACTTTTTATATGCACATGAGTATCGGAATTCCTTATGTGATGCGCAATAAAGTTGTTGAGTACAAGCACAATGAAGTGATTGGCTGGAGACCCCTTGCTCACAATATCTGGAGATATGAACTTAAACCTATTAGCGCCAATTCAACTCTGGTAACTCAATGGATGGATGGACGTAAGGCGCCCAAACTACTCATGAAACGCGAGATTCGATGGGCAGCTAAGGCAATCGCTAAGACGCTGGTTAATCTAAAGAAGATCGTTGAGCGACACTAAGTAGACTCTAATGAAGTAAGTTTTCAATCCGGCTTATAGGGCGACTCTTCTTAACAACATGTAGGCCCCGCATAGAAATGTGCGGGGCTTGCTCCTTTATGCGCTGAAACTTTTTATAAGTATTACCAAAACCTAGCAAACTTTAATTTACATTTAAGGGTAAATCTTGGGGCAATTAGGGCAAGAAATAGGGCGACTCTTTTTGTGCCGAGATGTATTCTTCCTAAATGGAATATCGGGATCTTGATCAAGATAGTCAGATCGCAGAGGTTCAAAAACTTGTACCAAGTCTCTTGGCAAAGTATGGAATCACAGCCAAGTCAGTTGAGAATGTAAACCATAGTTACAACTCGACATTCAAAATTGAGAGTGCCAGTGGGGATTACGCCTTGAGGGTCAATCTTGGAGTCTCTCGGCAAGTAAACCAAGTATTGGCAGAGATGCAGTGGTTGGAGGTGCTAGCGGAAGAAGGCTCATTGCTTACCCCTGTTCCAGTTCGGACCCTAGATAACGAACTTTGCGTAAGTACCCGTTTTGATGCTTTAGATCTAGACACAACGGCTGTCTTGGCCAAATGGATTCCAGGCGAAGAAGTGGGTGATGAACCGAGTGCTGATCAGCTCTATGAAGTTGGACGCAATATTGCCAAGCTTCAACTGATCTCAAAAGAGTTTACCTTTGAAGGTGATGCTTATCGCCCGACAATCAATCGGACCCTCTTGGATGCAGAGGACAATCTCAGAAGCGGGCAACCCGAATTAATAGATGACAAGCTCTATGGCCAGATCCTTGAAGGACTCTCTCTGTGTGACTCGGTGTACTCCAGAATCTCAGCACGAGAGGATTTACTCCTTATCCATGCAGACTTACACACCTTTAATGTCATCCAATCTGACAAAAGGCTCGGGGTAATTGACTTCGATGACTGCGGTCTAGGGTTGCCGGTACAAGATTTGGTCATTAATAATTATTACCTGCGCGAAGATCGGCAGCGCGAGGAGTATGTCAAAGCTGGATATTCATCGCTACTAGAGCTACCAAAAGTTTCTACGGAGGATTATGAGGTCCTTCTCATGGGAAGACTCCTGCTGCTGTTGGGGACTGTTCTTGAAATGACGGCCGCAGATGACGTTGCAGCGATACCCGGATTTCTCATCAAGGTAAGGAATCGGCTCAACCACTTCTTCGATACTGGGGAATTTTCGCTGATCTAATTGGTGGAGACTGTCTCCTTGGAAATAGATTTTCTAAACTCTTTGTTTTCCGGCTTATAGGGCGACTCTTCTTTATTTCTCTCTGATTTAATTCTCTTATGAAACTCAGACCTCTTTCATTGGCAGATGAAGCACAGGCTTTGCAAGGACATTCAGAACTTGCAATTGATAAATGGGAATACCTGCTTGGTTACAAGAAAGACATGCCATGGCCTGAATATCTGGAGATTCTTGGCCATGAATCTACGGGTACAAATTTGAAGGAAGGGCGAGTTCCTGCAACATTTCTGATTGCTGAAAATGATGGCAACCTCGTTGGCCGAACCTCTATACGTCATGAGCTAAACGATTTCTTGCTGAGTGTTGGTGGGCACATTGGCTATGGAGTAAGGCCGAACTATCGCAGACAGGGCTTTGCATCGGAAATCTTGAGACAGTCACTTGCCTTTATACATGGACTTGGGGTTACAAAAGTTCTGGTTACCTGCGATGAGGACAATTTAGGCTCGATAAAAGTCATTGAGTCGCAGGGTGGAATTTTAGAAAACAAGGTCGAGTTTGAAGGCACTTTAAAGCGGAGATACTGGATTACGAAAGATAATTAAATAGAACAAAACCTTGTGGGCAATTCCATGGGCAATCGCCCCAAATAAGCGGGAATCGAAAGCCTCCGGCTTACAGGGCGACTCTTCTTACATTCTTTACTGCGAGTAATCGTGTATTTATGTAATACTTTAGCCACGACGGTTTGGTAGTTATTGGGACTTGGTTAATAACCAAGTCCCTTTTGCATCTAAGCAGAATGCTTTGTTATGTGCAATAATTTCAATCCGCTTGTTTGGTAGTAATTGGGAGTTGGCATCATGCCGACTCCCTTTTGCTTTCCACAGAAATAATTTATTCACAGGTTATTTCATTCCAAAAATTCGCTACCCGTTTCCTGCGTAACTTCACTTCCGTGTTGGGGGCGTGTTGTAATTGGCAGCCTGTTGGTTTACCAAACAAGCGGAGCGGGTTCAAATCCCGTCGTCTCCACCACAGTCTTAACTGTTTCAGCTCGACCTATTGGTAGTGGTCAAAAGAGCTGCCTCAGATATGCATGGGAGGGCCTCGAGAGATCGGGGCCCTTTCCAATTTTCCGGCTTATATGGCGGTTTTTCTTTATACTTTGATTATGACTCAAGAAAAAGTTCTCGCAGAGATTAAAGCAGCGGCGGAAGCGAAGGAGATTTAAATGAATGTCGATAACCCTCTCGATGGGAAAGTTGTAGTTATCACAGGGGCATCAAGTGGAATTGGACTAGCGATCGCACAGGATCTTTCGCGATCTGGGGCAAAAGTTGTGCTGGGGGCTCGTTCTACAGAAAAACTGTTGGATGTTGCAAAAACTCTTTCCGGAGAAGCTCTTACCGTAACTACGGATGTGACGATAGCGGGCGATGTTGAGAACCTTATTGAGAGCGCAATTACAAGATTTCAAAGAATTGACATCCTCGTAGCAAATGCCGGAATTTATACCGGTGGAGATTTTGCGGACGGAGATATTGAAGTATTTACAAAGCTAATTGATACGAATGTAAACGGAGTTATGCGTGCAATCAAAGGTGCTCTTGTTCACATGTTGCCACAAGGCACAGGGGACATAATCGTGACTAGTTCGGTTTCGGGACATCAAGCAATCCCCTGGGAGCCGGCATACTCTGCATCAAAACATGCGGTACAAAGTCTGGTTCATGGCATTCGTCAGCAACTAGTTGGCACTGGCGTGCGCATTGGCGCAGTTGCACCAGGGGTCGTTTTGAACGACATTTGGCAAATCACAGACGCTGCGACGATCGAAAAAGGAGTAGCTGAAGGAACTGGCATGAGATCAGAAGATGTAGCAGATGCTGTTCATTTTATGTTGACTCGACCTCGTCATGTAAATATTCGAGATTTAGTCTTATTACCAGTCAACCAAAAGATTTAAACCAGCGAATCTGTTTCGATTCGGATTAATTTGTAGGCATTTCACGGGGATGTTCTGCGGCCTGTAGGCCATACAATCATCATATGTTCAAGCGTGCGATTGCCGAATTTTTGGGTACGGGTGTTCTTGTTTCGGTTGTTGTTGGATCTGGAGCGATGGCTCAAAACCTGACACATGATGTTGGGTTACAACTTCTAATAAATGCAGTAGCCACGATTTTGGCACTTGGGTTGTTGATCGAGTTATTTGCCTCCATAAGTGGCTCACATTTCAATCCTGTAGTTAGCGCGATCCAAGTAATTCGCGGCGAGTTATCGCCAAAGGGTTTTCTCTTCTATGTAATGGCGCAAACTAGCGGCGGAATCCTTGGTGCAATGACTGCGAATCTGATGTTCTCTCACCCAGCAGTATTTATCTCGCATCACGAAAGAACTGGCTTGCATTTATGGCTCGGTGAAGTTGTAGCTACGGCTGGGCTGATATTTGTAATTTTCCAAGCTATAAATCTTGGTCGATCAAAAGTTATTCCAATACTGGTTCCTGCTTGGATAGGTGCGGCCTATTTCTTCACCTCATCGACATCCTTTGCTAACCCTGCGGTCACAATCGCACGTTCTTTCACTGATACATTCTCTGGAATCAAGCCTTCATCTGTTGGTGGCTTTGTTATTGCTCAAATTTTGGGCGCTGCAATTGGTTTCTGCTTAGTTATTTACTTCAAATCAGAGAAGGCGGCATCACATGAGTAAGAAGCCCACAGTACTTTTTGTTTGTGTGCACAATGCAGGTCGCTCACAAATGGCGGCTGGTTTTATGCGCGAGCTTGGTGGAGATCGTGTGGAAGTTCTTTCCGCCGGTTCAACACCGAAGAATGAAATTAATCCAATTGCAGTCCAGGCAATGTCTGAGGTTGGAATTGACATCGCCAATCAGCAACCAAAAATATTAACCACCGAAGCAGTTCTAGAGTCGGATGCCGTAATAACTATGGGCTGCGGAGATGCTTGCCCGTTCTATCCAGGAAAGCGCTATGAAGATTGGGTGCTTGAAGATCCTGCCGGTCAGGACATCGATTTCGTTCGTAAAGTGCGAGACGATATTAAGGGTCGAGTAGAGCAGTTGCTTTCCGAACTTCTCTCAAAGTAAGGCAATACTAGAAAATCGAACCTTCGCCAATTAGACTAAAAAAATGAGTATCTCATTAGATCGACTTTTGCTTCACATGGCATGGGCAAATCAGAAAACGATTTCTCACTTGGCTTCTCTTCCCAAAGAATCGCTTAAGGCTTTTGCGACGAATTCCGAATGGCATGTTGCAGAGATAATTCACCACATTGTTGATTCTGGGGATCACTATGCATTTCGCATAAGTGGAAAGCCCGCGGTAACTCAACCCGACGAACCTTGCATTGAAGATATAAATGAGATAGTGGACCTTGCCCGTTTAAGTAAACAAGCTGCCGTGGTTGATGCCGCACTATTGGGATGTGTGAAGTTGGACGACATTCAAATAGAATTTGAGAATCACGAGGGAAAATTAGTAAAGAGGTGGCGCTCTACGATTTTGTCACAGGCGATTCATCACGCGACCGAGCATCGCGCTCAAATAGCTGCCGCTTTAGAAGCAAAGGGATTTAAGCCAACCGATCTTGATGAAATAGATCTGTGGGCGTATGAGATTGAAACAGAATCCTAACTCTGACCAGATTGTGTGAATTGAAGAAGTGAGAAAATTAAAATTATGAATCGTCGAGTCGATGTTTTTATAAAGAGCGCAAAGCAGTGGCAGGGCGAATTTAAGGCTCTTCGCGAACTCGCTCTCGCGTCGGGACTCACTGAAGACTTGAAGTGGGGCCATCCTTGCTACACCCTTGATGGAGCCAATGTCTTTTTAATTCATGGATTCAAAGAGTATTGCGCGATTTTGTTTATGAATGGTGCAATTATGAAAGATCCCAAGAAGCTGCTGATTCAACAGACTAAAAATGTACAGGCTGGTCGGCAGTTGCGATTCAAAAACTTGGCTGAGATAACCAAAAAGAAAGCCGTCGTTAAGTCTTACATCAAAGAGGCGATTGCCCTGGAAGAAGCTGGCATAAAAGTTCCGATAAAAAAGGCAGCAGATTTTGTCGTGCCAGCAGAAATCACCGCAAAGTTTAAGAAGCACGCAGGGTTAGCCGTTGCCTTTAAGAAACTTACACCAGGGCGCCAGCGCGCTTACGTGTTACATTTCTCGGCAGCGAAACAAGAAAAAACGCAGGATGCGCGAATTGCTAAATGCGCCCCGGAGATTTTAAAAGGGAAAGGTCTAACCGACTAGTGTGCTCAAAAGTCACTTGCAGTAATTGCGGCAAACCAACCTGGTCTGGTTGTGGCGAACATATCGAGGAAGCTTTAAATGGGATTCCTGAAGCAGATCGCTGTCATTGCTAGAAACTGAAGCGTTTAAAATGAAAAGTTTGGCGCCAAAATTTCTAGTGGTCTGCGCGCTGACTGCGAGTTTAGTGTTGACCGGTTGTGGCAGCTCCATTAAGACCCCAACCCCCAAGCCAACACCAATCGAAAGTTCAGTTGCGATGGCAGTTCCACAAGATTGCCTTAAAACAAAGGTGTTGGATGCCCTCAGGGCTGCGGTACCAAATGCTCGGTACATTCCGACAAAATGGCAGCCAGCCCCAGGTACCGAGCTTGGCGATGTATTAGGTAACGGTGGGATCGCTTGCAGCTATGGATTACAAAGTGAAGCAATTGGTTTAACGGTGCGTTGGGTAAGTAATTCAAAAATGCTATTTGAGGCCAACGAGTCAAAATGGTTGGCCGATGGTTATCAAGTTATAGATATTCCGAACCTGACTGAAACCAAGGCTTACTTCAAGCAACGAGATCAATCGCCAACTCAAGAGTTTTCTATCTATTCTGTCAATTATTTAATCAATGGATATTGGATTGGTCTGAATTCCACCTTTGGCAAGACAATTGCGGAGGGTGCTGATTGGATTTCGTCGGCGGTTAAGAGCCTTACCTAGTTTCATTTCCCGAGAGTTCAACTTAAGAATGGAAATCTGAGCAAAAAGGTATAGCGTGCCGCCATGGGAAATCTTGAAGCCAAGTATGCGGTAGTCACTGGTGCCAGCAGCGGGATTGGTGCTGCGACGACAAAGTTGCTTGCTGCAAATGGTTTTCATGTAATTGCTGGCGCCAGGCGTATGGAAAAGCTTTCAGAACTTGCCTCTACCAATTCAAACATTGAAGCAGTGGTCCTCGATGTAACTGACCAGAAAAGTGTTGATGCACTTGCCACCAAACTTGTTGGCAAACCAGTCTCAGTCTTAGTTAATTGCGCGGGGGGAGCCTTCGACGCTGATCCAGTTTTGGAATCGGATCCAGAATCTTGGGCTAAAACTTATGACGTCAATGTAATTGGTTCGGTTCGCATGGTGAAAGCACTCGCTCCACTTATGAAGGCCCATGGCCAAGGCCACATTGTCGTAATTTCATCGACCGCTGGACATATTGCGTATGAAAACGGCGGCAGCTACGTTGCAGCAAAACATGGCGATACTGCACTTGCAAGAACGCTGAGATTAGAACTAAATGGCGATCCAATTCGGGTAACTGAAATTGCACCAGGAATGGTTAAGACCGATGAATTTGCCGTGAATCGTTTTTCTGGAGATACGAGTAAGGCGGCAAAAGTTTATGAAGGCGTCGCCGAACCGTTGACGGCCGATGATGTAGCGGAAGCAATTCGCTGGAGCGTTATGTTGCCGCACCACTTTAATGTCGATTCGCTAGTAATTCGGCCAATTGCACAGGCAGCACAACACAAGGTGCATCGCATTATTAGGTAGTTAGCGGGCCCTTTTGTCATTCAACAAGAAATAATTAGCGCTGGCTCGTAAAATTTGGACATGGCGAGTTTTCATAACTTCTTTCTTACCAAGCCGCTAGCCGATAAATTTCGCGAAAATGTTTCAGGTTCAAAAAATGGAAAGCCGGATTGGGTCGCAAGCATTGCCGAAGGTGAAGATATCGGATTCTTCGGTCCAGATAGTGCGGTCTGGCAGGTTCACGGATCGATCGCTACTTTGGTTGGGGGCGTTCGTGCATTGTTATTACAAGCAGCGCATCCGGCTCCACTTGCAGGTGTGGCCGAGCATTCGCGTTATGAAACCGACCCCATGGGACGCCTTGCCGGGACAACTCGCTGGTTAACAATCACCACATTTGCGGCCACCGAAGTTGTAGAACGTGAAGCAAGGCGGGTAAATCAAATGCATTCAAGGGTTAGCGGAGAATTCAAAGATAAAAGTGGGCAGGTAGAAATTTATCGCGCCCAGGATCCAAATTATTTATTGTGGGTGCATTGCGCCTTTACTGATTCATTCCTAAAAGCTCACTTAGCTCTAGGTTACAAGATCGATGCTGGCGCCGATCAATATGTCGCAGAGTGGAGCAAGAGCGCGATCCCGCTTGGACTTTCAGTGGCACCGATGTCGGTCGCAGAACTAGAAGCAACTCTTGATAATTTTAGAGTTCGGGATTTAGCCAGGGTGGAGGCGACCGAGAGCGTGGTGAAATTTATTTTGAAACCACCATTTAATTTTGGGGGAATGATTTTCTATCGCCTTATTGCTAATGCCGCGATTGCGACGATCGATCCAAATGAATTGGCTATCTTAGGACTGCGGCCAAAATCAAAAGTTTGGTTGAAGGTGGCTCGGTTCTTCCTTGATCTTTTCCGATTGATTCTTGGCCCAGAATCACCAAGTCAAAGTGTCGCACGCGAACGAATTGCTCGAATAACTAGCCAATAAAGGCTGCGTGATCGACCTTTAAACAACGATTCATAACCACGCCAATTCCCAAATTTCTTGCGTGAGTGGCAAGGGCCTCATCTTCTAAGCCAAGTTGTAGCCAAATATTTTTGGCACCGATTGCTTCGGCCGCTGCAAAAACTTCTGGTAAGTCTGAAGTTTTGCGAAAGACGTCGACAATATCTATGGGGACTGGAATGTCGGAGAGCGCGGCATAGACTTTTTGGCCGAATAACTCTGAAAGAAGTGGATTGACTAGGAAGACTTCATATGAGCCGGTATCGATTAGATATTTTGCAACACCATGACTTGCGCGATCGGGTTTGTCAGAGACGCCAACTACCGCAATGGTTTTTGCCTGCTTTAAAAGGCTTGCGACTGCTTCCATAACCAGATGCTAGCGGGCAAGGCATGCGATGGAATTGCCATTAATTCGACTTAGGACGCTGACGAGGCTGAATCTTCACCAAAATGTTATAACTTCTCACCCTTAGGCAGGCTCAGGACTCATTGAAAAGCAAGCGTATCTTGGGCAAGATGGCCCTACTAATGGCCGGAGGAGGCGCGCGCCCCTTTGGTTCCCTCAAACAAGGAGAGCGAATGAAGCTTCACTTCAGAACGCGTTCGATGATCGCAATTGCAGCCACAACAGCTGTTGCAATTAGCGGAATTATCGTCGCACCGGCACATGCCGCACGATCAACAGTTATCGTTGTTGAATCCAACACGTTCACATCATTAAATATCGGTAACCCTGATGACAATATTGTTATCAACGGTGACGTTACTTACCTAACCTCTATGGGCCTCTGGTACTTCAACGACAAGGGAAATATTGTCGCTAACCCAAAGCTCGGTAGCTACAAGATCACAAAGAACTCTGCTAAAGATTTTCAAGTTACTTACACAATCGCGCCAGGACGTCTATGGTCAGATGGAACTCCAATTACCGGAGCCGACCTTCTACTTAGCCACGTAACTCGCAGCACTGCATACAACAAGAAGGCTGGTCTGCCAGACCCAAGTAATGCTGACAACACACCAGCATTCAACTCAGGTTCTTATGGCAGCGTCTATGACCTACACATCGTTGGAATGCCAAAGCTAAGTGCCGACGGCATGAGCGTAACAATTGCCTTCGATTCACAGATTCCAGACTGGGTAGTTAACGGTTACGGCGGAGTCTTCCCAGTACATACACTTGAATTGCTTGCAGCCAAGAAAACTGCACTCGGTACTGCTGCAGAGAACCTTGCTGCAAAGGCTAAGTTCGTTTCTGACTTCAATTCATATGACACCGCATCCATGAAGGCTATGGGAGCGATCTGGACAACTGGTTATGAGACAACAAAGATTGACAAGACAACTAACCCACTTCTTTTGGTTAACAACGGTGCCTACCTTGTAGATAGCGTTAATGACAGCCAGATCAAGATGGTTGAAAATCCAAAGTACAACTCTGGTCCAGAAACAAACGGAATTACCACTGTTGTAATCAAGCAAGGTATTGCAGATGGTTCACCGTCAGCACAAGCCCTTGCTAACAAGGATATTGATGTGTACCAAGGTCAGCCAACAGCTGACACTGTTGCACAACTAAAGGCAATCTCTTCTGCAACTGTTGTTGGTTCAAGCTCACAGGCATACGAGCACATTGAACTTCGTGTTGCATCATCAGATTCCAAGCCATACACAGGCCCATTCGCAATGTCTAGCGGCCAAAAGGGCGCAGACCTTCGTAAGGCTTTCTTGTTGGCTTACCCTCGTGAGGCAATTGTTAACAAACTAATCAAGCCGATTAACCCAGATGCAGTGGTTCTTGGTTCAGTTTGGACACTTGCTGATGGTGCTGGCTACGACAACGTTGCAGCATCTAACGGTTCAAGTTTCTACTCTGCAGGAACTCAAGCAGATCGCACTGCTGCGGCTCTGAAGTTAGTTCAGAAGTGGTATCCAAAGGCAAGTGCAACAAATTCACCAGTCAAGGTGAACTTGCTTTGGGGATCACCTGGTAACACACGTCGTGAAAACGAAGCTGCACTTCTAATTGCAAATGAGAAGGCTGCCGGATTCGCTGTTACTGCACCAGCAACAAAGGGTTGGGGCGGAAAACTTACAAGCAGCGATTACGATGCACACTTCTTCATCTTCGATCAAACTGCGAAGATGCAAGATGGTCAGAACTGTGGAACCTTCCAAACCGGACTTGGTTCTAACTACACTGGCTATTCAAACAAGTCGGTTGATGCAGACTGTATAAAGCTTGCTGCTAAATCACTTGCTGCATCAGTTGTTGGTCCAATTCAGCTTCACGCTGAACGTCAGATCATCAAGGACGCATTCTTCATGGGTATTTTCCAAGCCCCAGAAGTCACTGCATACACATCTGATCTAAAGGGCATTTCTCCTGCTCCTTACTCACCTGCCTTGTTCTGGAACTTCTGGACCTGGCACTTCTAAAACTAACGAATTGCTTTATAGCAATTAATTAGTTAACTCTCGTGTAGCGGCGCTAAGATAAAGTCTTAGCGCCGCTACATTTTTGAGGTATCAAATTTGTATTCAGGTAATACGGTTTTATAAAGGGGACTTGAGTTGATCGCTTATTTAGGACGGCGCTTTAGCGTCCTATTAGTAATTCTTTTTGGCTCGAGTTTTATCCTTTATAACTTGGCCGCTGTCTCTGGCGATCCACTCGAAGGACTTCGTGGAAGTTTGGATCCTAAAGCCAAGGCGACTATGGCTTCGTTGACAAGAAATTTAAATTTGAATGTTCCGCCCCCAGCTCGGTACTTTATTTGGCTTAAAGGAATATTTGGCGTCTTTACTGGGCATATAAACTTCGGAAATACTCGAACAGGTGAAGCGGTTACTACTGACCTTTCCCATGCAATCCCAACGACCATTCGCCTAATCCTGATGGCCACGGTTATTGCCATAGTTCTTGGAATCGCTTTCGGTATCGTTTCAGCGCTTCGCCAATACAGTCGATTTGATTATGCAATGACCTTTGTCGCCTTCTTAATGTATTCACTTCCGATATTTTGGGTAGCAGTACTTTTGAAGCAATATCTTGCGATTGGGTTTAACAACTTTCTTGAGAAACCAACGATTCCACTACCTGTAATTATCGTCAGCTCTCTGATCAGCGGTTTATTCTGGGGCGCCGTAATTGGTGGGGAGCGCAGGAAAGTCCAGATGATTTTTGCGTCTGCAACGCTTGTAACTGCGGCTATGACCACTTTCTTGAGTGTGACTAAATGGTTCGGCGATCCCGGTTTAGGACCGATTATGATTTTTGGACTGGGCGTTGGAATTGCTTTCACGGTAACTTTTATTTCAACCGGACTGACCAATAGACCAGCCTTAAAGGCTTCCCTAGCGATGGCTGTTATTGGATTAGCGCTCTACTATCCAAATCAATGGCTATTTAAGAAACATTCAGGCACTGGGCTAATAATTTTAATGGCAGTGGCAACACTTCTCATTGCGGCGTTAGTTGGTCGAGGATTTGCAAAGATTGATCGGCGACCAGTTATGCGAACCTCAATGATCACTGCGTTCTTAATTGGAATTTTAACTTTTGCTGATCGATTGATGCAAAACTGGATTCCTTATAGTTCAAGTGATGCGATTAATGGTCGTCCAGTTCCAACTATTGGAGAAGCTAATACTCTATTAGATAGTGGTAATTATTGGTTCACGACGCTAGATACCGTTATGCATCTTCTATTGCCAACTATTGCTCTGACGCTAATCTCATTCGCTGCCTACATCAGATATTCACGCGGAACACTTCTTGAAGTTCTGAATCAGGACTACATTCGCACCGCTCGTGCTAAAGGTTTGACCGAACGAACCGTGATAATGCGCCACGCATTTAGAAATACTCTTATTCCGCTAACCACAATTATCGTGGTGGACTTTGCCAGCATTATTGGCGGTGCCATCATTACCGAGCGGGTGTTCGGATGGCGCGGTATGGGTACCTTGTTTAATACGGCAATTACAAGCTTTGATTTAAATCTTTTAATGGGCGTCTTTTTTGTAACTTCCTCCCTCGCAGTTCTGGCGAATTTAGCGGCAGATCTTCTTTATTCCGCTCTTGATCCGAGAATTAGGGTGGTGGGCAAATAATGTTTGGTAGAAAACGTAAATCTGTTGAGCAAGATATTGCTACGCCAGTTGATATTTCGACTAAAGAAGTTGAGGGTCTGAGCCAAGGTCAATTGGTTCGCCGTCGATTTTTTAGACACCGTGGTGCGGTAATTTCGATGATAATTCTTTCCGCCGTAATTATTTTTGTATTTAGTGCACTAGATGAAAAACTTGGACCGTTCAAATACCATGGTTGGTGGAAATATAAGTTCACTGACCAACCTGATCTAAGTGGTGCAGGTTGTCCAAATGGCATCCTTGGCTGCCCAACTCTTCATGTAATTCCGAGTTTCCTAGGTGGTAAGCACTTTGGAATGGGAGAGCATCCTTTTGGACAGGACGATATTGGCCGGGATTATTTCTCACTTGTAATGCGTGGTGCCCAACGATCCCTGCTCGTCATGTTCATTATCGGCGCGGTTGGTGGAATTATCGGAACTGTTATCGGAGCCATTTCTGGCTTCTATCGCGGCTGGATTGATGCAGTGCTTATGCGCTTCACAGACTTCATTATTACGATTCCTACGATCATTATTGGTTCGGTTGTTGGTTATCACTTTGGAAACCTCGGTGTAACTTTTCTTGCCTTCTACCTTGGGTTATTTGCCTGGACCGGCTTGTCCCGGTTAGTTCGCGGTGAATTCTTAACTCTTAGAGAGCGCGAATTCGTTGATGCGGCTCGAGTTGCTGGGGCAGGTGATCGCCGAATTATCTTCAAGCACATTCTTCCTAACGCAATGGGCGTAATCATTGTTTCGGTTACTTTGATTATGTCTGGCGCGATTTTGCTCGAGACCGCCCTGAGTTATCTAGGTTTTGGAGTTGTTGCTCCCGACGTTTCACTCGGTCTCTTGATCAGTAACTATCAAGATTCCTTCACAACCAGACCTTGGCTATTTTGGTATCCCGGATTATTTATTGTGATGATTGCGCTAAGCGTTAACTTTATTGGTGATGGACTTCGCGATGCATTTGATCCACGCCAGCGTCGTCGAATCTCACGCAAGGAACGCTCCGCTAACTCAAAGTCTGGCGGTAACTAGAGATGAATAATCGTAAAACACAGAGCCAAAATTGCCAGCGTCGAAGCAATTACGATGGCTCGCCAATTCCAAGTATGGCTCATCACGGAATTTTGCTGCGAGGCGAGTTTGTTGAAATTTTTAATTCTAAGTTTGGCCATATGAAGCGCACTTCCAGAATGCGTTTTAGGGGATTCACCGGGGTGCAGGTATCCGGTACTACCAGCATCGATTCCGCGCAGCTCAGTCTCATGGATAGTTCGCGCATGGTGCCGGCCGGGAATTGGCGCGGCCCAGACCGAGATCTCTCGCGAAGTAGTTTTGAATGTGAGCGACCACTTGGTATCAACTTCAACAACTTGATCCCAACTCAAATTGAATTCATCAAATGGGTTAATGATTCGTACTCCTTCATCAAAGAAAGTTATTTTGGTGCGCAGAAATACCAGGTAAACCAGAGCACAGGCAGTCGCGGACCACAAAATAGTTGCCGCGTTGCTTTGGAAACTTTGAAAATTTGGGGTTCGAATGATTTCGATAACAATAACGCCACAGATCAAAAAAGTTATTCCAGCAAAGAAGTAACCGCTCTTTGGGCGAAAGTCCTGCGGGTTGTTCATGTTGCTATCTTCCCACAATCGGCATTTAAGATCGGAAGGGCGCAACTCACATGAGCGATCCAGTCTTAAAAGTTGAAAACTTTGGTGTTGAGTTTTGGGTTGACGGTACTTGGTATCCAGCAGCCATCGGAATGAATTTTGAAGTTGAAGCCGGTCGAACTCTTGCAATCGTCGGAGAGTCTGGTGCTGGAAAATCTACAATCGGGATGGGATTAATGAGCCTACTCGCTTCTAATGCGCGAGTGACTGGCAGCGTAAAGATCAAGGGCGAAGAAATGCTGGGCGCGAAGCCAGCAGTGCTGCGCAAGAATCGCGGCAAAGAAGTTGCCTACATTTTCCAGGAGCCAATGACTGCGCTCAATCCGGTTTATACGATTGGTTTTCAAATAATTGAAACTCTGCGCAATCACTTCGACATGGGACCAAAAGAAGCAAGAGCGCGTGCGATTGAATTACTGGGGATGGTTGAGATTCCAGATCCAGAAACTTCAGTTGATAAGTATCCGCATCAACTCTCTGGTGGCCAACGGCAACGCGCAATGATTGCCCAAGCTCTGGCTTGCGATCCTGGCTTACTTGTTGCAGATGAGCCAACAACAGCTCTTGATGTAACCGTTCAGGCTGAAATTCTCGATTTAATGCGTGGGCTGCGCGAGCGTTTAAATTCGGCAATCCTTCTCATCACTCATGACATGGGCGTTGTAGCGGATATGGCCGATGAAATTTTGGTTATGAAAAATGGCCTGACAGTTGAGCACGGCAGCGCCGATCAAATTTTCAATAACCCACAACACCCTTATACGAAAGAATTACTAGCCGCGGTGCCTAAGTTAGGCTCGACTTCCGCACGTACTTCGCCATACCAAGTGAATGCCAAACCCAAACCCGTTATCAAATTAGAGAACGTAACTATCGAATATCCAAAGCGTGGTCGGATCCCGGCATTTACCGCCGTTAAGAATTTTAATTTAGAAGTTTATCCAGGTGAAATCGTTGGTCTCGTTGGGGAATCTGGTTCCGGCAAAACAACCGTCGGCCGGGCCGCAATTGGACTGCTGCCGATCAAAGAAGGCCGGCTAGAAATTGTTGGCAATGACATAAGTCATGCGAATGCCAAGCAACTTTCTAAAATTCGCCGCCACACCGGAATTGTTTTTCAAGATCCAGCATCATCGCTAAATCCAAGACTTCCAATTGGTGAAAGCATCGGCGAGCCGATCTTCTTGGCTGGCCTAATGAAGGGAAAAGAACTCGAACGCAAAATTGAAGATTTGTTGGATCAAGTTGAACTGCCACGAAGCTATCGAAATCGCTTCCCGCACGAACTTTCTGGCGGCCAACGCCAGCGCATAGGTATCGCACGGGCACTTGCCTTAACTCCTGATCTTTTGATTGCTGATGAACCAACTTCAGCACTTGATGTATCTGTGCAAGCCCGCTTCCTAGAATTACTTCAAGAACTACAAGAATCTCTAAACTTTGCCTGCATCTTCATTAGCCATGACTTGGCTGTAGTAGATATTTTGGCGCACCGTATTGCGGTTATGCAGGATGGTGAATTGGTTGAAGTTGGAACCAGGGACGAAATATTGAAGAACCCACAAAAGGCCTACACACAACGATTGCTAGCCTCGGTTCCAGTTCCGAATCCCGCTGAACAGAAATTGCGAAGAGAGATCAGATTGGCGAACAAATGAGCGCTTACCGTTCGCCAATTTTTGAGATCGCAGACCGTTACACCAATGAAATAGTTAAGTTCAGTCCGATCCTTGCAACCGACTTGGGAGTGCCGGGATTTGAAACGAAACTTGATGACTTCTCGTTAGCCGCCAATAAAAAGAGCACTGCCTATCAGAAGAAAATATTGTTAGAACTTCTAGCCATGAACCCAATCGATGAAATCGATCGAATTGCAAAAACCGTAATGGTTGAGCGGATTTCCTCAGATATTCAAACCGCCGATTCGTTAGAAGAATATGCGATCTTTGGGGCAATCCAGTCGCCAGTTTCATCAATTCGACAAGTATTTGAACTTATGGAACATGAGAGCAAAGACGATTTTTTAAATATCGCACTTCGCCTTCGTGAAGTTCCAACGGCCTTTGAAAGCTGGAAATCACTCCTCTTGGATGTTGCAGCCGCAGGTAAAACAGCAGCGCGCCGCCAAGCACTCGGTGTTGCTGATCAACTCAAAGTTCACTCTGATGGCAATTATCAAATTTTCGTGAAATCGATCGATCCGCAAGGTAAATATCCAGAGTTAATGGCGGGTGCGTTAATTGCGCAGCAGGCTTGTCTTGAACTTGAAAAATGGATGCGTTCGACTTACGTGCCGCTCACCAATTCAACTGACGCAGTTGGCATTGAACGCTATGAAATATGGGCGCAAAAATATACGGGTGCCAAGTTAAACCTTCGGGAAGTTTATGAATGGGGAATTGCGGACCTGGCCCAAATAAATGAGCGGATGTGGCGCGCTGCGGCAAAGATCAAGCCGGAAGCTAAATCACTTCGCGAGGTGGCAGATTTTCTAGAAAGCGATCCCAAGTATGTAATTCATGGCACCGATGCGCTCCTCGCCAAATTGCGCGAGTTCACTGATGCCGCAGTCGAACAACTCGATGGGATTCATTTTGACATCGATCCCCGAATTAAATTCTGCGATGCCAGGCTGGCACCAGAAGGGGCGTCGTCGGCGGCTTATTACATTCAACCGAGCGAGGATTTGTCACGTCCTGGAACAACTTGGTTTCCGACTTTGGGCAAGGACGAATTTAGTTTCTGGCATATTGCTTCAACTTGGTACCACGAGGCACTCCCTGGCCATCACCTCCAATGCGCAACAGTGATAATCGAAAAAGAAAGATTGAGTAGGTTCCAAATTTCAGGAGCTTGGATCAGTGGTTATGGCGAAGGTTGGGCGCTTTATGCAGAGCGTTTAATGGATGAACTCGGCGCATTTAGTGACCCCGGATTCGAGATGGGCTATTTATCTGGCCAAGCACTTCGGGCGGCAAGAATTGTTGTAGATATTGGAATGCACTTGGGCTACCAGGATTTTGATGGTGAAATTTGGAACGCAGAATCGGCCTACAAGATTCTTTACGAGCGCGCGCTGCTTGATGAAGACTCTTCTAGAGATGAAGTTGATCGCTATCTAGCCATTCCTGGCCAAGCGATTTCATACAAGGTGGGCGAGCGTTTTTGGCTTGAAGCGCGGGAAGCTGCTAAGACGCGACTCGGAGATCGTTTTGATTTGAAGGCTTTCCACTCATTTGCTCTTCGTATTGGCCCAATGGGGCTAGATGCATTTGCAAGTGAGTTGGCAAATTGGGAGAACGTCCGGAGTAACTAATGCCCCGTGCCTACTGGAAGTTGTGGTTCGCAACAGCAATTTCTAATTTAGGGAACGGCGTTTCAATTGTTGCCTATCCATGGATTGCATCATCCATTACGCGCTCACCACTCACACTTTCAATTATTGGCTTGATGGGAACCCTGCCCTGGTTATTTTTTAGTCTTCCAGCCGGAGTGATAACTGATCGAGTCGATCGGCGTAAATTAATTATTTCAATGGATGTTATGCGAGGTGTTATAACTGCAGGTGTCGCAATTGCGGTCTGGTCCAGCTCGACTAAATTCACCTTGATTCATGATGTTTCTAAGATCTCAGTGGTTCATTCAAATACTCTTTTATTAACGCTCTTAATGCTTGCCGCCTTCTTGTTGGGCTGTGGGGAGGTGCTGGGCAATAATGCTTCGCAAACTTTCATTCCCAAAATCGTCCCCACTGAAAAGCTGCAGGATGCAAATGGAAAACTTTGGGTCGCAGAGTCGCTCACTTCTGATTTTATGGGCCCACCCCTCGCCGCATTCCTACTTGGAATCTCGGTGATTATTCCCTTTATTTTTGATGCCGCGAGTTTCTTTTTTTCCGCTGGGCTTATCCTTTTAATAGTTGGAAATTTTAAATCAAATGACTCAGCTGAGAAGGCAGTACCAGCAACCTTTCGAAAAGATTTATCCGAGGGGCTGACCTGGCTCTGGCGCCATAAGTTTTTGCGGCCACTTGCCTTCACACTGGGCGCACTTAATTTCCAAACATCCCTTGGGTTCGCTGTCCTAATTCTCTTTGCCCAAGAAATTCTCAAGACCAACGTTTTAACCTTTGGCTTACTGAGCACCGGCGCAGCCGTAGGTGGAACGATCGGCGGAATCTTTGGCCCCCGAATATCAGCACGGCTGGGTCGCGGCCGGACTGTCCAGATTGCCTTAATTGGATTCCCAAGCATCGCGCTTATCGGCGGTCTCATATCCTCATGGCAGATTGCCTGGCTGTTATTTGGATTGGAATCCTTTATTGGAATCGTCTGGAATGTTGTAACGGTTTCCTTGCGACAAGAAATCATCCCCGATCAACTACTTGGTCGCGTGAATAGTGTTTATCGCTTCTTCGCACTCGGGACGATGCCGCTGGGGGCAATTTTAGGTGGGCTGGTCGTGACCTTGAATCAGCACTTTATGAATAGGCAGTGGGCGCTGCGCTCGCCCTTATTGCTATCGGCGCTTTTGGGGATCTTTACCTGCATTTATGCCATCCCAAAATTAACCACGGCAAAAATTGAAGCAGCGCGCACAGAGGCAGCCGCTAAGTAGTTACTTCTTATTCGCGTAAAAGCGCCCCAGAAAATCTTTTTTAAAATCTAAGAAGTCGCCATTATTAATGGCCCCACGCATCTGATCCACAAGCCTTACGATAAATCTTTCATTATGAATTGTTGCCAGAGTCGAGCCAATCATCTCCTTGCCCCGGAAGAGGTGATTCAAATATGCCGCGGTGTAGTTCTTGCAGGTATAGCAATCGCATTCGCTATCAATCGGGTTGAAGTCTCGATTGTATTTTGCATTTGAAATATTTACGCGACCGTCATTTGTGAAAACCGCGCTAGTGCGTGCTTGTCTGGAAGGAGCGACGCAGTCAAAAGTATCAGCGCCATTTTCTACCCCAACGAATAGGTCATCCGGCTCACCAATTCCAAGCAAATGGCGTGGCTTATTTGCTGGAAGTTCTTCGGACATCCAACTTACGATCGTTCCTAGATTCTCTTTGTCGAGTGCGCCACCCAGACCAAAACCATCAAAGCTGACACCATCCATGGACATAGAACCAAGATCTTGTGCAGCTTTTCGTCGCAGGTCTTCATACTGGGCGCCTTGAAGCACGCCCCAAAGTGCTTGATATGGCTTGGTTTCTCGCTGCTTGGTTAATCGATCGTGCTCTACTAAACAGCGTTGGGCCCAAAGCCTGGTTCGCTCTAAGGATTTTTCTTGGTACTTGCGGGTGTTGTGAAGAGTCGTGCATTCATCAAATGCAAAAATAATATCCGCACCAAGTTGGTGCTGCACTTGCATAGATATTTCTGGCGTGAACCGGTGCATCGATCCATCGAGGTGCGACTTAAAAGTAACGCCATCGTTATCTACGTGGGCGAGGCGCTCCTTTTTATCGGCGATAACTTCATCTGAGCGAAAAGTTTCATCGTTCATTGCGATAACTTTTTTGAAGCCAACTCCAAGTGATAGAACTTGGAACCCGCCGCTGTCGGTGAAAGTTGGCCCAGACCAATTCATAAACTGTCCTAGGCCACCGGCTTCATCGACCGTCTCTGGACCGGGCTGGAGGTAGAGGTGATAGGCATTAGCTAAGAGGGCTTGGGCACCAAGTTCGGCCATAGATTCTGGTAGAACCGATTTAACGGTTGCTTTTGTTCCCACTGGAATGAAGGCCGGGGTTTGAATTTCACCATGTGGAGTTTTAATAATTCCGGTGCGACCTTGCGAATTTGTGAGTTGTTTTAAATTCTCAAATACAAATCCGCTCATGGGTTAATTATCTACTTTCTACGCTCTTACCGTAATCAGAGTACCGATTTGGATGAAATCCGCTTAAAACCCCCAAATTGGGCGATTTAACGCTATTTCTGGGCTACCAAATTCGAACCCGCTCGTTTTCGGGCAAGAAAAGACCATCATTCTCGGTTATTCCAAAGGCTTCGTAGAACTCATCGAGGTTTCGGACGACTTGATTGCAGCGAAATTCATCGGGGGAGTGTGGATCGGTTGCAACACGTCGGCGAACTTCTTCAGCCCGCATCTTCTGGCGCCAGCATTGGGCCCAGCCCATAAAGAGTCTCTGGTTGCCGGTGAGGCCATCAATCACTGGTGAACTCTTGCCGTTTAGTGATAGTTGGTAGGCCTTAATCGCGATAGTTAGGCCACCTAAGTCGCCGATATTTTCGCCAATAGTTAGCGCACCATTTACGTGAACGTCTTGGGCTTCAAGTGGGCGCAGCTCTTCATATTGGGCAATTAATTTTGCGGCTCGTTTTTCAAACTCGGTTCGGTCCGAATCAGTCCACCAATTATTTAGATTGCCATCGCCGTCGTACTTCGAACCTTGGTCATCAAAACCATGTCCAATTTCGTGGCCAATCACCGCGCCAATGCCGCCATAGTTTGCGGCGTCATCTGCTTCTAAATCAAAGAAGGGCGGCTGCAAGATTGCTGCCGGAAATACGATTTCATTCATCCCCGGGTTGTAATAAGCGTTTACGGTCTGCGGCGTCATGAGCCATTCGGTCCGATCAACTGGTGCACCGATTTTTGCATATTCAAAATCCTGGTTGAATTTTGAAATGCGGGCCAAGTTGCCAAGCAAGTCGGTGGCACTTATTTCAAGCTTTGAGTAATCGCGCCACTTATCTGGATAGCCAATTTTTGGCGTGAACTTGTCGAGCTTTTCAAAGGCTTTAGATTTGGTCTCTGGGCTCATCCAATTAAGTGCCGCGATATCAATACGATAGGCCTCAATCAGATTTACTACTAGGCCAACCATTCGCTCTTTTGCGGCTGGCGGGAAATGCTTTTCAACATAAATCTGCCCAACCGCTTCTCCCAGTGATCCTTCGACCAAGCCAACGCCACGCTTCCAACGCGCCTTTAACTCTGGTGTTCCGGAGAGTGTGGTCCCATAAAAAGCAAAGTTCTCATTTACAAATTCGCTGCTCAAGTAGGAAGCAGCGCCAGATAGCAAATGCCAAGCGAGCCACGAGCTCCAAGCCGTGGCATCAAAGTTTTCGAGAAGCTTGCCAACACCAGTGAAGAAAGATGGTTGGCGAACGATTACCGAATTAAAGGCCGCAGCCGGTGCGCCGCAAGAGGCGAGCCACAAATCCCAATCCAGGCCAGTTGATGAGCCCTTCAATTCTTGGATCGTCATTTTGTTATATGTCAGAGTCGCATCGCGATCTCGCACCTGATCCCAGTGATGAGAAGCAATTTGAGTTTCCAAATCAAAGATGCGCTTGGCATGATCTGCCGGGTTTGCAATCTTTGCCAGGGTAAACATTTTTTCGATGTGCGTTAGGAGAGCGGTACGGATTTCGGCGAATTCTTCCTCGCGGTAGTAGGCCTCATCAGGAAGGCTCAGGCCAGATTGACCTACATAAATAATGTTGGAGGTGGAATCCATATTGTCAGTGGTTATGTATTGATAGAACAAACCACCCAGTCCCAAGCTTTCAAATTCACCTAAAGTCTTATGGAATTCATTCGCATCTTTTACGGCCAGCGCTTTGGCCAAGTAATTCGCAACTGGTTCCAGGCCGAGAGTGTTCGCGCAGGCTTCATCCATGAAGGAGCGGTAGAGATCACCAATTTTTTGGGGGATTGAATTGGGAGTACTAGCCCCGGCCGATAGTCCTTCAATAATTTGGCGGACGTGCAATTCGGCTTGTTCGTAGAGCTGATAGAAGGCGCCATCGGAGGAGCGGTCTGCCGGAATTTCTGCGCTATCAATCCAGGTTCCGTTTACGTGACGATACAAGTCGTCCTGGGGGCGCACGCTGGGCTTGATGTGTTTTAGGTCGATTCCGCTTCTCATATGGGCGAGCCTATTACAACCCTATTGCAACCCTGTTACAACAACGCATAAAAGACCCTTGAAAAGAAGTAATTCAACTTTCAACTAAATCGTTATTCGTCTAAACTTTATTCATGGCCGGAAAATCAAACGCTAATTCGGGGGAGCCAAAATGGCTAAACCCCCGCGAAATGACCGCCTGGCGTTCCTACATTGTCGCCTCGCGCAGATTGCTTGAGGCGTTGGAATTGGATCTAGAGAACCATGATCTATCTATGGCCGACTATGAAGTCCTAGCCCAATTGAGTGATGCACCGGGTCGCCGGCTTCGGATGAGCGAGCTCGCCGAGATCGCCATGATTTCAAAGAGCCGCCTATCGCACCGAATGAAAGTTATGGAAGCCGCAGGTTGGGTCCGCCGCGAAGAATGCACCGAAGATAAGCGAGGCTACTTTGCAGTGATGACTGATAAGGGTTGGAAGGCGATAGTCAAAGCCGCCCCTGACCATGTGAACAGTGTTCGCAACCGATTGGTGGATCACCTGACTTCTAAGGACCAGGAAGATTTGTCAAAGATTTTTAATCGAGTAACCGACAAACTGCGAGATCAATTTATTGAAGAGGGCGCCTCAATAAAGAAATAGTAATTTTTCAACGAAATGAAAAAGCCCCGTTGCTTTCGCAACGGGGCTTTTCAAGCTAATAAATTACTTAGCAGCTGCCTTCTTGCGACGGCGCTTCTTTGGAGCAGCAGCCTTAGCAGCTGCCTTCTTGCGACGCTTTGGAGCAGCCTTCTTAGCTGCTGCCTTCTTACGGCGCTTCTTTGGAGCTGCTTTCTTAGCAGCTGCCTTCTTGCGACGCTTTGGAGCAGCCTTCTTAGCAGCTGCCTTCTTACGGCGCTTTGGAGCTGCTTTCTTAGCAGCTGCCTTCTTGCGACGCTTCTTTGGAGCTACTGCCTTAGCAGCGGCCTTCTTGCGACGACGCTTTGGAGCTACTGCCTTAGCAGCTGCCTTCTTGCGACGCTTTGGAGCAGATTTCTTCTTAGCTGCAGCCATGTACATCTCCTAATCAGAATAGTTCGATCCGTCACCGAACCTGTTCATGTATAAGGGTGCCAGTGTTTGCAAAAAGTTTCCACTATTTTGAGTGAAAAATGCCCTGCGTGTCGCAACATTATTTTTTTCTTTTTTTGTGCATTTCAACAAATTTTCTTGTTGAATTTCGAAAAATTACTGATCAGTTTCGGAATTTTTCTCGTTTTTTTGTTGAATTTCCCGAATTTGGCGTTGTTGGACCGCAAATTTATTGGTTCGGACGTCATATTTTCGAAAATTAGGGAGTGCAGAGGCCGCTAAACCAACAATTCCAATACATAGAAGTCCACCACTGATTACCGAAGTTCTTAAATTTGTCCAAGCAGCAACCGATCCGGCACGCATCTGACCACCAAGTGGACCTACTGAGTAAGAGAGTAATTCGATGCCAGCCAAACGACCACGTAGTTCATCCGGGATTGATTGGTTCCAAATTGCACCCCGGAAAAGTGCGCTAACCATGTCGGAGGCACCTGCAAGACCAAGGAATAAAATTATGAAGAAGAGCGATTTGCTGACCCCGGCCATTGTGATGGCTGCACCCCAACCAATTGCAGCAACCATGACGGCGCGACCATGGTGGGGATAGTTTTTAATCCACCCACTTGTGAGGGTTACCAAAATTGAACCAATAGTCCCGGCTGCATAGAACAAACCAAGTGCCCATCTGGCATGAATTTGGTCAGCCCAAAACGGGAAGAGGGCATTTGGCATAGCGAAGAACATCGCCGCCAGATCCACCAAGTAAGTGCCCAGCAGGTCTTTGCGCGATGTTGCATACCTAATGCCTTCGAACATACTTTGCATCGTGGGAATTTCATTTGCTTTCGTCGGCTTAACAGATCGAACTCGCGCAATCAAAATTAGCGAAACTACATATGTCGCAACATCGACTAAATAGGCCGAACCAATACCGAAAGTCGCCAGCAAAATTCCAGCAAGTGCTGGGCCAGTGATGACTCCGGTCTGCCAGCGAAGGGACATCAGCGCACTTGCCGAAGGCAGATCAGAATGACCAACAAGTCTCGGCAATATTGCATCGGCACTTGGTCGTTGCAGTCCATCGAGAGCAGCAAATGTTGCACCCACTATGTAGAGCCAGACCAAATGGGGGTGGGACAACCTAGAGTTGATAAAGAGGGACAGGGTTGCAAACAGGCAGAAGAGTTCAGTTATCCAGATCATCTTCTTTCGGTCAACCTTGTCGGCGAGCACCCCGCCGTAAAGCCCAAAAATGATTAATGGGATGAGTTCAACGGCGCCCATAAGCCCGACGGCGATATATGAGTTGGTTAGTTCTTTAATTTGAAAGGGGAGCGCTACGTAGGTGATCATGGAACCGAAATAACTGATTAACCCGGCGCCCCAAAGCAACCTGAAATCCCGAAACTTTCGCAACGGTGAGATATCGACTGCGATTTTTTTTAACATCGCCATATCGTAGGTGTTAAGTAAGTTAGAAAGCCCTAATTAAAGGATTGTTCTGGACCTGGAAATTCTCCACTTGCGACATCCCCAGCCCACTCCTTTGTGGCGGCCAACATCTCAGCTCGCAGGTTTCGATATGCCTTTGCCAGCTTGGGAGGCGCAGCAGTCAAGCCCATTAAGTCTGTCCAAACAAGTACCTGGGCATCGCAACCATTGCCAGCCCCAATTCCTATAACAGGAATAGTTAGTTCTTTTGAAATTTGCGCCGCTAATTCCGTTGGAACCAATTCAAGTACTAATGCAAAGACACCAGCCTCCTGAAGAGCTTGCGCCTCAGACTTAATTCGAGCGGCATCTTCGCCGCGACCTTGAACTTTGAAGCCACCCAGGGCATGTACTGATTGTGGCGTTAAGCCGAGGTGGCCCATAACCGGTATTCCCGATTCAATTAATTTGCGAATTTGTGGGATGGAGCGCGACCCACCTTCGAGTTTTACGGCGTGCGCTTTTGCTTCCTTAAAAAATCTAATGCCAGTCTGCAGTGCGGCTTCTGGTCCAGATTCATAAGACCCAAATGGGAAGTCGGCAACGACCATGGCACGTTCGGTTGAATTCACGACAGCTCTGGTTAGTGGGATTAAATCATCGACGGTAACTGGGATTGTGTTCTCTTCGCCAAAGAAATTATTTCCGGCGCTGTCGCCAACGAGTAGGACTGGGATGCCGGCCTCATCAAAAATGCTGGCAGCCATCTGCTCATAGCTCGTGAGCATGGCCCACTTTTCGCCACGTTTTTTCATGGCGGCTAAATCCGAGATCGTTACACGGCTCATAAATTCTCCCCAATGCGCAGTAACTCACTGTCTCAAGGCCTCAAGGGTCCCTGGCTTATCGCGAGTTGCGTGGCTAAAAGTTTAGCGGGGTACTCTTGTTATATGGAAGCCAGAATCGGTCAATTAAGAGTTGCCTTGGCTCAGATCAATCCACGAGTTGGAGATTTGAGCGGCAATTCTGATCTGATCGCTTCGTATGCCACAAAAGCTACTGAGGCTGGCGCACACGTTTTAGTTCTGCCTGAAATGATCTTGACCGGCTATCCCGTTGAAGATTTAGCCCTTCGCCAGACTTTCCGCAAGGCCAGCAAAATTGCGGTGACCGAACTTGCGGCCCGATTGAATTCGCAAGGCAGTGGTGAGTTGCTGACTGTTGCCGGTTATCTAGATGGAAGTGAAGACCAACGGCCACAGAACGCAGTTGCAATTATTTATCGGGGCGAAATTGTGGCCAGGTATATCAAGCACCACCTACCTAACTACGGCGTTTTTGATGAGTATCGAAATTTTGTATCTGGAACTAATTCATTAGTTGTTCGTTTGCATGGCGTCGATATCGGCATTGCAATTTGCGAGGACATCTGGCTGGATGCCGGCCCGGTTGCCGAACTCACGGCCCGGACTCCTGGGTTGGTCTTGGTTCCAAATGGCAGCCCGTTCGAGCGAAATAAAAATGACACCAGATTTGAACTAGTTAGAAATCGTGCAAAGACGATTGGCGCACCACTTGCTTATGTAAATATGACAGGTGGTCAGGATGACTTGGTATTTGATGGCGACAGCATCGTTGCTGATGCGAATGGCCAGCTCATCGCCAGAGCCCCACAATTCCATGAAGGGCTTATGGTCGTCGATCTAGATTTGAAAGTCGCCAGCAGTGAGCCCGATGTAATTCTTTCCGAAACACCAATCCCACGCTACGAAAAGTTGACTCATGGCCGGGCACTTCGCATGAGTGATGCGGCGCAGATCTGGCAGGCACTTGTGGTTGGACTTCGAGACTATGTTGCGAAGAATAATTTCCCTAGCGTTTTGCTAGGGCTTTCTGGTGGGATCGATTCCGCACTTGTCGCAGCGATTGCTGCTGATGCGATTGGTGGCGAGCATGTATTTGGCGTCGGACTTCCAAGCAAGTACTCATCTGATCATTCACTTTCCGATGCTGCCGAATTGGCCAAGAACATCGGATTAAATTATCGAGTCATTGAAATTGAACCAATGGTTTCGGCCTACCTGGCAAATGTTGGTCTTACGGGTGTTGCCGAAGAGAATCTCCAGGCCCGAGTGCGCGGCACAACTTTGATGGGACTTTCAAATCAAGAAGGACATTTGGTTCTTGCAACTGGAAATAAGTCAGAGTTAGCGGTGGGTTATTCAACACTTTACGGCGACGCAGTTGGTGGGTTTGCGCCAATTAAAGATTTATTTAAAAGCGATGTCTGGGCGCTGGCAACTTGGCGAAATAAGATGGCAACTGACCGAGGCGAGGTTGCACCGATCCCAGTCAATTCAATAACAAAGGAACCAAGCGCTGAACTTCGGCCAGACCAGAAGGACACCGACTCATTGCCTGATTACAAAGTTTTAGATCAAATACTGAGTATTTATATCGATGAGGATCTGGGTTTAAATGGTGTTCTTGCGGCAGGTTTTGATCTTGAGCTAGCAACCAAGATTCTTCGCATGGTGGATGCGGCCGAGTACAAGCGACGCCAGTACCCGCCAGGTACCAAGATTTCTAAGCGGGCCTTTGGCAAAGATCGCAGACTTCCGATCACTTCGGCCTGGCGCGAACGCTCCTAACCTTTGCGCTTCCTCTTGCAAGCGACTGGCAATTAGACATATGGCGTTTGCGTAATTTAGTATTTATCCAGGTCACGAGTTCCAGGTTTTAGCCCCGGCTTACTGGACGGCAACCCTCCACCACGGTGGGGTGCTCCGGGTGAAGACCAGGTCAAATGCAAATTGCATTTGGCAAGCGTGGGTCGCATAAATATTCGACCCCCTTATTTCTGGGAGGTATGTAATGTCATTTTCATTAGATAAATCTTCATTCGAAACTCGCCAAGTACATGCGGGTCAAGTTCCTGATCCAACAACTGGCGCTCGCGCGCTTCCGCTGTATCAGACAACTGCTTATCAATTCCGCGATACCAAGCATGCTGCCGATCTCTTTGGGTTAGCAGAACTTGGAAACATCTACACCAGAATCATGAACCCAACTCAGGATGCGGTTGAACAACGGATCGCCTCTCTTGAAGGTGGCGTAGCTGCACTTCTACTGGCATCAGGTTCGGCCGCGACAACATATGCAATTTTGAACGTGGCAGAAGCTGGCGATCACATAGTTTCTTCACCAAGTCTTTATGGTGGTACTTACAACTTGTTCCACTACACCTTGAAGAAATTCGGAATCGATGTCACCTTCGTAGAAGACCCATCTGATCCTGCTTCATGGCAGGCTGCTGTGCGTCCAAACACCAAGGCATTCTTTGGTGAGACCATCGCAAATCCAAAGAACGAAGTATTGGATATTTCAACGGTCGCAGATGTAGCGCATAAGAACAATGTGCCACTTATCGTCGATAACACCGTTGCAACACCATTCCTCATTCGTCCATTCGAACATGGTGCAGACGTGGTTGTTCACTCTGCGACTAAGTTCCTCTCCGGACACGGAAACTCAGTTGTGGGCGCTGTTGTTGATGCTGGCACATTTGATTATGCCAAGCATCCAGAAAAGTTCCCAAGCTTTAATCAACCAGATCCAAGTTATAACGGTTTGGTTTATGCCCAGGCTCTTGGAGTTGGCTCGGCGTTCGGAGCAAACCTTTCTTACATCTTCAAGATCCGCCTGACACTTCTTCGCGATACCGGCGCTGCAGTAAGTCCATTTAACGCCTGGTTACTAGCACAAGGACTTGAGACGCTCTCACTTCGCATTGAACGACATGTTTCAAATGCGCAGGCGCTAGCCAAGTGGCTTGAGACCCAACCAGAAGTTCTAAAAGTTAACTATGCATCCTTGCCATCATCGCCATGGAACAAGTTGGCCACAAAGTATGCGCCAAAGGGAAGTGGCTCAGTCTTATCGTTTGAAATTAAGGGCGGCATTGAATCTGGCAAGAAGTTTGTTGAGGCGCTTAAGCTCCATTCACATGTTGCAAATATCGGCGATGTTCGCTCACTTGTGATTCATCCAGCATCAACAACTCACTCGCAACTATCACCGGCTGAACAATTAACAGCTGGCGTAACACCAGGTCTTATCCGACTTTCTGTCGGCATCGAAAACATCGAGGATATCAAGACTGATATCACTGATGGTTTCGCTGCTAGCAAATAGTTCCTAAGTTATTAAGCAAAAATTAACTTATGGCCAGTAATAGTAATTCTGTCGTCACCGGAGCATGGCTTGAAACCCATGACTCTGGTGATCGGCAATTTCTAAAACTGGGGGATTTAGAGCTCGAATCTGGTGAAAAATTATTAGACACAACCATTGCGTATCAAACTTGGGGGAAGTTAAATTCCAAGGGCGATAACGCAATATTGGTGAACCATGCGCTAACTGGTTGGTCGGATGTTCCAGGTTGGTGGCCTTCGATGGTTGGCCCTGGACTGCCATTAGATACCGATAAATATTTCATCATCTGTCCAAATGTAATTGGCGGTTGCCAAGGAAGCACTGGTCCATCATCGATTGCCCCTGATGGAAAGCGTTGGGGCAGTAGATTTCCAACCCTAACAATTCGTGACATGGTGGGCGCCGAACTTGCATTAACCAATGCCCTTGGGATTTCACATTACATACTGGCTGTAGGGCCATCTCTTGGTGGTATGCGCGCGCTGGAATGGGCGATTCAACATCCGGACCGCGTAAATGCAATTTGCACAATTGGTTCATCCGCAGTTGCAACCGGCGATCAGATTGGTGCCGCATCAATTCAAATTCGTGCAATAAAAACGGATCGCCATTACAACAATGGTGACTATTACGAACAAGAGTTGGGCCCGGTTGAAGGTATGGGAATTGCTCGTCGAATTGCCCACCTCACTTATCGAACTGAAACTGAGATGGATGTGCGCTTTGGTCGCGAACTTCAAGGCGATGACACCGGACGATTTGCCGTTGAGTCTTATCTAGATCACCAAGCCCAAAAACTCGCGAAACGATTTGATGCGAATACATACATCGCCCTCACCGAAGCAATGAACTCGCACGATGTTGGTCGCGATCGCGGCGGCGTCGCCGAGGCGCTTGCCACAATCACCATCCCAGTACTTGTTGTCTCGATTGATTCTGACCGACTATTCCCACCGCGCCTGCAAGAGGAGATTGTTGAGCTCACGCCAACAGCACAGCCACTAGTGACCATTTCCTCGCCTTTTGGCCATGATGGATTCCTAATTGAGGTCGAAACCGTGGGAGAAGTGCTCCGGACGGGTCTGGCGATCGGAATTTCACGAAATAAGTAGCCACGGGTGCCCGAAAGTCGAAATGGATGTGCATTTAACCCTGTGGACAATTTATAATATAGTCAAGCAAGTTTCGCTGGTCCGATGAGAGGCCAGGCAAACCAAAGGATGATCTGTGGCTGTAATTCGTGCGCTCAAAAATGGCGCTAGCAAGAAGAAGTCGGTTGCGAAAACTCCCGCAAAGAAGAGCGCTGTTAAAAAAGTTTCCGCAAAATCAACTGCGAAGCCCGTAAAGAAATCCGCGACAAAGAAAATTACAAAGAAGCCTGCAGGAAAGAAATTATTTCCGACCAAAGCTGAATTAGAAGCGCTAAAAATCGCACGCGCTGCCGAAGAGCAAGCAAAGGCCGATAAGAAGGCCACCGGAAAGAAACTATTTCCAACTAAGGCCGAACTAGAGGCTCGTCGACTTGCTGCACTTGGAGTAAAAGCACCGGTTGCTGGAAAGACCGATAAAGCCGGAAAGCCAATTGTCACCAAGATTGATGGCGAAGAAGTTGAACTTGAAGAGATTGAACTTGAAGATTTAGAAACTCTTGTCGAAGAAGTAAAAGAGATTATTGAAGATGAGAAAGAGAACGAAATTCGTGTCGTTAACGTTGCGGAAGAATCTCAGAACGAAGAGAACGCATTCACTATCAAAGACTCCGAAGAAGATGATGCGCCAGTACAAACAGTTCTAACCGCGGGCGCAACCGCTGACCCAGTTAAGGATTATTTAAAGCTGATCGGACGGGTACCACTACTTAATGCTGAGATGGAAGT
>Ga0194045_1000041_pt1 | contig 33483 bp, 35 predicted proteins | sample JunL6211m_MetaG_FD_161686 | JGI IMG/M metagenome (GOLD analysis project Ga0194045, IMG submission 161686) | Anoxic zone freshwater microbial communities from boreal shield lake in IISD Experimental Lakes Area, Ontario, Canada - Jun2016-L626-11m | ecosystem: Environmental > Aquatic > Freshwater >...
CCCCCCAATGTATTGGAATATTCGAATATTCGAATATACTTTGTTTATTTAGGTGGTGGTGTGAATTACGCAAAATTTAATGGAGGAACTTATAATTCGGGTACAATATCTGGAGCTTCTTTAATTATTCCAGCAAACCCCTACGACTACCACAATGATTTTGATGATAGCCAGAGTACTACTCTGGCGGTGGACGTAATTGTCTCAGTACTCTGGGTTACGTCTGGCGGTGATGTATACGTAAATGTTGGCACATTTACGTATACATCACCGCCAGACATTTGTCTTCTCAAAAACACGCCAGTGTTAATTACCAATAATAAATATGTCAATATACAAGACCTTGAAGTAGACGATGTCATCCAAGCACCTATTTCCAACAAGCAACACAAAATAAAACGCATTCTTCACAACACTCATAATTATCATCATTTAAATCCTTACAACGTTCCGTATAAAATTCCCAAGCACTTTTTTACATCGCTATACGAAGTTAAAACACCCACGCAAGATATTTACATCTCTGGTTTCCACGCCTTGTTATTTTCCGCCAATGATAATCAATATAAAATGCTTGATGCCAACCAGATCCAAGAGTTTTCACAAGTTCCCATCAAGGAGTTAAAAGAACTGGGTTATGTCAACGACAATGACGAGATTGATTATTACAATATCGAGCTTGATGATGTGGACGGGATGATTGTTGGGGGCGTTCCTGTAGAGACTGTGGGGCTAAAGACTTTATAACTTAAATTTTCTAATTAATTAGAAAATTTAAACTTTAATTATAAATGACAAGATATAAACTACCGGCAGGAATAGGTTATACAAGTAGTGGAATTCCGAAAATTTTCCACCAAATATGGATTGGGTCTGTTGTTCCTCCAGCATTAAAGCCAATAATGAGCACGTTTAAAAAAATGGAGGGGTACAAGTATAAATTATGGAAAAATAGAGATTTGACAGCTGAAAATTTTCCAATTACGTGGAAATACATTCAGTTTATCAAGTCGCAGAAAAAGGTTGTATTTGCTATGATAGCCGACTTAATGAGGTTGGAAATCCTTTACCACCATGGCGGAGTTTATATTGATACAACAGCCTTTGCCCTTAAGAATTTTGACGGGATATTGGAAAATAGTGCAAAATTTATAATGAGCAATGAAATGGACTGTGGTTTAAATTGTAAGAGTCGGAAAGGAAAATATATTTCAAATTCTTTTATTGCAAGTGTTCCACAATATAAAGTGTTGGAGAGATTATTGTCGGACAAGAAACTGAGTATGATTGATTTTAGTAGTCCCGCAAATGTGGCAACGGGTCCATACTATGTCAGAACCGGAATAACGCGGGCAAGCGATGTGAAAATGCTACCCACAAGTTTAATATATCCAGAAAATTCTATAGATAAATGTGTCTTTGAAGAAAGGTCTCAAGCACATCTTAAAAAGCTGAAGTATCTCAACGACAAAGTTTACTATTTGAAAATTCCTTGCACCACGAGTGACTATCCAAAAGCCTATATGGCAAAAAGCTGGATGATTGGGGGAACTTGGATTGAGAAATAACTTTATCCTGATACTCATAAACAGCGGTTCGACGATTTTAAGAAACAAACAGTTATTCCGTATTATTTTGACATAGTATCTGACGCATTAACTAAGTGGTGTACATTTAACCCATTGTCTCCACAGGGTATGTTGGTATTCGGTTTGATTACATCTATCTACTCTATGAAATTGTCAAAAACTTCGTTGTAAGTATTTTATTTTATTTTCTAATTAATTAGAAAATATTATTTTACAGAAAGTTCTACGAATAAAACGACATGAATTTCTCAACTTTCTCTTTCTTGTTGTCTGTCAGTGTTTTTACAACATCTGAGTTGATAATATATTTTCCATCGATTGTACGTTGTAAATTAATAAAATAACTCGGTTTATAATCCTTGGCAAGAATGAGTGTATTAAACCGTTTGAGAAGAAGTTCGCACTTACTTTTCACTTCACGAATTCCTTTAACAACTCTGTTATCTGTGTCGTTATTACACACCAGTTTATATACGTCGTCCTCAATCCACAACAATGCGGGGTCAATCTTGTAAGTTTTTAGAGTGTCGGGAATAATAAATTGTTTGGCAATATCTATCTTGTTCTGTAGTGTGTAATTTTCAAATGAAATAACTGGTCTTAGTCGGTCCTTAATCGGTCCGCGGATATGGTCAAGATCGTTGACAGAGATGATGAACCATATTTTGCTCAAGTCAATATTAAGGTTGGATAGATAATTATCTTTATATGTGGCGTTTTGAGTTGGATCGAGAATGTTGAGAAATACATTTTCTAGACTGGAATTCGTATTTGTTCTGGCCGTGTCAAAAATCTTGTCAAACTCGTCGAGGAAAATGATGCCGTTATCACAGCCCATATCGGCGATGGCATTGTAAATTTCTCCGGGGCGCGAACTCACATATGTTGATAGCGAGCCTGTTATTGAGTATGAATCGTTAATCGCCCCCAAGGAAATCTGGTAAAATTTATAACCAAGCATTTTAGCAAGGTTGCGCGCAGTATGAGTTTTTCCAACACCCGAAGCTCCCAGAAACACACTGATATTCCCAATGTCTGGATTTATCATTCGGCATATAACATTGTCTATTATTTCTTCTTTGGCCTTGTCTTGTCCGAAGAGAATGGTGTCTAAATTCTGCTTTATGCCGGTGGCTAGACCAGAATAATCGTTATTCACGTTAAAACAATCTTTATAATGAATGTTGTGTTTCGACTCGTTGATGATTTTTAAGCCATATTCAATGTATGACAAGATGTCGTGTTTTTCGTTAGTGTCGCATTTCTGGAGAGAGAACAACTTTCCTATCAACTTCTCACGATTACACTCACTTATCTTGGCAGTTTTAATTCTGTTCATAAGTTCCTTTTCATCGTCGACAAAAACGCTTTTTGTTTCGCTGTAATATTCCATAGTTTTTTTAATTTTCCTATTGATGTATATAAATTCATCTTGGTAGTATTGAAACATCTTGAGTTGGTCATAGAGAACTATCAACTCAGCTTTTTTCTCATCGGGAATTGGAGCAGTAATGATGTCCTCGAGCTTAACATATCCGCTTATTTGTATAGCGCGGATATTCTTGAGTTTTTCTTTGTAAAGATTTCTAACTTCTTCGCTTTTGTCCTTGTTAAAAATGTCTATGAAGTGGTTGTCCATTTTCTCGTAATGGTTGTGATGGTATAGATTGGAATTAACCAGACTATCTTCCTCATCATTGTTGCCCAAAAGCCTGTTTAGAATTTGTTTTTTAAACTCGTCATAATACTCATCATCTTCTATAAATGTGTTTTGTGAAGATACAGAATTTTCTTCGTCTGGGTCATAATCACTATCTTCATCTTCATCATCTTCGACCTTCGCCCGCTTACGACTTCTGAGATTATAAGCCATTTTATTCTACTTGACATTTTTAAATACTCAATCTTAGTTAATAATTCCAAGGAATATCAGTATCGGCACGAATAGCTCCCGCTTCGTGCCATACGATGGGTGGGTTAAAGGCCAGTGCTACAACACCTCCCTTATTTTCCAAGTTCTGGTATATCTGGTCAACATGGTTTCCGGCATCATCGTCAATAAGTTTCAACATCTTCTTAGCGCCTTTGAGAGAAAATGCATAACACCAGCTCCCACCAGCCCGCTCTGGAATAGAAATATGTTCAGATATCTCATTACACTCTCCATCGCACGGAGACCGTAAATCGTTTTTATATTTAACATAAGTGTCTTCGCCCGTAAACTGAGTCAGTGTACTAACGTGTTTGTTTGAACTTGTTTTATCAAATGATACATCACGATCTCCACATTTGCCTCCACAACCAACATACAACAAGTCCCACGTATTTTCATATTTAGTTTGTTTAATTTCCTTGATGCCCTCCATAAATTTGTTTTCGAAATTTCTACCAAGTTCAATATCGTCTTCACAAATCAAAATGTGTTTTAAGTTATTACGAACCATATGTCTTAGTATCAAAATAGTTCCAATGGTTAGACTGGCAGCGGGAACAATTTCTTTAAGAGGAAGTTTTCTTCGATTTGAGATTTTTATATCGTATGCCATCTCGAACGTTTTAAGCTTTGCTAAACAACCCTTTTCACCCTGATCTTTACAACGACCGTCGATGGCAACAAAGCGCTCCACAGTTATTCCACGTGATTTAAACTGTTTAGCCATTTTTTCCCAGCGCTCGACTTTATCATACAAGTTGATGACATAAATCTTATCGAAAAAACTATTTATTTTTCCCATATTTATTATTAATTTGTTTTTTAAAGTTTTCACTGTTCGATTGGATTTTATGGCGTTGATAAACCATTGATTAGCCGAAAAGTCAACCGCATATGCCATAAGAGCATCAAGTTTGACTTTTCCAACAACTCTAAAATCCCACTGCTTTATAAAGTGTCCATAATTGGATTTATAGCTTATGGCAGAAACACTCCCACAAGCTGTTTTCTTCTTCTTAAGAAATTCGTTTGGAAGATACTTTGCGAGGTTGCTTCCAAAACTCGTTTTCCAATGAGCAATCTGGTAGAAAATATTTTTTGTAGGACAACAGCTCAGAGCATCTGTAATGCTCTGATCTCCCGTCAACAGTATATCATTGACTGAATACCGCATCAGAATTAACATATCTGTGTTGGCAAGTGGTAAGACATCGCATCGAATATTCAGCACATTCCCACCATTATTAAGTATTTTAACCTGTTGTTTATTTTTTTTATACAGTATTATAGTTTTGTACTGACCTCTTGTATACTTTATAAATAAACTTGGTTTTACATTATCCATCCAAGTTGGGACAACAACACTAAATTCTTTTTCTGTATATTTTACCGTAATCATACTCAAGAAATTCATAAAACAAATCTCGGAATGGTCGATATTTTCAGCAACATAGGCCAGAGCAAATACACCAAGGTTTTTAAATTTATTTAAGAAGTTGGGGACTGTTGTCATCAACACCCCGTCACGACCTTGTCCCACGCCTGTATTAAAATCAAATCCCTTATCGAGCTTGTCGTTATACTCGGAAAAAAAGAATGTATTGAATTTAGTAGCATACGAAATTAGCTTAGTGATATCGTATTGACTGATAGCACTATCAGCTATCAGCGGAGCAACTAATATCAAGTCAAACGATGTGGGTGGTGGATTTTCCATTATGACATTTCCAAATCGGCGACACTGAGAAACAGAGATGGTATTCAGCGGGATTAAATCAGATTCGCTCATACCCATCTTTAAAAACATTTCCGGAGCAGTCGTTCCTATGACAACAAAACACGCATACCACTCCTTAATATAGTTCAATAGTTTTATAGCAAATACTACATCTCCAAAGCCGTGGCACGGATTACATAGGAGTATTATACGTAGTTTCTGGGTTTGCTGTAGACTATAAATTATTTTAAGTGAACAGTATTTTTTCCATATGACTCTATCAATATTTTTATAACTTTTTATTGTCAATAAACTCTGTAAAATTTTAGTTTCCATATTTATTAATAAGAAATAAACTAAAATATAATTTAGCGCTTTAGTTTCACAATGTTTATCACGAAAAACTAGAAATAAGCAGAAGTCTCGGATCTCCTTTTAATAATGAAACTTTTTCGGATTTAAGCGGAGCCACATGTGGTTTTGCAGACACAAATTTTTTAACAGCTACCTTTATTGGTTCGTCAAGATCGTAATGCTCTTTATCCTGTGTCATGTATCCAACCTTGCTCCAATCATCTCCATATCCACGTGTTAAGTAAGGTTTACCATCTTTTGGTACCAGTATTTTTCCAGACCCAAATTTCACAACTCGAAGAGGCAATAACTCGTCTATATAAAAGTAATAATTTCGCCACAATTTTTGCACGTATGGAGATGTAAATTGTGTTCTCCATCTACCAGTCTTTGACTCTTTAATGAATTTTACGGGGAAAAAATCTATCCCTACACCCCCTTTTACAGCTTTAACCCAATTATATTCTTCGCCTTTTTGGAGTTTTTCAATATGTTTCTTTATAGTATAACCGTGTTGTTGAAACTCTCCCACAACTTTCTTTGACAATAATTTGTCAAAGTCTCTATACCCCACTTCAACATCAAGATCATCATCCCAAGGTATGATACCTTTATGGCGTATTGCTCCGAGAAGTGTCCCACCATTTGCATAATAGGTAATACCATTATTTAGGAGAATAGAATGTGTGATATTTAGTAATTTATATAGTTCTTCCATCATTTATTATTATAATAATATTTATACCAAACCTTGTTGAAAACCTTGTTGAAAACCTTGTTGAAAACCTTGTTGAAAACCTTGTTGAAAACCTTGTTGAAAACCTTGTTGAAAATATTTACACATAATGAAGCGCTAATTTTTGTTGATGTGTTTGGTGCTTAACCACACGAGTCAAAATTGAAGTTATACAATACCTCCCAAAGTGAAAATTCTTATTTAAGTACAAGTAATTGGTATTTAATACCTTATTGTATATTGAAATGAACGATCTCCACAGTAAAGTTGTCAAGGCGACCAAGAAGGGACTAAAAGTGGCTAAAAATGCTTGGGTTTCCGGCACAAGTGTTTCGAATTATTTACTAAAAGACCCAGTTATCGACTGGTTGAAAACCTATTACAATACTTATGGACTGAACAACACCCGCATTACAAGAAGTAAAGTAAAGAAGATTAATAATAATTCCAACAGTATCAGTACCACCAACGTTCTTATGAAGAATGGTTGCCACTTTGAAGAAAAAATCTATGAAGACTTGATTAGAAAATTCGGCGGTGATACTGTTGTCAATCTCAACGCGACACATAATTTTACTGAACAGGAAAAGAGCTTGGCATTTACTAGAACACTTGCCGAGATGAAGAAGATGACGCCAATTATTATTCAAGCTTATATAAAATCTGACAAGCTAAAGCTTGAAGGGGTTACTGACATTCTAATCAGGAGTGATTATCTGCACAGGTTGGTTAGAGAAAAGAATTTTAATGTCGATACCACCGCTGAACATTACTATGTTGTTGTCGATGTCAAGTGGAGCCATATGACACTCTGTGTTGACGGCAAGACCATCAGAAATGAAGGACGATTTAAAGCTTACAAGGGTCAACTACTAATCTATAATATTATTCTGGGGGAAATTCAAGGCTATACTCCAACTGTTGCGTATGTCATGTCAAAGAGCTGGAATATTGACAAGAAAGGCGGTGAGCGAGAAGGCCAATCTTGTTATGACCTTTTGGGTATCATTGATTATTCGGGGAAGGATTCAGCCTATGTTGACCAGACTATGAACGCTATAAACTGGGTTCGTGATGTCAGAACCAATGGACACGGATGGTCCCCGCTTACTCCTCACATTAAAGAACTGTGTTGTAATTCTTGTAATCAGGACGATAAGTGGGATGGTGTAAAAAAGACAATTATGAACCAAACACACGACATCACACAGGTTTGGATGCTTACCCCAGAACACCGTAATGAGCTGTTTGACGCCGGTATCACTCGCTGGGATGATGTCAGATGTAAGTCTGAACTTCTTAATTTGGGTGATGGGTCAAAACGACACACTGTAAATGAGATTTTGGAAATCAATCAGGACACTTCAATGAAAATAAAACTAAACATCGTTGATAACCGATTTGGTTGGCAAACTCCAAGTGATACAATCAAGGATTTTTATATCGACTACGAAACTATTTCAGAGGCCTTTATCGAGAGTGCTGATATGGACATTAACAAGGGAAAGTTAGTGGGTGGATATATATTTATGATTGGTGTAGGCTATGAAGATGAAAATGGTGAGTTTGTATATACGTCATTTGTTTGTAATGAACGCACTCCGGCAGAAGAACGCAGAATTATTGTTGAATTGAGAGACTTTTTGAATGAACATACCTCCAGATATTCACGAAGCCGTCTGTTCCATTGGGGACACGTCGAAAAGACACTGATGGACTCTGCTCTTATCCGACATTCGTCATTGACTAATCCGTTTGTTTGGCTTGGTTATGACAATTTACAATGGGTGGATATGTGTAGTGTTTTTACAAAAGCGCCAATTGTGGTCAGAGGAGCGTTAACATTCAAGCTCAAGGACATTACAAAGGCAATGGTAGCACTCGATCTCATAACTACCAGCTGGGAAATTGGAGAGTTAGAAAACGGATTGACAGCAATGCACAGGTCCATAGAATATTATTCTACAGGAAATAAACAAATCATTTCCGGTATTGAGAGATACAATATGACAGACTGTAAAGTTATTTGGGACATTGTCAGATATCTGAGAAATCTATTATAAATAATTAAATAATTATTTAACCTACTTTAATTTCCGGTACAGCATAAAAATAAGAATTAGTAATACTATAACAGCCATAAAAATCCCAATATAAATCATCGTTTTGTTTTGTGCCGGTACGTAGTTTTCCCGAGTAACAGCATCGTGTATTTTTTTACCATCGACAAGTTGATACATTTATTAATAGATTTTTTATTATACAAATAATATTGATTTTTTCTGAGGGTTCTTAAAATAAAGAGGAAATGTCTTACCAGTTTGATATCGAAAGCGGAAGTGAAGATGAGGCGGTTACTGGAAACTACAACAGTCGGACTGTTGTAGTGGGTGGCGGAAATGTGCGGTATGTCAAGGATGCGTCGGCTCCTCGCCGGCAAAAACAATCACCACAGAAGATAGCTGAGTTTGTTGACGACGAGCTTATTGAAGTTTCTCGCGAACGCCTTCGTCCAGTTTCGCTTCCAATTGAAAACCGAAAGACGCTCGTTCCTGTTAAGGAGGAGGAAAAGATTAACTACACATTTACAAAAATTCCTTGGCAACTCCCAAAGACACCAATTCAACCCCGAGTTGTCGACGTCCCCAAAATTGATGTAGTTTTGCCAACTGCTCGTTTGTCTGGCTTTGGAACTATTATTAATTCCGACGAACCCGCCTTCACCCTTGTTGACAAACAGCGAGAACAACGTGGACCAAAAGGTCCGTATGTGCGCGCCCCTATTCAAGGGGGAGGCGATCGGAAAAACACACGGCTCTGTCAGTTCGTTAAGTTTGATGCGAAGGGGATTGACGTGCTCGAAAACAAGTGTAAAAACTCCTCGTGTAATTTCGCACATTCGATGAATGACTACAATCCTCCTGTTTGTATTTATCAAGCATCGTGTAAAAACGGAAACACGTGTAAGTTTTTTCACAACAAAGTCGAGACAAAAGATGGATATTACTTGCGCAGTATTCAACTACCCCAAGAACCCCGATTTGTTCGTAAATAACTTAGTGTTTCGAGTCAATACCTAACTTGTAATTAATTACAAGTTTTATTATTATTATTATTATTATTATTATTATTATAAATGGATAATATTCCAACAAACTTTCATTCGGTAGGATATGATCCGACAGCAGTAGAAACTTTATACATACAAGACCAGATTACACAGTCTAATATATTATGGGGGGGGATGTAACTCAGAATACTGGAACTGGTAATATTTGTATAGGAAGCAATAATAATCTTGCTGGCGCACCTCCGAATACTATTGCTATTGGTAATAATATTGGAGCTCAAGAAGTCCAATACGGATGTACGTTGATACTTGGATCATCCAAAAATCCGCTTAATATAAGTATTGGTCCGCCACTACCGCCTAATGCTTCCTTAATGGTTATCATTAATGGTAATCAAGCATCCATTCCAATAACTATTAGTGCTGCTTAAAATACTTTATTATTAATAATCGCATCTACTTAAATATTGGTCCAATGAGATGTACTCTCTGAGTTTTAAATGAATGTCACAAGTTTTACATCGCCCAAACAATTGTTTTTGGTCCCCTTGTTTATACTCCAGATTTTTTCCATTACACTTGAAACATTTTTCTTCGTTGTAGCTAATTGAAATTAACTGAGGTTCTTTCTCAACAACGTTATCGGCACCCCATGTAAGTTTAGGACCCGACGGATATGCTTGCTTTACCCCGCTCTGAATAATGTAATTTCCGGTTGAAAAACCAATGGATTTAGTCATATCGTTAGAACTGACAACAGGTTTTATGCATTTCATACCCATAGGAATGTTGTGAGACATTATAGTTTATACTTAATTATTATATTTAAACAAACATAATATAATTAAAAATGGAAACTGCCAAACCTATCAAATACTGGTATATCTCGCGACACCCCGAAACGAACGAAATCCAGTTCAACATAAATCTCCCCAAACCCGAAAAAGACTTGGTGTTTTCTCGGACATCTGAGGGTTGGATCTTGGACGCAAATGAAGAGAAATATCTTCTGACTTGGGAAAATAATTATAAATCACTTCACGCCAACGGATGTTTTTGCGAAGGTAAGTGTATTTTTGTCAGAGAAGCCATGCTCATCGACAATATTTTTCTGTCTAGAAAAGAAACTTCTTATATTCTCGACAAACTTTGTGATGAGACCAACAACAAAGAAGATGGGAATAACTAATTTTGATTATTTAGAAGGTTTATATTAACAACAAATGTCTACAGTCATCGAGCTTAAACGCGAGTGTAAAGAAAAAGGACTGTCGAATTATTCAACGTTAAGAAAAGCCGAATTATTGGTATTATTGGCAAGTGTTCCGAGGTACATTACACGTAGTGTTACACGTAATGCAGGTCTTCTCAAAAAAACAGAAGAAAAAAATGTGATGGACATAGTTAATGCTATTAAGAACGACACTGAGTCTGGACGCACATTTAAAAACGACTTTTTTACAAAGTTCAATAAGCGAATAATCGATGTCAGAACATCAGGGGGTAAAAGACGCGACCACTACGATTTCGATATTAATATTGAAGGTGATGGGTGGAAACATGTTGAACACAAAGGTAGTGTGGTGTACTCTAAAATAAAGGAAGATTATCCGTGGAAAACCGGAATACAGTTTTTTAATGGACCGGCCGACAAGTTTTCATTAGGAAAATCGTATGCCGAAAAATTCTACAACACATACATAGGTTCTGGAGACGTTTCTAAGAGATATAACATCAAGACACACATACCATCTTATAACGACTGGATAAAAGATGTTTTTAATCAGGGTAAGGGGAAGAGTAAATTTATTTTAGAACTACGGGACAAATGTGTTAAGGGGTTGCCAGCAAATGAGCAAGGTTTACACAAAGAGCGTGATGAGTTTACTCGTATATTTAACAAAGGCATTACTGGCGAAGATAAAAAGACGTTAATAAAAGAAGTATTAGCCTCGGCAAATTCTGTGTTAACACAAAAGGATTACTGGCTTGAAGTCCACGGAGATATAAATACCAAGTTCTATTCAAAATGGTCTGATAAATTTACCATAGAACACATAGAAGAAGTCATAGTTGTAGATTCTGTTGACTGTACTTACAAGTGTGTATGTAAAAATAATATAGTTATATTTGCCAAGTTGCGGTGGGGATACAACAAAGGAATTTCTAATCTTCGGATAGATCTTAAGTGAAAATTATTATAAAATTGATTTATAATAATACAAGTGGTGAATAAATGTCATTATCAGCTATAAGTCTGTTCTCCGGAATGGGCGGAGATACTCTTGGTATGAAGATGGCTGGAGTTAATGTGGTAGCATACTCCGAAAAGGAAGCTCTGTTTAGGAAGTCGCACGACTTAAACTTTCCACAGTGCCAACTCATAACAGATGAAAAAGGTGGCAGTGACATCACAAAAATAAAGGATGAAGAATTTGAGGCCTTTAAGGATACCATAGACTTGATATTTGCCGGTTTTCCGTGTCAGGGGTTTTCCAATGCCGGTAAGAAAGACGTCAATGATGTACGGAATACGTTGTTTAAGGAGTTTCTAAGAGCCGTTAGGATTATTAATCCAACCTATTTTATAGGAGAAAATGTCAAAGGATTACTATCAAGAAAAGATAAGAATGGAAATAATTATATCGACGTTATCGTAGCCGAATTTGAAAAGATTGGTTATACCGTTCAATACAAAGTCTTTAAAATAGAAAATTATGGAATTCCCCAAAAACGAGAACGTCTGTTAATTATTGGAGTTAAACAGAATATGGGAAGTATTGTGTTTCCAGTCGAACACACCACCAAGAAAAACCTTATGAATATAGTCAAGTTTGACATGACAGGTTCGCTTCAAGTTTCTCCAACTATTTTTAAAGATATTCCTCCGGAGTGTATTCTAACTGACATGGACAATGAACAAGATGAAAATAACCCACATCCCTACCTTGTACTCAAGGCAACTTCTGTAAACGAAACATACAATGGAAAAACCCACCCAAGTCTGTTGTCGTTTAAAAAACGAGACTCGCCTATTCATTGTGAAATCATAGACATCAGAAACCCGTGTAAAACCATTATCTGTACATACAGCCACCAACCACGGCTTTTTGTACCTTTAAAAAATAAAAGGGGATGTTATCTTCGATGTCTTTTGCCCTACGAATTAAAACAAATACAGGCGTTTCCAGCCGACTACAAAATAGAAGGGTCAGCCAGTAAAAAAATTATTCAGATAGGAAATGCGGTTCCGCCCAGACTTATTCAACAGGTTGTCGAGAAACTCATTGAAAATCATTAAAATATAGATTAAATGTAATTAAATTACATTTAAATCAAACCTTCTTAAAAAACGTTTTACCCATATACTTCTGACCGTGCTTGAAAATAAATTTGTGGGGGATTTGCTCTGAATTGACTAACCCCTTATTGGGGTTCTTCAATGACCATTTGATTGCCGAGTTCATAAACGCACAGACTTGTAAGCAGGTAGGACCGCTCTTAATGCCTATACGCTTGGTGTCCTCAACACCACATATCGTCCACCCTCCAAACTTATCGCCATTTTCAAAGGTAAGCAGTGTCCCGATACTGTCCCACCCAGAAATGATGTCTTTACCTCTGACAACTACTTCTTGTGGAAGAAGTTCATACTCGTTTTTTCTAAAAAAGTCAAGACTTTTTAATGCTTCGTCACACGGTCTATACACATACATAATAGTTGGAGCATCACCACGGTACTGAAAATACTTGGTCATACTAACAATTTCCGCGTGGGGGACAATGAAACCCGTATATTTAAATGGCTTTCCGTTGTAATCCAATGTTATACTCTCTCGTTCCAAGTTCATACCATATTCCGCTATGAAACGAATATGCGTGGTTGAGTCTCCTGCGGGTTCAATAGGTTTAATTAATTTATATTCCTTTGCAAACTCTTTCAAGTCATTGTTATTTAAACTCAACATTGCGAAATCGGCAGCCTCTTCTTGGAAACCTACAGCACTCCACGTATTGACAAATTTCTTGGGAGTAGCCTTAATGCGCAATTTTTGGCTGTCATACTCGACAATTTGAATTTCCAACAGGCCTAACTCGTGCGCAACCTTGGCGTAATTACTCTTGGTTATACTTTTACCCTTGCTCTTTGCGTATTCTTTCACCGTGCGCTTTGCGTATTCACTGATGAAGCCGGGGTTCATCCCACCACTTATAATCCGCGTTTTTCTGGATTTTCCAATTGCCTTGAACGCTTCAAGGTTCTGATGATATAAATTATTTTTTTTAAACTGCGAGTAGTTTTTTATTTTATTTAATGGTATGTCGTCGACTGTATCCTCATACTGTTCCAAGCTTGTATCAATATACCAAGACTTATGTTCTTTGGCAAGACGGAGAAGCATTATACTATCGACATTAACACTGACATTAATTATAAATGTGTGCTCGTCAATGTCTTTAAGAAGCTGGCTACAGTTTTCTCTAGTCACTGCTTTTTTAATGTGAACATAATTTCGGTTCTCCATTATTTCTTTTAAATCCTTGATGGATTTCTTAGGCTCAATGATGACAAAATCACAGTTGTAATATAGCCCTTCGAGTTTGAAAACCTCCAAAAGACAAAATCCAACTGCTCCACATCCAATGAAGACAATTTTGTTCATTTATTAGAGTAAAAATATTTTCGAGGATTTAATGAATTCTTCGATGTAAATTCATATACTATTTCTCCATTATCATTATTCTTTTCATCAAGATTTACTCTATCTTGTTCTTTTATACGGGACAATTCGCGTTTATATCGATCACACTCTTTCAACATCTCTTCAATATTTTCAAATTCGCTTTCTAACTGTTGATTTTTTTCAAACAACTCTCTATTTACAGAAGACAGGGTTTTATTTTGTTTAGTAGATTTGGTAAGCTGGTCGCGAATTTCTATATTTGTGCGAGTTAATTCAGACACATTTTGTTCTAATACATTCATTCTCTCTTGAAATATTCTTTTAACTTTCTGGAGCTCAGCTTGACAGGTCTCTGCTCGACCAAGTAAGGTCTGCTGAGCTTCATCAGCAAGACGTTCAAGATTTTCAATCTCAACTCTATGCTGTCTGTTGAGTGTTTCAAGGGATTTAATAGCATTCTTAATTTTTTGAGTGTCTCCACCCATAAATCCTGTCAATTCGCTAAGTGTGGTATTGCATACACTTAAGTCTGTAATTAATACATCACTGCGAGCGAGCAATTTACCATAGACTGCGCCCAACTCTGTAAACATATGTTCATTCCTTGACATTTTATTTGTCTGTTCAATATACTGATTTTTAAGTTCGGCCAATTCATCTTTTAATTTCTGGAGTGTTTTGCGGTCACTGCCACTTTTATACATAACTAATTCTTTAACATCTCTTGTATATTTTAATTTATATTCATCCAATTCAATTGTGCACCGTTCTAGTTCTGCTCGAGTTTCAGAAACTACATGGTCATTTTTTGCCATCTGTTCAATATATTTTAATTTATATTCATTAAGTTCAACAGTACACCGGTCTAAGTTTGTTTTGGTCATATCCAAACTTTTATCACATTTTTCAACTGACAAAGACAATTCATTTATAAATTCAAAACTGTTATTGTGTTTTTCTTCCATCTTTTCAATAACATGTGCTTTATCATCCTCAATCTTTACAATGTGCTTATATAAATTTCCAAGTTCTTCTTGACACGCATTTAAATTGCTACCAGATACTCTAGCTTGGTCCTCAAACTCTTTCATTCGCATATAAGCCCGTTCATATAAATCCTGTGTGATGTCTGAAGATTTATCATCCGAAGATTTATCATCCGAAGATGATTGTTGGTGTTGTAAATATAATTTGCTCAACTCTTCACCACACTCCTTGGCGTTTTGTTGAAATTCAATCATCCTACTACCTGTTCGCTCATATAACTCCTGCAGCTCTTTATTTTTTTGTTGGAATTCGAGCATTCTAATTCCGGTCCGCTCATACAATTCTTGTAGCTCATCTTTTGATGCTCGGCATTCCAAATATAATTTATTCAGTCGGTCGTCCGCGGCTGTTTGTAATACGTCCATTTCCTTTTTATGGATATCGACAATACGGTCCAAAGTTGTTCGTGTCGATGTTTCGTTGGCAATCGCATCCAAAAGCTTAGCATTACATATCAATAACTCAGCATTCTTTTCTCCGATAATTACCAGATGTTCTTCCACAATACTCTCAAACTCTTTTGTTTTAATATTTTGAATTTCTTCAAGCTCTGTTATAGTTTGTTCATACTCTCCTAACGTTCTCAATAATCGATTGTTATCAATGGATGATGTTTCACTGTGTGTTTCATTAAGAGCACTAATACGAGCATTAAGGTCGGCTATAGTTCGTTCACAGTTTCGTTCTGTCTCTCTTAATGTTTTGCTCATTTCTACAGTGACAACCTTTTCCCGTTTTTCAAGTCTTGATATTGTTTCTTCATAACCATCTTTTATTTTAATTAAATCTATCAACCGTTCATCATCTCCCATATCCTCGATAATACTATTAAAGTCGCATTCTCGGTCATGACACGTTCTGGATGTCAACTCTCTACGGATCTCCGCAATCTGGTTATGGTAGTCCCGAGTTTGATTGTCAAGACGAGCTTGGTATTCTAAAATAATATTTTTTGGAATAGCCCCGAGTTGCTCTTGGAAAGTTGCTCGTGTCTGGTCCAGTTCAGTCTCTTTCTGTTGGATAATAGACAGTAGCTCTGTGTTTTCTTCAGTACACCGCTCTCGCATTTCTGTCAGCTGATCATATAATATTTTTTGTTGCTTTATAAGCTCTGCCTGTCGCTCTACCGTAGTAGTATCAACTCCTTGGCTGGTTAATGTCTCTTGGTATTGTTGTGTACAATTGTGTATGACTTCATCCAACTTAGTTTGAAGTTCTTTAATCTTATTTTCAAGATGGAGAATTTTTTTAGGGGTTCTGTGTTTTTTAGGTTCTTCGTTGTGTATATCTTTCTCTTTAATAATTTTTTGTACACGTTCATATATGAAAAACGTTTTATTTTTCGTGTACACACGCCGTCTTTTACCATTAATTATTGTGTAATACATTTATTATTACAACATTTATTATAAGTTATTAAACCAAACATAATTTATTAAACCAAACATAAATCATTAAAATAAGTCATTAATTTTAATGACTTTAAACACATTTAAAAACTTATTTTTTTCTTACCAACTCCATTCCCGAGACTTATTGACCCATCTTTATTCAAAACATAAGAAGACCCCTGATTTTCCTTGATGTATGTGATTGGGTTTTCAACCACATTTCTAAGCAGTTCCCTCCTATCTACATTTTTAACGAGCGCATTAACGTCAGCCCTTATGTCATCGAAATTAATGGGTGGAAGATTAATCACACCTTCCCATTTATATTTCTTACCATCATAATTTATGTCTATATCATTCACCTGTGGATAATATTCTAGGTGTGATAAATAAAAGAGATGTAGAGGTTTGGGGAGAAGGTTAAAGCTTGGTGGGGGAAGAATACACATCAGTTGTGCAAACGCTGTTATTGGTGTCGTTTGAATACACACATAATTAGCTTTGTCGGCTACTGTAATAATATCTGTTATAAAAGGGGCATAATTATACTTATATGACCACTCCCAGTCTTGTGTTCCTCCAAGATAATAGTCGAGGATCCACTGACATCCTTCGACATATGTTGTTGATGCGTCTGTAAGTGTGTCTGGAAAATATTTGTCGTTATATAGCTGTTTATACACAGGAAAACTAAACTTAGATTCGGAACATGTCGATAGAGATATGATCGGATCTGGCATATATTGTGATGCGTGTGCGATTTTATTTGCGAACATTTTTTCTTCGTCGTGCGATACAAGAGTTAAGAACTCTACAAAAAGCTGTGTGTCTATTTTGGTGTCAACAACAATACGCTTCCCGAACTTCTTATAAATGTCGAGAAGTCTCGACAATCCCTGTTCGCAAATGTTGATGCTTGGAATATTTGGAAGAAAGTCGTTGCCACACAAAAAACATATGAGAATGAAATCTTTAATTATAGAATAATCGCTCCCCAGTTCATTCGGTGACGGAGCCAAATTCTTTATCAACTGTTTACGAGTTTTTCCAATATCCACATACATATAATCGATTGATGGAATATACAACTCTTCGCGCAATAGATAAAACTTTTCTTTCATAGTTCCCAGACTGAGCATAAATAGGTCGGCATCAAGAGCGTTGAGGCAAAATGTGTCATTATCGCCCCCAAACAATCGAATATAATTAATGAGTTTATGTTCTCCTTCGCCTGGGCATTTTTCGTTGGTAAAGACAACCTCAAAATTCCATTCTTCAGACGCAATCTTTCTGTCGATATGATTGCTAATGTACTTGGACAACCCATCCATAAATTTTGTTCCTGTCGAAATACTTGTGGGGTTAAAGGTATTGGCGTCGCTTTTGGAGTTGATATTTTCAACTGCGCTTTTGTATCGGCGTTGACGCTGTTGTTGTTGCTTTGCCATCGGAGCAACACCATCAATGGCCAAAACTAGTGTTTTTTGCGGACGAGTAATAGACACGAGCAAATCAATTGTGTGTATGACGTCGATATAACACTCAATAGTAAGTTTATCAAGTGGCTGTCTGTTTACAGACTTTCGGAGAACAGACGGAGGTGGCGCACAATTGCCATATTTGAACACTTTTTGAGCCGATGTGTGGAAAATGCCATTCAGATCAATAAGAAATGTATCGATGTGGACAAGTGGAAAATTAGTTTTTGAAAAGGGTATGACGAATTCTTTGAAATTGTTGTTGAACCACGATGCGAAATGTTTGATACCCATTTTTATTATGTATACATAATAAAATAATCATTATTAAATTCCTAAATGGTTTAAAAAGTATTTAATATGAATAAAATGTCGGAAAAAGAGCTAAAAATCTTGTCGTTAGAACATAGAGACCAATACGATTTATTCAAAGATGAAGGTATCCAACGCATTGTTTCACAAATTCCCAAAGAACAGCTTAAACATGGACAGAAAAAAGGAGAGTATATATACTCGGTGGACTATGACAAAATAACTGGCGAATCTAAAAATTATATCGATCCTCTAACGTTTATCCACGAGGGAATGAAAAGTGGTCTCAGACCGTCCCAATTGGAAGCCGATGAAATAGAACTGATGCGAAAAACAAGCGGAAATAAATGGTATGAAGTATATGGATATTCTAGTGAAGCAGATTAAATATAAATAATCTCGTCTTGAATTAATTTCCATAACATACCTTTTGTGGTGCATAAAAGTATATCACTAACAATCTCTTTTTTGTCCAACATTTTTATATTAAAATATTGGTGGTCAATACAAATTTGTTTCCAATACACGATCCACTTGTCTATGTTCTCGATAAGAAATCGACAGGCTCTAAGACTACAATCTTGCTTGCTTAGACCGGTCAATTGTGTACCTAAACCAATTGCTCCCATCACAGCAAATGTTTGACAGAACCCATTAGACCCAGAGTTCTGCCATCTTTTTTCATAGGACGATGTATATTCTCGACTTATGGGGTCGATAAAATGGAAGTGTCCAGAAATGGCATTGCTTCGCGAACTTGATGGATGGAAAAAGACATGTCTTTTTCCATCCTTTTTATATTTTTCCATTTCTGTAGTTGATGGTTTTTTATAATGATATTCAATATTGAAGCTTTTTATATACTCGTCTATTCCTCCGGCAGTTTGCATAACGTCTATGATTTGACTACAGTCCTGAATAAACTCTTTATCTGTTCGTCCGTCCATTTAATAATACCAAATTTAAATCTAAAAGAATAACATAGGTTTTTAAAATGGCTGAAAAAGTTATTTCATTGGATGGTGTTCACGACCAACTAGTTGATATAAATAATGGTATTGTTGCGTTTAACGTTGTGATAGTCATTACACCCCCGGATGAGGAGATGTCAAAAGAGTATAGTATTGGTATTGGCACACAGTCTCAAATTGACAACAAAAAAGACATTTCGTTTTCGTTAATAAAGGGTGTGTATAAAAAATCTTTTACACACACCCCTGTTGACCCGACGGCAGAAGCTGAAGTGTTTTATGTTGTCATGAATAGTCAACAGCCCGTTAATAATATTAAAGTACAAATCGACTTGAAAGAACTTGGGGTGTCAAAACCACAACAACCACCACAACCACAACCACAACCACCGCAAGTGCGAGAGCAATTTAAACAGCCCACTACGAGTAAAACTACATATTTAAAATATATTGTTGCTGTTACTATTGTAGTTTTTGGAGCATATTTTCTTTATAATTTCTGGAAGAAATCTCGGACAGAAAAAAGTAATGTTGTAGTAGCCCAACCCGAAGTAGCGCCAGCTTCAGCACCAGCTCTCGAACCCATTAAACGAACATCAGTTCCGCGGGTTGATATTAAACCCCCATCAAAACGGACGGAAGATAAACCAATGTTTACGTTTTATTAAATATTTTAAATTTGTAATTAATTACAAATTTACGCATAAAAAATAGGTAATAATAAATGGATGATGAATATTATGAAGACGAGCAAGAATATGACGAAGGAGGGTATGAATATGAATATGAAGAACAGATATTTGTTCCAGAAGGAAAGGCTTTTGAGCGTGTTGGTAGAACTGCGCTGACAACCTATAGTTTGAAAGGGGCAAAGAACCCATTTGAAAAATTTAAAATACTTCTGAGTGTTGTTATCGAAAAAACAGCCTATGCTTTAAAGCTAACACCTACCGATAAGGACAACATTGTTGAATTTACAACACGTGCTCCAAATATTATTTTTAAAAACGCGGCGTGTTTTATATTGGGATACATTGCGAGTACTGGAGGGCAACAAATAACAGATAAGAGTTTTAAAAAAGCTGTCGATGGTCTAGGAACAGTTGTTGGAACATTTGACGGGATAGAAGAACCAGATGTGTTAAGATATGCAGTGTATTGGATGAATAACTATAATATCCGCTAAATACGTTATTCCTTAGTCTTGCCACCGACGGGTTTAAGACCGCCAGTAGCCATTGATTTAATAAATTCTTCGGCCGTTATACCTGTAGTCTCCAGAATTTTATCCAAATCCGTCTTGATTTTATCCAACTTCTCTTGTCTGACAACTGCTGAAGATCTGGATATTTTACAGTTATTCACCTTGGCTCTAAGTATATCCCGCAATTGGGCTCTCGTGAGAGGTTCATTCGTGAGAGGTTCATTCGTGAGAGGTTCATTCGTGAGAGGTTCATTCGTGAGAGGTTCATTCGTGAGAGGTTCATTCTTGGAATCCATTTATTTATATGGTTGATGTTTAAGTAGTTATTAACAATTAATAATGATTATTTTATTATTATTATTAAGTAAATAAATGCAGAGAGAAAAGCGAGAGTTTTACAAGAAAGAGAAGGATACATCGGCAATCCATCTTGGCGTCAGAGGTGTAGTATTCAAGGATTTTATTTCCAGCCTAGTGGCAAGAGGTCGACTTACAGAAAAGTATATAAATATTCTTTCATCTGAAGAGGCAATCCGAACATATGAAATCGCATTCACATCGGCATCAGCCGATCCAGATAATAGCTATGAGATTTTGGAACTTCTTGGAGATGTTACTTGTAATCGCTCATTGTTGTGGTATTTTCAGCGCAAGTTTTTCCCCAACTTGACATCCAAAGAAAATGTCAAAATCCTTGCCAGAATGAAAATCGTGTATGCCTCCAAAAATGTTTTTTCTCCCATTGCCGAGCGCGCCGGATTTCGCCAGTTTATTTCGGCTCGGATAAATGACATTAACTACAACTCTAAAAGTTTGGGGGAGGACGCACTAGAGGCTTTTTTTGGGGCTACAGAATATTTACTCGACAAGTATATACGCCAAGGAGTTGGTGGAGCAATTTGCTACGATATTATGGCATCGTTTCTTGACGAAATGATTTTTGAAACCACATATGAAAAACTGCTTGATAATATAACACGCCTGAAAGAATTGGCCGATATGCATCCGGTGTTTCGAGGTAGCACTATCAAACAAATAAAATATGACAACAAAGGCCATCAGAAAACAAGTCAGTATACGGTTAATATTAATATGTTGGCATCTATTGTATTAGAGAATGGTCAAGTGATACCTCTCTCTAATGGAATAGGAATGGATGAGCCCGAAGCGAAAGCAAATGCAGCAATCCAAGGATTACAACTTCTTAAAGGATATGGTATTTACAAGTATACCGATTTTTCTGAACCAAAAGCGGTATTTAAAATTTAAATTAATGAATTATTAATGAATTATTAATTCATTAATTTACTTTTTGATTTATAAATAAAAATTATAATTTAATAAATGGATAGTTTTACCGTCAAAGACCTTATAGACATTGCAAAACAACATAAAATCCCATATAGCGGGTTGCGTAAACAAGGTCTGTATGATAGTTTGAAATCTGCCGGATTTATTAAACCAAAGTCGGCATCCCCAAAAAAACGGGCCTCTAAACGGAAGTCTGCGTCCCCTAAACGGAAGTCTGCGTCCCCTAAACGGAAGTCTGCGTCCCCTAAACGGAAGTCTGCGTCCCCTAAACGGAAGTCTGCGTCCCCTAAACGGAAGTCTGCGTCCAAGTCTCCCAGTAAAAAATTAAATATAAAAAAACCAGATTGTAAACCACCAAATGAGTGGCGTGTTGGAAAGGGTTGTTTTAAAGGGTCTTCGCCAAAACATTCTCCCATCCACACGTCACCCAAATTCGAAATTCCCACAGAAAGTAATATACGCGCATTGAAAAAGGATGATATTATTAAACTCATCAAGACATTATATTCTAAACATATCAAAGAAGATCAACCAAAAATGCCACAAGCTCTTAAAAAAGACAAGCTCGTTATACTTGCTTTAGAAGCAGTTGTGCTCGCTAAATTAAAATTAAAAAGCCCTAAACGGAGCCCTAAACGGAGCCCTAAACGGAGCCCTAAACGGAGCCCTAAACGAAGCCCTAAACGAAGCCCTAAACGAAGCCCTAAACGAAGCCCTAAACGGAGCCCTCTAAATCCTAATACTGTTGAACAACAGCTGACAAACATTCAGGCCCCGCTTGCGCATTCTCGCGAGTATATGGAGAACATTGAGAAAATTCAAAAATGTCTTGGTCTTATCTAAATTCTAAATTAAATCTGATTTAATTTAACTGATTAGTTATAATAACCATGTCGCAAACAGATTTTGATTTGTTTGACAATTTTAATAGTGTTCCAACTGTCGGTGTCATATGTCAACATAAAAATAAAACAGTTAATGGTTGCCAGATGATATGCGAAGATTGTGGTATAGAAGTGTCCAAAATTGAACTTCAGGACAAAGAGTGGAGATACTATGGTCATTCTGATACACGAAACTCATCTGATCCATCCAGATGTCAAACCCGATATGTTGAAGAAGATAAAAACATCTTCAAAGATATTGAAGGAATGGGCTTTAGTGATGAGGTTGTTAAAAAAGCAAACGAAAACTATGTAAAAATTATTCAAAACACAATCCACCGTGGAAATACGCGGAAAGGTATTATTTTTGCGTGTATATTTGAGGCCTTGAAAATACTCGGGCGCCCTCAACCAGCAAAGCCCCTTGGGGACCTGTTTGGTATAGATAACAAAACGGCAATGCACGGTGTGAAAACTCTAAAACTAAAACTGTCCAAGGACTGTATTTCCAATGAATATATTACACCAGAGCATATCATTGACGATATTATGAATGAGTTTGGCGCAACAATTGATAAAAAATCCGAGGTTAAACATATCTATCTTGTTGTCAAGGGTAAGTCGGACAAGCTAAACAGATCCAGACCTCAATCTATTGCTGCTGGGCTCATTTATTATTGGCTATTAAAAACTAATAATACCATCACTCTAAAACAGTTTTCAGAACGTGTAAAATTACGCGATACAACTATTCTGAACATTTCAAAGGAGGTAAAAAATGTCCTCGAGGTTATGAACCCATAATATTTTAAATTAATTTTGATTTATTTTGATTTAAAATTATTTTAAATCAAAAATGGAATTCAATCACAAATCTGGAATTGATGTTATTACCGGTCCTATGTTTTCTGGCAAGTCAACTGAATTGGCTAGGCGACTAGTTATCTTAGGAGACGCAAATTTTAAAGTTGTGTATGTAAACTCAACACTTGACACTCGACAAAATGTCAGTCACAACAAACTATTTAATTCTAATCTACCATTCAAATCTTATAAAGTAGCATCTCTTTTTGAAATTCAAAAGGACTTGATGGACTATGATGTCATTGGAATCGACGAGGCTCAGTTTTTTACAGAACTCTATGAGTTTTGTATTGAAATGTGTGAAAAAAATGGCAAGAAAGTCATAGTTGCTGGCCTGAATTCTGATTTTCGTCGACAGAAGTTCGGTCAAATTATGGAACTTCTTCCAGTATGCGATACTGTTATTAAGCTGTCATCATTTTGTAAGATATGTGCGAACAAAGCCAATTTCGTTCCAGCGCTATTCAGCAAGCGGATTGACAAGACTAATAATAATTCTATTGCTGTTGGAGCAGGTGAATCATATATCCCCACGTGCCGAGAATGTTATTTTTCTGACCCATAAATAACCTTTTAATTAAACTTGTAAATATTTACAAGTTCTTTATATAATTCTTTACATTTTAATAAACTCTTCAAATCCCATACCTACTGAGCGATATGGTTTACAATATCCACGGTCTTCATATTGCATTTTGCTAAATCCTTCCCTGAATTTTTCTATTGATAATGGTCCTCCGTAAACATCTAATAGACGCCAGTGTGGGGCAGGAAGAATTTTTTCTGGACACAGTCTGTAGAAAAGGGTTTCTGAATCTATATACATCGTATTTTTCTTGTTGTCTTGTATATATGAGAATAAACAATTTGGAGAACAAAAAATACCGTCTGTTTCATAATAATCGTTTTCTAATGTCTCAATTTCTGGCTTGGGTTCGAGTGTCTGATTTTTACAGACACTTTCTTTAACGGAAAAGTTAGTTTTTGACATTTCTGAATAATATGTTCTAACTGACGTATTTGGGCAGTATTTAATAGGACATCCCAAAGGTTGGGTTTTGAATGAATGCCGGCACCAATAACAATTATATACACTATTACTTTTAAAGTCTCCTATTTTTGATACGAGACATTTATGAAGTTTCCTTGTTTCATCTGTATAAGAAAATGTATTGAGAATTTCTTCCACTCCAGTCACATTTTTATTACAGACAATTCCATTTTCCTGATAAAGGTTGAGAATTGAGCCTGTAAATGGAATTGAAATGATAAACTTCTTGCCGATAATAGCTTTCTTTTTACTCATTGTTTGATTAATATTTTAAAAATATTAATCATTATTATCAACATTATTAATTGGGATGATTCCGAAAACATAAGAAAGTTTAAAATAACAACTGTGGGGAAAATAATTATTTATTTAAAATAAATAATTATTTCCTTTTAAACCAGCTACAATTTAATAATTGGTTTAAAGATACTATTTTAATATAAAATGCCCCCTCGACAGACTAAAGCAAAGACCGTTGTTACTGAGACTACCTCTCAGGCCGTTCCCGTTCCCACCCCCGTTGCCACTCCTCAGGCCGTTTCGGCGCCCGCTGATGTGGTAGCAAAGGCTCCCCGTAAGCGTGCTGTGAAAACCGAAGTTGTTCCCGAACCCGTCCCCGTCCCCGTCCCCACTCCCGTTGAAGTTGTTCCCGAGGTAGAGCCCGCCACTGAGACTACCACTGGTGAGGCCGACCCTACGGCGCGTAAGCAACGCGCTGTACATACGCGCGACACTGTTCTTCGTGATTTCTCCGAGCTTATGTCATACCTTGATAGCGAAATTACGACTTCTCGTGGGTCCAGTGGAAAGACTGGAAATACAAAATCGCTTCGTCGGGTCCTCTCCAATGTAAAGGATCTCCAGCGCGCTGTCTCCCACGCAATTAAGCAGAAGCCCGTTTCTGCACGCAAGAATAACAATTCTGGATTTCTGAAGCCTGTTCAGATTAGTTCCGAGATTGCCAAGTTCACCGGATTTGATGCATCTCAGTTGCATTCCCGAGTTGATGTCAACAACTATATCTGTGCTTACATCAAGAAAAACAATCTTCAAAACCCCGCAGACCGCCGCCAAATTGTCCCCGATGACAAGCTCGCATCGGTTATCGGATATACCCATGGCACAGATAAGCCTTTGACTTATCCGGGCCTGCAAAAGTATATGACCCGTCATTACCCCACCAGCGCATAAATTATCACAACTTATAAATATTTATAAGTTAAGTTCGCACAAAGTATTAATATTTCATTACTTTTGCCTTTCCGCCCATGTATAGTTTTTTCGCGGTGTCAAGACTCATGATACTTTTTCCGAGCCGTTCATTGACAAAATTATGAAAATCTACGTAGAATTTAAACACATCATTGCCACCTTTCATATCGTTGATAACCCACCGGTGAGTTTCAATGTAATTTCTTGCGTGTTCTGCACACTTTCCACATACAACCAACATATCAGGTATTCCATCAATGAACATTTTAATTCTGGACAACGAAATAGGACTTAATTCATTGGGAAGATGTGCCGAGCCGTTGTGTAGTGTAAACCAGACTGCTGGACCAAATACTGTTGGATCGGTCAACGAGCTCTTTTTGTCACTCCATTCTATGTTTATAGTGTCGCTGTCGCTGACGATAAAAGGAGTAGGAGTGCAATAAGCATTGATTAGTTTATAACTCATTTATTTATTATAAATTAAATATATTTAATTTATAATAAATGGATAAGCATTTTCTTAAGAAAAAACAAGGTAAACCTACATCTAAAAGAGACATTAAAAGAGACATTAATGAAATGTTGGATTTCGTAGTTACACTGAGTGATGATGCTGATATTATTAAGCTTATAGCCAAGCCAAAAACCGAAAGTGAAAAGGAACTGCGATATATTATTTCCAAGTTATCAACGATTGGGGCTGTTAGAGATTATGTTGACTATTTAAGGGAAAATGGTCTATCTTATTCTAAAGAAACTCTAAAAAGTTTTGTCATTGATAGTAAAATAGAAGATATCGAGACAGAAGGAGAGGCGGAAGATGGAATGGGAATGGGTGGTGGTGGCTATAAAGAAGATAAAAGACAGCGGAGAAGCTTTGACGGGTCTGATAGCGAAGATGATTTTGGTGATTTTGACCTTGGTGGGGAAGGAACAGATTCGGATACCAATGACGAAGAGGACGATGTATTTATTCAGCCACCTATTCGCCCTATTGTTTCAATTCCTGTTGACACGAAATTACAAGAAGAGCGCATTATGTTAAATAAAATTGAGCAACAACAAGAAAAAGAGCTCGAGCGTCTCCATATGAACAGAAAAGATGCTGATATTTCCGAAGAAGATTTTGCGAAACTTGTCAAGGAAACAATTAAAAAATTTGAAAATCAACAATCTCTAATTTATAAATCTAAAAAACTTCCCAATTCTTACCGTGAAGATTATCTGACACAACTTAAAGATGTTAAAAAATTAAAACCCAAAGAAGAAAATGAGTTGTCCCAGTTAAAAAAATACCGTGAGCGATTTGAGGCCCGATTACAAACACTTCGCGACAATACTGTAGGAGAGGCTAGAGTATATGGTCGTATTCTGAAATCTAAGATGAAAATATACAGAGATGCCGATTGGATGAGAACCGGAGATGTAGTTGTCAAACGTATCTATATAAACTTGTCGAAATATATTGATAAACAGATTGGTGTCGAAAACAACAAGATTAAATATAATGGTGATACGTGGTTTCTCGCAAACAATAATTTCTACGAGTTGATGGCAACATCAAATGCTGTATGCCAACGAAAGGACATACTTTATATTTCCAATCTTGGAAAAATTGTTAAAGTCAAAATTCTCTATCAGGCCAACAACGGCAGTTTTGTTGTACAAAATGAAAATATATTTGAACTTATGCAAAACCATCTTCAGATGTTAAAATCTCCACCAGATGTCCAAAAAGATATGAGGAGTGAGATGAAATTTGCGCTGAACAATGCCGACGCACGAAAAGTAGCTATTTTCAAACTAAGCTTTCCCGGTGGAGCAGATGTGGAACGGAAAATCGCAGAACAGAGTGTTGGAAATACAATAAGCGAGTATTTTAGAAAAATCGTCAACATTACTGCATACTTGAGTAATAAGGAACTGCTTAACCCAGCCGACCAACATCACCCTGATATTTTTGGAGATGTCGACTCGGTTTTTAAACAGAGATTAGTAATGGGTTGGTTTTCTATAGACTTGACTAAATTAACTGTGTACGACAAGATTGATTATCAAGAGCTGGCCGGATATTATTTAAATCTCATAGAATTTGACCTTGAGGGTTTGAAATGGGAATATTTTTCAATGTGCGGTGGGAAAATTGTCAGACTGAATCGCATAGACCCCATCAAGCCCAAACTGGAAAATGAAAATATGAATGGGAATAATATTAATTATCCTCCAAATTCTGGTGGAAAAATATATCAGGTTATTGGTATTGACGTTAGTGATAAATCGACGGAATTTAGTGAGAAAATTAAAAAAATGGATGCGTATACCAATTCCGGACAGCGCAGTTATAGAAAAACATTGTGGGATCTTGTCGATGATGCGTTAGATTATGCCGAAACTCATCATGGGAGCATTGCCAAGTGGAAGCTAAAATTAATGAAAGAGTAAAGAGTATTAATAATAATGATTATTTTAAAAATAATAATTAAACAACTTTGTTATGAACAGCTTTAATATTTTTAATGAGTATTCAAAGCGCGGGTCAAATGGAAATCTATGCGAAAATACTTTTTCGCAGTTTTTTAAAGACGTAAATGTGTTTAGCACATACCCACCACATTTTAAAACCAACACAACAATTAACCCTACCATCATTAGTTTTGACTGGGTCAATGCTGATGGTGATTTCCAGTGTCGGATAGAAGCCGATTGTATTATTATTAATATGAATGGCATCCCATTAAACATTAAAGTGTGTGAGAACAATACTTATTATGTTAATAATGAATGCGTATTGTGGTCATATGTATCCAATTGGATTAGGAACAATATTCCTGTCTCTACGAATATTGTAGCATCCGGAGGTTAATTAATTGAATTATAATTCAATTATTCCCTATTCATATCACTCTCCATTTCTATTAACTCTCGACTTTTAATATATACATTAATTTTTCCAAGAGTTCCAATATTAGTTTTCACTAATAAAGGCTGGTCTGTATTACAGTAAAAACTAATGTTTGTGCTAACTATGCCGAGACCAGATAACCGTTTCAGATTGCTCAGCTGTTCTGTATCGAAGCTTTGCTTATAAATTTCTTCATCATCCTCTATATACTTTCCAAAATAAATCGACTTTGAATAGACTTGGTCCAATTCGGCTATAAAACACACCCCAGTCTTTGTCCCTTTGATGGTAATAATTTTTGACAAGCTTTCCAACTCTTTACACAATTTCATATATTCCGGCGCCGGAATATTATTGCTCAGTGTATAATCATTAGATAGAGAAATATCAAGCATTTGTATACTCTGTACTCTGATGCTTGTCCTTGTTATTTTTCCACCCTTTGAAATATGAATTATATTAAGGTCGTTGGTTTCTTCGCTATCCTTAAGTAATTCAATGCTATCTCCCTTCTTGGTCGATTTAATCATCTTAAATAAATGGATGAGATTAACTCCAATGTGGATATCATCATCAGAGTTAATCTCATAAATGCCAAAATTTTCACCCAATAAGCTAAGGTCTATACAAATTTTATGATGTGTATCGCTCATTCGGAAATACACTCCTGTCTTGTTGATACAAAAACAACCATCTTTTATATTATTTTGTAATAATTCGACGAGTAGTTTAATAATATATCCCTGGTCAGTTTTTATTCTAAATAAAACACTCATTTTATACACAGGTTCATTTTTAAACTAAATTTGTTTCCTATGAAGACTTTACTGTATAACTGGGTGGGGGTGTATCGGGAATAACGTCAATATAAGATGGCAATATATTGTGTATTGTTTCCACATTTGTTTCCACATTTGTTTCCACATTTGTTTCCACATTTGTTTCCACATTTGTTTCAATATTTATAGAAGTCAGATTACACGGAGTATTTTCAGACTCTTTGTGTGGTGTACAACAGCAAAATATCACTCCCAGCACAAAACATCCGGAAATGCCGACAAATAATTCCATTTATGATTACATTGAATTTTTAAACTACGTTCGAAAATTCAATGTATATCCAGGAGGTGGAGTTATTGGTTTAAATTCTTGTACTGGTGTGTTATCAATATACAAATCAATATATGAAGGAGGCGTAGGTAAAATATGGTATAAAGGTAGTATGGGATGACGTCTTTTTACATTAGTACACGGCTTTGTACAGCAGTATAATATTAAAACGCAAAATCCAGCGATAGCTACAGTATAATATCCATTTTCAAATGTAGTCATTTATATTATATTTTATAGTTTAATTCATATTAATTAATAATGATTAACTTAATTAAAGCCTATTACTAAAGATGTCTGCACAAGTTATTTTTGTCGAAGGAAATATTGGTTCGGGAAAAACAAAGTTCCTGAGCCAGATTGAAAAGTATTACGGCGACGATTGTCAAGTTATCTATGAACCTCTTGATACGTGGACAAGTTTGAAAGATGAAAATGGGACGAATATTCTAGACCATTTTTACAAAGACGCCAAGAAGTATGCCTACACATTTCAAAACGTCGCGTTCATGTCAAAAATCAAAAAGCTCGAGGAAATCGACTATACAAAAAAGTATGTTTTCATCGAGAGGTCTATCTGGTCTGACAAAAATGTGTTTGCTAAGAACTGTGCTTTGTCTAAGTTGATAAACTCTATTGAATACCAAGTCTATCTGATTTGGTTCGACTGGATTGAAAGTGTATGTCGGAAACCTCAAGGCCCCAACCACTTTCTATATCTGAGATGTTCCCCGGAAACATCCTTTGCCCGCGTTAATAAGCGTGGACGAGTTGAGGAAAGCGGTATTCCACTTGAATATCTGGCTGAAATCCACAAGCGGCACGATGACTGGTTGATTTATGATAAGGAAGTGGAACTTAACAACAAGTGTTTTTACATTAATGCCGAACAGGACCTCACAGTCAAAGAAAATTTTGTTGTTGAATACGAGAAGGTGGTATCAATGATTCACACGTCTGACCATAAGAACAACCACACAAAGTCTATTTTCAAAGTGTGATTAAGAATTAACTTGAATACATTAATTAATGTATTCTTTATAGGATTTTCTTTAATATTTTAAAGGGACTGGATAATTAGAAATGCCCATAAGTGTACAAAAAATCCAAACTCTTCTGTATAAAATTGGATTTATCATTGACACCTACTTTGTTATTTCAGACAAGTGTGAGTATATCAAGTGTAATTCAATCAATACGGGAGAAAGCATTCTGATTAAAATTTCAAGGTCGTTTAGTTTTAGACCTAGTAGTGCGAACAACGTGTATAATCTTAATCTCATAGACTTTGAAGTCGGTGAAACTATTATGGAAAAATACTCCGACTACCCCACAAAAAAAGAGTTGATGAAAAAGTATGGTGGAATGTTGAAACTGGCAACGACTGTTAATGATGCCGAGATGGAGGCCGACTTAGAAAACAAATATAAAATGAACCTAGAATTAAAGTCTTTGGAACGAGAACAACTCGTTGTTGTAAAAAGTTGTTTCCGACAGCTTCGGCGTATCTCATTAGTCCTTACCGGTTTGAAATATAAAGTATGTATTCTCCAACATAAATACATGACGGTTGTTGGTGATGATGATGTTATTGACAGTTTTTACATCCGTAATTATGATGATGCAACAAATATTAAAAACTTTTTTATAATGATAGACTTGGAATATTTTTACGAAAAAATCCACACCATAGATCACGACATGGATGTTATTCAGGATTCTATTTATACAATTCTCGATAAAAACTCGGCGGAGACTGGCGACATTTTTACACAGATATCTACACAATTACAGGCATATGACTCTGGAACTAATGTCAGCATCACCAACAAAAAGATTGATATTAAAGCATCAATAACCAAGTATAAAACTCAGCTGTTAGCTCTGAACAAACGACAGGACGACCTTCTCAAACAGTATTCAGACCTGAGCACCCAATCAACCAATTATTTTAATGATGCCAACACTCTAACACGCAAAGGTGGTGTTAAAAAACAGATTGATGTGGTTGATTCGGAGAAACAAAAAGTATTACGCGAAATATTAACTCTCAAACGAAAATTTGACGACATGTACCTATCAACTGACAACATCGAGTTCGACAACTGTATTCTTATGAACGGAATTCTTAAGAATTTGGAAGAAATAAAAAAGATTGATAAGTGATTAACTCGGATTAACTCGGATTAACTCGGATTAACTCGGATATTCAGTCATATATTCTTCAAGTGTTGTGTACCAACTTGTTGATTTATAATAATAATTGGCGTTTAAAAAGTGTTTTGATACAAGATCTGAATGTTTCATTTTTAATAACCGCTTTAGTTCTTGGTCATTTCCCATGTAATACAAGGTATTAAATAAATCAATGAATGTCAAAGCCTTGAACAATTTATCAATGCCCCCCTTGCCGGTTTTCGGGAGTTGTTGTATTGGTGTACTAAGGATGACATTACATATTCCAATTAATTCATCTGCTGACAAGCTAGCCAGATATTCCAACAGTTCTGATATAACACGTCTATCGTTTTCCAATGTCTCATACTTTCTCTCATTTTTAAAATTAAAGTATTTTGATACGATGAAGCTATTACAACTTTCCGAACATTTTTGTATTTCAAGACTGTAATTAGCTTCTCCCCCAAGTAACTGAGTGTAGTCGTCGGGAAACTGTTTCCACGGGGTTTGTTGGATATACACACTTCTGGGTTTTATTAATAAATTTGGGCTATTGAGTGGTTGGATTATAAACATCGCGAGGTCCAATGATGTACGAGTTGCACAAGCACTCTCGTATACTTTTGAAAACTGGTTATCGAGCATAGTTAGTGTATATGGATTAACACCCTTATAAAAACTATTTAATATATTAACGGCTGTTGTTTTAATGTGCCCCAATGGTGTATCCCGAACACTCCGTGCGAGTAGAAAGTATGGGTCAAATCCTTGAACACAGAAGCGCGGTCTTACACGATTAGCCTCTGGAACATACTTATCACCTACTTTAATATATGACAAACCGTAATCGATGATACACGGAACAAGAACGTTATTAAATTCATACTCAATATCGCCAACTATCAGAGTATAGGTAGCTCTTGTATCTCTCAACATAATATTAGAGCCGTGTAAATCATTGTGTATGTATCTATACTTTCGCTGTGCAATTTCTACAGACAACAGTATTTGTACAAGTATCATTAAAAAATCGTTGGTATTGTTAATATTGGCATTCTTCCATTCATCAAGCGATGTTGATCCGGCATATTCGTAGATGACTTTCTTGTCTGTTGTCTGTCCAAATACATAGGAAAAACACGGCGTGTATTGTCTCAATACGTTTAGATGTCTTCCCACTAAATATTCTTTGTCTGAAGTCTTTTGAAGAGTGTTCTCTTTGACAACTAGTTTAGAGCCATTAAACGCTGTTATTAAACTAGCAACTCCATATGCGCCCTTACCTATAACGGTCTCCTTATCAATAGGAAATCTATTCTTCGTTATGAGCTTACCAATCAAACACTCGAGGGCCTTCATTTTGTCATACTGCTTATACTCTTGAGAAATAATATTATTAATAAAGGCTGAATTTATATTGTCAAAGTTCGATATACTTAACGCCTTACAAATGTCGTCATCACTATTCATTTATTAATCGG
>Ga0194045_1000042_pt1 | contig 33343 bp, 24 predicted proteins | sample JunL6211m_MetaG_FD_161686 | JGI IMG/M metagenome (GOLD analysis project Ga0194045, IMG submission 161686) | Anoxic zone freshwater microbial communities from boreal shield lake in IISD Experimental Lakes Area, Ontario, Canada - Jun2016-L626-11m | ecosystem: Environmental > Aquatic > Freshwater >...
AGGAGAGCGCGATGAAATAGGAACTTGGCATTCGAGGCAGCGGCGTATGCCTTTTGACCCTGTTCGGTAAGTGCAACATGGACCACACGGCGATCGACATCGGAGCGAGTTCGATGCGCAAGCCCTTTGTGTTCCAGGTTGTCAACCAGATTGGTCATTGAGTTGACGGCCACACCAAGATTTTCGGCGAGCGAACGCATCATCTGAGGTCCGGATTCACCGAGATGTTCGACGACTCTCAAATCTTGATGGCCCAAATTGGCCTGCGGACCGCAAGCGGCCACGTCGTGCAAATGCATGAATTGCTTCAGGATTTCGCGAACTATCATTCCGAAATCGTCAGCCCGCTGCTCTAGCCCAGACACATTTACCTCAAGATCGAATAGTTCGACGACAGAACTAAACGATCATAGAACAATACGATCGTCGAGTCAAATCCATTTAGGCGATCGGCAGAGCAAAAACTACCACGTAGCACAGGCTGCCAGCGCTGCCAGCCTGTAATGGTCTAAAAAGCACAGGCTAGCAGCCTGTGCTACGGGACTGTCTCATGCAGCCGCTCGCCACAATATCTATTTCGCCAGTGACTCGATATAGTCAAGCAACGATGCCAACTCAAGCGTTGTGAACTCATTGAGCACTCCAGACGGCATGACGGACGTCGGCGATGTCTTGCGTTCTTCGATTTCTTCCTTCAAAATCGTGGTTTCCTTGCCCTGTTGATCGCGAATCGTGACACGGTCTGTCAACTCGTTCGTCACGAAACCCGTCAACACGGTATCCTCTTTCGTTCGAATCAGATTGGTGACGAAACCTTGAGCTATCGTCTTACTGGGCTCTAGAATTGCAATTGCCAATTCGGGTCGCTTGTACGTCTTAGCGATACTTCCAAGGTAGGGGCCCTTTTGAACTTCGTCTTGCCTGACTGTGTGGCATGCACCGCAATTTGCTCGCGTAAACACCTGTTTGCCAAGCTCGATATCGCCTTGCATGCCGACAACCTTGGCCGCCACGTCCTCCATGGAAAGCGAGCTGATTTTTGGAGAGTTGTCTCCCTTTTTGGGTTTGATCTTCAATTTTTCGATGGCTGACTTTGCGATTTTTGCGATGGCGTCGTCTGGGTCTCGCACGGACTGCAAGATCTTTTCATCCAAGTAGTGATTGCGAATCTCGACAGCGACCTGCATCAATCGACTTCGTCGACTGGGCTCCCTCCAGGCATCTTCGATGGATTTCATGGCGTGTTCACGAGCTTCGGGGCTGCCATTGGTTCGGGATGCAATCGCCAAAAGCGCACCATCCGCCCAGTAGCCATCTTTTCCTTCGGCGGATTGTGCGGCTGTTTCAAAAAGCGAGACTTGCGATTCGATTGCCAATGAGTTGACCAACGCATCGCGCGCTTTCTTTTGAAGATCGGACGAATCGCTAAGCTGAGACAGAGCCGTGATTCCCTTGAGCATGGCAGCGGCCGATTCCTTCGAATCCGATTTCGAGAGGATGACAACGGCATCGACCAACATGGCTGCCGACGCATCCTTTTTGTTGACTGCGCGCAAGAGCAGTTCCTGACCACCCTCCGGTATGTCCTTTACAAGCGTCATCTGGGCGATCGCGGGGCCTAGAAGTTGTTCGTTGGTCTTGGCTAGTTGCAGCATACGATCCAGTGAGTCCGTCGATGGAATTCGATTGCGTTGCATCAACTCGATGAGCGTTCCCGCTTCTTCGGGCGAGGCACTCTCGAAGGATTTTTGCAAAACGGTAGCAATCCTCTTGGTCTCGCTCCAGGGCTCTGGTTGGTAGTATGGCCCCCGCGTGTCGGGACGTGTTCCCCACGAGTCGCCTTTCCACGGACCCTCCAGGAAATGGAGACGGCAGAGGGACGCCAAAATCTCGCGACGCAACTCCGGCTGTTGTGCATTGGACAGTCTAGATATCAAGCCATCGACGACTTGCCCGCTATGCATCATGCCCAGTGCACGCAAAATCGGCTTGGCTCGGAATGGCTCAGCATCGATCGCTTGAAAGCAGGCAGCATATGCACTTCGCGCGGCCAAACATCGGATTGCGGTGTGCACCACGACCGGATCGCTATGAGCGAGGGCTTGGATCCGTTCTGCGTCCGATGCTGTCGTTTGCAGTTTGTCGAGCAAATTGCGATCGTCGTTCCGAGCTGCTATGCCCGCTTCAAGCAATCGATGATATGCGTTATTGCCTCGTCGCATCAGTTCTCGCTCAGCCTCCATGCGTCGACGGTAACTCGGGGTCTTCATCAGTTCCAATAGCTCCGCGTCGCTCGAACTCGCAAAATTCGGCATGGGCGATGGCTGAAATCCTTTGGGCTTAACGCAAACGATGTAACCGACATCTGGACCTGCCCAGTCAAACGTGGCACCACGCCAACTTGCACAATAGACACGACTATTGCCATCGACATCCGCATCGGTAGGTCGGGTCATTTTGATAAACGATTCCGGCTTACTGGTTTCTTCGAAGGTCGCGCCTTTCGCCGCAACGGAATGTCGAAACAGGGAGCCGGTTCCCCAGTCCGCCGTGAAGGGTGCATTTCCCCATTTGCCGAACCCGGGCTCATCGATGTAGACCGCCCCGCAACCGGAACCTCCCCCATAATCGGCTAGGGGTTGCACGCATTCGTCGGCGAAGTTTTTGTAGAGTCGTGGGTAACCGTGATCATCCATGCCTGTAAAGTGATGCAATCGCACATCCCATCCCCCACCATCATTGGTGTTATCTCGCGCGAACAACTCCATCTGAGGACTGATGGCCACCTCAAGAATGTTGCGTGTCCCGGTCGAGTAGATTTCCAATCCTGTACCATCGGGTCGCACTCGAATGACACCCCCACCTCGATGCGTCAGCTTTTTTCCATCCGTCCCTTCGGCGTCGATGAATCCAAAATCTCCACCGGCGATGTACAGCCAACCATCGACCCCCAAGCTGACCCCGTTGGTCGTATGGTCCGCAGGTCGCTTGTCATAGTCAAATGCAAGATTCTTTACCAATACTTTCTGTTCGTCCGCTACGCCATCTCCGTCGTGATCGATAAAAGCGCTGAAGTGCGGCGGATGCATCAGGTACAAACGATCGTGATCCCATACCAATCCGCGAGGTGCATCGATTTCACAGAACACCTTGGTCTCATCGGCGCGTCCATCACCATCGAGATCTCTCAACCGAATGACGCGACCTCGTTCTGGTGATCTGCCAAGAGAACCGTTGCCATCGGAGCTGACGTACAGTGTGCCATCGACAGTCGAGGCTACGAAGACGGGATAGTTCACGGCGGGGGGCGCTGCGAAGACAGTGACCTCAAAACCATCGGGAACTTTAACGTCCTTCAAAATTTCGGCCTCTGCGGTGACCGATAGTTTCTCGATTCGCGGCACAGTGTTGCCCGCTTTGGACAACGTATCACCTTGCAATGGAACGAAGGCTCCCTTTTCGCTTTTCGCATCGGCAGGCCAAAGCGTTCCAAGGTCTTGTCCCTTGAGTTTTACTTCCCAAATGCTGCACCAGCCAGCGGTGCTGCCTAAGCCTGTGATCCGCACGAACTTGGTCGGCGGATGTTCATTCAAACCTTCGGCAGCCTGTTTGTTGTTGGAATTGGTGGTCCGATCCAGCAGAGTTATCCATTTGGTGCCATCGTTTGATCCTTCGACGACGTAGCGATAACTGGCCGTCGCGGACTCCCATACGATTTCGATTTCGCGGAATAGATGTGGCTGTTCGAATTCCAATTGCAACCACTGCGGATAGTCACTTCCATCGGCGCACCAACGCGTGTCCTTTTTCCCATCGATCGCGTGAAAACTGTCGTGTCCAGCTTGCGTGCTTGAAGCGGTCGTTTTGACCAAGGTTGCACCTTCGGGTGCCTTTCCCACTGTCAAATCCGAGCGTGCTTTGAATTTGTTTTTATCGATGAAGGTCACTTTGTTTTCGCCTTGGTAGGGCTTCAAATATTCGGGAGTCAATTTGCCACACGCCCAGAGCAATCCGCGTGTTACCAACTCCAGATAGCGAGGATCCTCGACGGTTTCTGTGTTGTGACCGATCGTGGTGCTAAAACTACGTGCTCCTTGCTTTTCGTTGATCCACGCGACGACCGCTTCCTCGACTCGTTGTTTGCCCGCCGCTCCAACCGTTTGTTTCCCAAATGCCAGGGGGAGTGCGTCGAAGAGTTTGACGTTGTTGTAGAGCTCTTCGCGAATGGTGGTCCAGTCGCCAAGCGTTTCCGTAATAGGATGTTTTGATTCGGAGAAGTGGATAGCGATCGGCTCTTGCGGACCATGGCCGGTTGACTGTAAGCCGAGGTGTTTGAACCAAGCATCACTGCCTGTGCGAAAACTGTGCATCGCACAGTGCAAGTGCACGGCAGGAATCCGTTGGTGGGTCTGCAGGATTCGGTTCAGGATCGCGGGATCTTTGATATCTGCAGCACACTCGTCGTGAATAATGACGTCGTACTCATCGGCCCAGTTAAGTTTGGAATACAAAGGGAGCACTGGCGTGGTGGTCGAATTGTCCGTCCAATAGACATCGACTTGAACGTTGGCACGCGATTGAATTCCTTTGCATAGTGCTTCCTGTTGGCGAGCATAATCATGGCAACACCCTCCAGCGATGAGCAACGCTCGCAACGGTTTGGTCGAAGTCTCTTGTCCGAGGACTGGCTGGCCAAAAAGGGTCGTTCCAAAAAGGACAATGAATAGGCGGAGTAACATGAGGGGCTGTTTCATCGAATCGGGGAATGGGGATAGCAGATTAGGAGAGGTGGGTAGACTACTTTGGGAACAAAACCGCTGGCTGTTCTTGTACGCTGTTGGACCAGAGTTGTACGTTGTCTATCTTGCCAGTATCGTCAAACGAACCGAAGCCAACATAGCCTGGCCCGAGAACTTCGTGTTTACCTTGCAGAACCGGTGTCTTCATATCCTCGAAGAAGACCTTGATATCGGGTCCGATTTTTTGGAGCCTTACGTGTTTCCACTCCTCGCTCCAGTCGACCCCTTTTTTGGGTACTTCCAGGAACGATTTTCGAGGCGAGTTGTTCACAATGAATAGGTTGTGCGCGTTCGGGTCGGGTGAGGTTGCTAGATGCGTGTAGTAGAATTGCATTGTGTTTTGAAAACCGAAATACAAGCACATGTCGCGATGCCCATACTCCTTGCCGGTTTGACGCATGTCGAGTTCCAATAGGAAGTCGCCGACCTTCTTGCTCGATAGCATCGCTAGGTTGAAAGGAGAGCGGTGTTCGGTTTTGTACTTACTTTGCTGAAACAGTTCGATCCCGCCCCCCTTTTTTCCGTCTTGGGTCCAACGCCACGCTGCGTTGTCAGAGAATTCAAAGTCTCGTATCGAGGACTCGTCATCGAATGCTTGTTGGTAGATCAACTTGAACCCGTCGGGCAAGTCGACGGGTTTGGGTTCATCGGCGACGACAGCCTTGGAACAGGATGCGAAAAATACGATCTGGAGCAAGAAGCGTCGAAGCATGGATTTTAGCTTTCTTCAAAAAAACGCGTTATGGGCGTTTGGTATTGGAAGGGAATACCTCTTAAAACACCTGATTTCGGTCAATTATAGTCCAAGGACGCTCGCGTGCGCCTGTGTGTCCGTCGCGGCGTGTTCGAAGCTGGTGAAAAAGCGTATACTTAGTCATTGGCGAGGCGACTGGATAATCGCCAAGAGAATTATTTTGGCCTTCCTTATCACGCGAGAGAGTTTCAGAACATGGGCTTGGGAAAGACATTTGATAGCGTTGTTGGCACTGTCGGCAATACACCCATGATTCGCATCAATCGATTGGTGCAACCGGAGCATGCGACGGTCTTCGCCAAATGCGAGTTCTTTAATCCGCTTCACAGCGTTAAAGACCGAATCGGGATGGCCATGATTGAAGATGCTGAGAGGAGCGGCAAGCTCACGAAAGAAACGCATATCATCGAGCCAACTAGCGGAAATACGGGGATTGCCTTGGCTTTCGTCTGCGCCGCCAAAGGATATCGGCTAACGCTCACCATGCCCGAGTCGATGTCGGTCGAGCGCAGGGCTTTGTTGCGAGGTCTCGGTGCCAGTTTAGTCTTGACTCCAGCCGCCGACGGCATGCGAGGCGCAATAGCCAAGGCGTCCGAACTGGTCGTCAACGACGCCAACGGATGGATGCCTCAACAATTTGAAAATCCAGCCAACCCAGCCGTTCACGAGCGAACAACCGGTCCAGAAATCTGGACAGATTCCGCTGGCCAGATCGATGCGATCATCGCGGGTGTGGGAACCGGCGGAACGATTACCGGCGTGGCTCGCTACATCAAAAAGCTCAATCCGAATTTCAAGGCGATCGCAGTCGAACCAAAACAATCACCTGTCATTAGTGGGGGACAACCAGGCAAACACCGAATCCAAGGGATCGGTGCTGGTTTCATCCCCAAAAACCTCGATCAATCGATCGTGGATGAAGTGATCCAAGTAGACGACGAACTTGCCTTTGAATGGGGCCGCAAACTTGCCAAACAAGAGGGGATCATGGGTGGCATCAGCAGCGGTGCCAACATGTGGGCGGCTGCACAAGTAGCTGCTCGTCCAGAATTCAAGGGCAAGCGGATTGTGACTATCATGTGCAGTCTGGGCGAACGTTACCTTTCAACACCCTTGTTCGGAGACTTGGCTTCCTAGCCAAACCAGTAAGAGTTTTGCGGCTCCCGATACACTGGAATCCTTTTTTTATTGCGAAAATTGCTATGGTTGCTGACCGACTCATTCCGCGACGAAGATTCATTTCGACAAGTGCTGGAATTGCAGCATTAGCGACCTGCCTGCCCTATTTGAGTCGAGCCAGAGGGGGTCTTCGTTCGGCTGCTGCTTCGAGCGATGGACGCGATCCCGCTTGGAATGATGCGACACGCAATGGACTTGAATTTCTCGCTCGCAGCCAGTCGTCGCGAGGGCAGTGGAATACGCCTCCCTATCCAGTCGCAATCGCAGCCTTGGCTGGTACGGCAATGCTTTGTAGCGGGTCAACGATCACTCAAGGGCCTTACGCAAAGTACCTCAGCCGGACCGCAGATTTCTTGATAAGTCGCAGTCGTGCCAATGGGCTCATCGGTGATCCGGAAGGGGATCAACGCTACACCTATGGACACGGCTTTTCCATGTTATTCTTGTCGCAGGTGCTTGGCGAAGAGGGCTTGCAAGATCGGCGTGACGATCTGGTTGAAGTTTTGACCAAGGCGGTCGCCTTTTGCGGCAAAGCGCAGACGCCAGCAGGCGGTTGGGGATACATTAGCGCCAAAGATGGTAATGACTATGACGAGGGATCCACCACGATCACGCAAGTCCAAGGACTTCGAGGCTGCCGCAACGCCGGTATCGCTGTTCCTGCCGAGATTATTGAATCCGCCAAACGTTATATCTACAAATGCCAGAACGAAGATGGTGGAATTAGTTACTCAAGCCAACAGATGGGCAGCTCACGGCCAGCCATAACGGCTGCTAGTTTGGCGGCGCTCTATAATGCCGGCGACTACGAAGGCAAGAAAGTTCCTGAGATGCTTGCGTACTCACGTCGAACTCTTTACCCCATCACGGCTGGTGACGAATCGTTTGGGCACTGGCACTACACTTATCTCTACTACAGCCAAGTTGTTTACCGCCAAGGGGACGAAGACTGGCTACCGTTCAGGGATCGACTCTATGGGCGAATCGCTGGCGAGCAAGGTCAAGATGGTTCGTGGGAAGGAACAATCAATAATGTGTTCACAACGGCTTGCAATCTCATCATGTTGCAATTGGATTTGGGATACTTACCGATTTTTCAACGGTGAAATGAACACACCGCTTTCACGTCGACGACTACGTCCTCGCCAATGTTTTTTGCCTGTTTTTTTGGCTGCTTGGTTGCTTAATTCCACCACCTCGCAATCACAAGACTCGAATCAGGTCGAAGTCGATAGTGCGTTGCGCAAAGGGGCTAGTTACTTGGTCACCCAGCAACAAAAAAACGGTTCCATTGTGGATCGCGGTCACGAAAACGCCATGACCGCCCTTGCAATTATGGCACTTGCTTCGGTCGGCCACCAACCTACGGACCCAACGCCCGAAGGTGCCGTCATGAAGAATGGACTGCAATTCATTTTGAGTCCGAATCGGCAAGACAAGGCCGGCTATTTTGGTGCAAGCGATGGCTCAAGGATGTATGGGCACGGCATCGTCACGTTGATGCTGACCGAGATGCTTGGAATGGGGGGGGATGACTCTACCGATGATTCGCTCCATGATGCCTGTCAACGCGCCATTGATTTAATTATTCGCAGTCAACGCATTAAAAAGCCAGGCTACGCCAGGGGTGGGTGGCGATACACGCCCGACGCTGCCGACAGCGACCTCTCGGTAAGTGTTTGGCAATTGATGGCGCTCAGAAGCGCAAAAAACGATGGACTCGACGTTCCTTCTTCGACAATCGATGATGCGGTGAGCTACCTTGTTCGTTCGTTTACCTCGCCCATTGACGCAAACGGCAATCCTCGGAGTGCAAAAAATGGCTTTTCCTACGAGGCAAATAACGACAACCCAACCTTCACGATGACTGCGGCTGGGCTGCTAGCGATGCAGGTGTGCGGGCAATATGATTCTCCGTTAGTCGTTGGAGCAACCGAATGGCTTAAGGATCATCCTCCAGTATGGAGCGAACGCTTCATCCTTTACGGCATTTATTATTATGCGCAAGGCATGCATCAACGCGGTGGACAAATCGCGGATCGCGCGGCCGAGTTAGTCGCCAGCAATTTGCTTGCGAAGCAGCAAGCGGACGGTTCTTGGAAATCGTCCGGCGGGGAAGAGCAGAACGCAGGCAAAGTCTACTGCACTGCTATGGCTATCCTGAGCTTGTCGGTCAAACATCATTATTTGCCGATTTACCAACGCTAATTGCAACTCGCTTCAGGACAGCCTGAATCTTGATGACGGCTTGTGCGATAGGTCTCTGGTTGGTTCACTGTGCGGGGTTGGTTCACCGTGCGGGGTTGGTTCACTGTGCGTCGCATCCGATGAGGATTGCATGCCAGAGGACTTCGACGCGGGTTGAATTGCCTTTGCAGGCATTAGCTCACGAACGCGTTGACTCATCACGGCCGCGTCGTACCACGTAAACGACAATTGGGGGTCAGCCGCATAGCGTCCAAGCATGCGCAATGTTTCCGTCCGATTCGCTTCATCGAACATGAATATGTATTGTTCCTCGCCGCGTACCAATGCAACGACATTGATTTCCATGCTCATGCCTCCGACCCTCCGTGCCCTAGTTCCCGATTGCTGCTGCCCGTGCCTAGGCAGTTAGCTTTCGTATCGGTTGATAAGCCATCGAAGAATCATCCGACTTTCCAATTGTCCGTCGTGCGAAGATAGCGTTTCGACGATGTGCGGTTAACAGCCGAATCTTATAAAGTCTTTGGTGCATTGGAGATAGGCTTGTCAGCGACCAAAACGAGCGTCGTCACGAACGTAAAAGTGCTCCCCAAGTGCTTGCGTGAAATCTTCGTCATCCCCGTTACAGGTGCGCACACAGGAAATAATTGGTTCGAACTGGACTCGATTTTTCGGTGGAGGTGTGTTCGATTTCCGTATTGGGGTTCTGAGCACGAACCCTCCAGAGCATACGCCAGGAGCTACTGCTAGGCACTGCAGCAGCTCCCTAGCGCATGACCTATTTCCCCCCTAGGAACATTCTTTGTTATCGGAACAATCGGCAGAGTCAGCTCAAAGAAAAAGAGTGAATTGGCCAATTTTCCAGGTTGTGGAGGTCAGTACTCGGCAAGCTCGAAAAGCTCGGCAAGCTCGAAAAGCTCGGCAAGAGCGCACCTACGGTAGGCCGCAAGTGCCGCATGCGACTTGGAGCACCGACATGCGCTGCCGGGTCGCTCTCGGCAAGAGCGACCTACTCGAAATACGCAGGCCGCACAGATTTCCTAACAGAAAAACTCATCGCACGAGGCCCAATTTGCCGAGCGTAGTTTTGGTGTCTGATTACCACTAAATATCTTTGGTACGTCAATATGCAAACGAAGAGAACGAGCGTGGCCTTGGATCAAACTATCTCTATCCAGAGTAGCATCCGCAAGCAGCCCGGTAAGCCAAGCGATCCAACAGACCGCAAGCTTGGCGGTGAACTCAGCCAGCCATTTCTTTGGCGATCTACTTCAGTCAAAACAACCAACAGCACCCAATGGCCGCTCGGAGCAGACTCCGCCAGCGTTGAATCCAAATCTAAATAGTACAAACGAAAAAAAATCGGCCCGCCAAATGAATGACGGGCCGATTTTGATTAGATCATGTCTTGCGACAAGCGGTTCTCTCGTTCGCAATTAGCGAATTCGAGTGTTGCTTGCTTGAATGACATGACGCTTGGTGTTCATGTATGCATGTGGATCAACCACTGGAGCTGGAGCGGCGATTGGCGAAGCCAAAGGTGCCGATACAGCTGTTCCGCCGCACGAGCTGCAACCAGTAGCTACTGGCGATCCGTAAGAATCGCAAGCTCCGGAATCACAGCTCTTCTTCTTGTGTGAGAAAATCTTTGCAAGCAAACCGCAGTGTTTCTTGGCACCACATCCGCTGTCGCAGGATGGTGCTGCACTGTAAGGATCGCAAGCAGCGATTTCTGCTCCGCAACTTGGACCTGCATTTCCTAAACCGCATGGCGAGGCAAGTTCAGCTCCGCAGCTTGGTCCAATTGGATCGCTGCAGCCTGATGCACATGCTGATTTGCAAGCGAGCTTGCCCTTCAGATTGCTAAGCTTACCCTTCAAATGACCAAAAAGAGGTCGGTGTGGAGCAGATCCACAGCTTGGTGCACCGCAAGAACCGCTCGAAGCGATCTCTGCGCCGCAACTTGGTGCTGCACAACCTGATCCGCCTAGTCCGCCTAGTCCAGCCATTTCGGCTCCGCATGATGGTCCAGCGCCGTAACCCGAACCGCATGGCGATGCCATTTCAGCTCCGCACGATGGTCCAGCACCGTTACCCAAACCGCATGGCGATGCCATTTCGGCTCCGCACGATGGGTCCGATACAGAAGTATCGCAGCACGAGCTCTTAGCTCCGCAGCCATGACCGCCCAGCAAACGACTCAATAGGTCGCCACCGAAGCTTTGACCGCAAAGGCTTGCGCCCAGAACCAACGAACCTAATACAAACTTAATTTTCATCGAGCCAAATCTCCCTACGTATATTGTTCACTGACTGCAGTTCACAGGCCAACTCGGACGGTTGTGTTGAGACCGATTTCGGCGCACGAAGTCGCCGCCGAAATCGCCCTCTACTGGCGTGGCATGGTGCGATTCGCTTTCGCTCGTCGCAGTTGACTTCGTTAGCCTCATATCACAAATGACAGCGTTCCTGTTAAGCTACCATTTGTCCGTCGTTTGTCGTGCTTTTAAAGACCCCTCAGTCCTTAAAGGCTTTACTGCAGTTGCCGGTCGAGCATTCCTGTCACTCGATCAGTATCTGGGTCACCGGCAATCCATTCGATCGCATCCACTCTGACTTGGATGAACGTACAACCAAGTTAAGATGCGAAGTTGAGGGAAGTATCGGACGATCGGTGAAATGCCCTTGAGCATGCAATTTCATTTTTCGAAAAATCACGCCTGATAAGAGTTTACGTAACATTTGACGCTTACGCCGAGTACTCGGAATACACCTAAAGATCGCACGAGCAAACCCCCCAGACTACTATTGAGAGACGGTAACTTTTAAGCAATCGCTAGAGTCTTCCTGCCTTTCCTTTTTGAAATGCCAAAATGAAAATCGCTTATCTCACGGCCGGTGCTGCTGGAATGTTTTGCGGTTCGTGTTTACACGACAATGCGCTAGCTAAAGCTATGCTTCGGCTTGGGCATGATTGCATCCTAGTCCCCGTATACACTCCAATCCGCACCGACAACGAAGACGTTAGTATCGATAAAGTTTTCATGGGTGGCATTAACGTCTATCTCCAGCAGAAACTGCCTTGGCTTTCTTATTTGCCGAATTGGCTCGACGGCTTTCTCAACCAGCCATGGCTAATCACCCCTTTGACTAAGAATGCTGGCAAAACGTCACCCAGCCTGCTAGGTGCTCTCTCGATCTCAATGCTAAAGGGAACTGAGGGGCGGCAACGAAAAGAGTTCCGGCGCTTACTTGACTGGCTTGATCGCGATATTCAACCCGATGTCCTCATCTTCACCAACCTTTTGATTGGAGGTGCAATCCCCGACGTGAAAAAACACAGCCATGCAAAAGTGTTCGTAACGTTGCAGGGGGATGACATCTTCCTTGATTCTCTACCAACCAAGTATCGAGACAAGGCGGTTGAGCTCATGCAAAAACTCGTACCGCTCGTAGACGGATTCTTGATCCACTCAAACGATTACGCCAATCGAATGCGCTCGATGCTGAAAATTCCGACGAACAAGATTCACGTGGTACCTCTCGGGATCGATGTTGCCGATCTTGGAAATACACCACAAAATGATCGTGATCCCCGTTCTTTTTCGTTAGGCTACCTCGCACGAATGGCCCCCGAAAAGGGTTTGCATCGCTTGGTAGACGCCTTCATCGCAATCGCACACAATCCGTCGGCCGTGCATGTGAAACTCAAAATGGCCGGCTGGATGGGACCGCAGCACGCGGATTTTTGGGCAGAACAAAAGAGAAAGCTGACAAATGCGGGCTTGGACGATCGGTGGGAATATGTTGGTAGCATTGACCGCAAGGACAAAGCCAAATTTCTCAACTCAATCGATCTGTTCTGCGTTCCAACAACCTACGCCGAACCCAAAGGATTGTTTTTACTGGAAGCGATCGCAGCTGGCGTACCTTATGTTCAGCCTGACCATGGAGCGTTTCCGGAATTGCATCAACGGTTGCTGAACGTTTCCGATGGGCATTCGATGGGGCGATTGTTTCGGGCCGATTCTGTGGACGACCTTTGCGCGAAACTGCTTGACTCAATCCAAGCAAAGGTGCGTACATCAACCGTCGCCCCGTCTATCCTTGAAGAAATCGGCATTGCAAAGCATGCTCAACGGGTCTTAGATGTGCTTGCCAAAACGATTTAACGGTACGTCGTTACTTTTGATCTTCGAGTGACAGAACTCGGTTGCCCTCCATTTACGCCTTGGAGCAAGAGGCAGACCTGCGGGTGGTGCCAGGAAACCTGAACGATCCGCAGCACAAGGCTGCGGGATTCAAATACCACAGGCTTGACCTGTGGATGGTTATGCTTCGTGGCTAAAGAGGCAGACCTGCGGGTGGTGCCAAGAAACCCGAACGATCCGCAGCACACCGCTGCGGGATTCGAATACCACAGGCTTGACCTGTGGTTTTATTCGGGCATTGCGGCATGGACTTGTAGCGTCAACGTGCCTCGCTTAATGGTTGACGACTCCGCGTTCGACGAATCAATGGCAGTCAGTCTACCGAAAACTAAGCAATTTGTCGGTTCCATCGCAGAACCTGAACTCCATGCGCCAGGAAGCATTTGGACGGATACTTCTTGCTCACCGAGAATCCATGGCTCATTCAGCGACCAGAGACTGCTCGGATCAGGTTTGTCCCATGCGTCAATGGTTAGTACCGTAACAACGAAATCGTTTTCTGATGATGCGTTGATCCCTGGCAGTTTGCCGATCGGGCCATTTTGCATTACCATCCTTGTGTTGTTGTCTTTTAGTATCTCACTAGCGAGGTCCTCGAGTGCTTTTCTCCATCTCGAAACGGACCTGCCTCGCAACGATGCCAATTGCTTCGAGAGTTTCTTTGCCGTACTGTAGTAGGCGGCCATCATCGCATCTTTCTTGTCCTCAGGAACGTTGGACAAATCATTCCGAAGCATTCGAAGAGTTTTTATGGATTCCGAGGTACCTAACGTGATCATTTCATGGCTCTGAACCGATTCGGGCGATTTGAGCGCCGGCAACATCTTGTTTTGGGAGCGAAACTTGACTGGTTGATTCTGCGAAATCGATTTATTCGGGGTTTCTAAGCGATCCGCTAGCAGTGTTTGCGGTACGATCCCCGGAACATCCTGCGAAACATGGCCAGTCCCTCCGATGCCTCGACCAAAAACATACCAAATAGTGGCAATTGCGATCGATAAAGCGGCCAATCCGCCTAAAACCTGGGGGATAACCTTTCGCAATAAAGACGTTTCGGGACTGGGACTCTGTGTGGTATCCCCGCTCAAGACATCCCCGCTCGGTTCAAACGTGGAGGACGATCCACGCGGGCAGAGCGTGGAGCGGTACAGGCTGCTTAAGGAATCCCCGATAGGTTCAGAATTGAAGGCAACAAACGCACTTTTTGGTTCATTTTCGTCACACGTGCCGGATTCCCTTAGCATAGTTTCCTGCGGGAAAGATTCCTGCGGGAAAGGTATCCAAAGCGAAGATGTCCCGGGTGAAGATGTCCCGGGTGAAGATGTCCGAGGTGAAGATGTCCGAGGTGAAGATGTCTCGGGTGAAGATGTCTCGGGTGAAGATTCGTGCAACAAAGATTCGTGCAACAAAGATTCGTGCGGCGAAGATTCGTGCGGGAAGGAATACAGAGTCCCGCATGCGACACAAGGAAAGAAAGCGAACGATTGTCTACGCGGTGAGCGATTGGGAATTTTGATCTGCTTGCCGCATTGGCAAGCAATATAACTTTGCATCATCAAATCTCCCTTACGATCGTAAAGTTCTTTGTAAGACCTGCCTTGGTCCACTTGCAAATGAAATCTTCCGCACTTGTCGAACCGCTCATAACCATATCCTGAATAGGTAATTCAAACCATTGTGTGTAGAAATATTAACGCAAAGCGAAAACTGAAACGGAAGGGAATGGTCCTTCGAAAAGAGCCACACTAAGGATGGGGGGGCTCTGAAGAGAGGGCAGAGCAGATGGGACACAGAGCATAGCAGTTTCGCTCAAGCAATGCAAATTTTTTTCGTAGCTCGCTTTTTTGACGTTGTTGGTGTGCTGCTTCTAGCTTGCCATCGCGTTCTTCACCAATCACTTTGCTTAGCTCGCTAAACAATCAGCGGGTGTGATGTAGCCAATAGCGATACGCAATCGTCGCGAACGAAATCATTGAAGCCTTTGGGGACGAATTGCGGGTCATTGTCATGGATGATTCGAGGCTTGCCACTGGGATGCCTTTCAATTCCTTTTGCGTTCAACCATTCAATGTCCAACTCCGTTATCGTCTCGCGAAGTTCCTGATGGCTGGATTTGCGTTGGTCGCAAAGACAACTCATCTGCAATGGACGAGATCGACTCTTTTCCTTTTAGACGCCGGCTCTTTGGGCTTACTATGCTGCGCGTGTGATGCCAAACATGGCTGCCGCGGGGATGATGCCGCGAGACGAGCGATTCAAGGCGATTTGGTCGAGAATGCGCGTTGCGACTTCCAAAGCCTGGTATCCAAGCTCGCCGGTCACTGTCACTTGACCGGAACCTTGAATTGCATTGACGAACTCCTTCTGCTCACTCTCGATTGCATTGCTTGGTACAGCCTTGGTTTCAAGCCTGTCCAACCAATCGGTGAATAGAAAGTCTTTGACTTTAGCGCGAAGCTCAGGTGGTAATTGGTCCGCTTGTCGGCTGCCATCCGCGACATCCAAATGTGGAGTTGTTCTGGTAATCACGCCCGATCCAAAATCGATTTCGATTAGGCCTTCTTCGGTGTAGACCTGCATTTGTCGCTTGGCAACTGGAGAGATACGAGACGCCCGAAGTTGAGCTATCGCTCCATTTTGGAATTGAAGGCATGCGGTCGCGAAGTCTTCGTGCTCTCCTAGTACGCTCCAGCCATATGCATGCACCCGTTCCACAGGAGAGTTGATCGCGCTCAACACCAGGTCGATGTCGTGAATCATCAAATCCATAACGATTCCAATATCTATGCTTCGCCCTGTGTAGGTACCCTCGCGTGCTGCCTCGATGAATCGCACGGATTGAGCGGCAAGCTGTGGTTGAACCTGCAACCAGGCTGGATTGAAACGCTCTACGTGTCCCACTTGCAAAGTGCACTTGTGGGCCTTTGCAAGCTGCACCAATTCGTTTGCTTCCTGAAGCGAACTCGCAATTGGCTTTTCGATGAGTGTATGGATGCCATGACTCAGGCACCACGAACCAATTTCACAATGCAGAAACGTGGGAGCGGCAATGATCGCGCCGTCGATGGCTCCAACCCACTGCCTGTAGTCGGAGACGGTCGGAACGTTTAGTTGCGATTCGACTAGGCTACGCGAATCACTCGATGGGTCAGCAACCCCGACCAACTCGCAATTCGATCGGGCGGCTGCGAGCTTTGCATGAATGCGCCCTAAGTGACCGCCACCGATGACTCCAATCCGCGGACGAGTGGTTTGGGATGTCATGAGTTCATTCCTGTGTGGGATTTCGTCTAAGGCCCTGGATCGTAGGACAGGCTGCCAGCCTGTCCATAAAAAAACAGGCTGGCAGCCTGTTCTACCTGCAGCGCCTAAGCGGCGGCAGAAACGGATCGTCGATCACGGCCTCGACCGTGTCGGCCCAAAGTCGATTCATCGATGAATGCAAAAAGGATTTCAAGTTCTGGCAACAATCCACCGCCACCTTGTAGGATTTCGCGTGCGTGTTTGACACCAACTTTGGATCGATAGAGCAATTTATGGGCTTCGCCTATGGCTCGAATGGCTGCAACCGTAAAGTTTTTTCGTTTCAGGGCGACCACATTGACGCAGCGAGGCCTTGCAGGAAAACCTTCGGCCAACATGAAGGGCGGAACGTCTTGGAGGACGCGAGATAGGCCGCTTACAAAGCTATAGCAACCGATCGATGCAAAATGGTGAACCGCAACGCCCCCGCTCAGTGTCGCATCATGCTCTACCCGGACATGTCCGCCGAGCATTACCGTATTGGCCATGATGACACGATCTTCGACGACGCAATCATGAGCGACGTGCGAGTTTGCCATGAAGTAACATTGATTGCCGATCGACGTAACGCCTTCGTCTTTTTCGGTGCCTCGATTGACAGTCACACATTCGCGGAAAACGTTTGAGTCGCCAATGATGACCTGTGTCGGCGAGCCTTGATACGACAGATCTTGAGGCTCACCGCCGATCACGCATCCAGGAAAGAACCGATTGTCTCGTCCAATCGTCGTATGGCCTGTCAAGGTGACGCTGTTTTCTAGACGAGTACCACGACCAACTTTTACGTTGGCACCGATCACGCAATGATGGCCAATGCGAACGTCTTCATCGAGTTCAGCTCGGGGATCGACCACCGCAGTATGGGCGATTATGGTTGGCATTAAAAGGTTCCCCAACGTGTCAAATGGATATCGTGAATCATGTTTTGTGCCGTCATGCCGCAACTTGGTTGCGATTGGGCGTTTGAGAGTCTTTAAGATTGCGAATTGCCTCGGCCATCCGTCCATTGAGGATATGCCCACTTCGACTTGCAATGATTTTGCCTTGCACTCGAAGTCCGCACAGCGCTAAATCGCCAATGAGATCGAGCAGTTTGTGACGTGAGCACTCATCGTCGTATCGAAGCGAATTATCGATGGGGCCGTCTGCGCCGAAGACTAGCAGATCGCGAAAGGTTACATGGGACGCAACGCCCTGCAACTGTAGACCACGGGCTTCGGATTCGGTTAAGAACGTTCGTGCAGGAGCAATACTCTTTGCAAAGGAATTGCGTTCGAGTTGATAAGTGCAAGTCGAGGCTGGAATCGGACTGTTAGGTCCGTAATCAAGTTGGTATTGGAGTGTTAAGCCTGGGTCCGACGATGGAAAGGCCATGACCCATTGCTGATCGTCGCCAACGCGCAAGGGCGAGGAGAGCATTATGTCGTTCGATGGAGCGGATTGCCGACGAATGCCAGCTCGATCCAAGGCTACTGACATCGCAAGGGCGCTGCCATCCATGCCTGGCATCTCGGGAGCATCGCATTCAACAATGCAGTTGTCTATGTCCATTCCGTAGAGTGCGGCCATGACGTGTTCGACCATTTCAACATGCGCTGCATCGACTTTCAGCGTCGTGCGCAAATTTGTTTCGCGTCGGTTGGCTGCAATGCCATGAATCTCGGGACGACCTGGTAGGTCGATACGTCGGAAGACAATTCCAGCGTTGGCTGCCGCAGGTAAAAACGTGAGCGTGATTGGCCTGCCGGACCAATAGCCGCGACCGCTCACGTGCGCCACGTGTTCAATGGTTTGCTGGAATCGAATCTGTTGCATGCGTGACGCCGAAATCCGTTTCGTGTCCGTGAATTGGGTTAAATTTTTGGCTCGAGTGGAACACAACGCTCACTTCGCTGGAAGTGAGCGTTCACCGCGCAAGGACGCGGTTTGCTTACTAGGTTATCGCCTTTTCCAATAGAAGCCGCTGTGACTTCTAATTCTTTGGACCTGGACCTTCGAGCCCGAACTCACTGAAAAATCACCGTGAGCTCCGCAACTCGTTTGACACTACAACCGCTTATTTGCGCTGAATTGGATTATTGCCCGGCCCATTTGCACTTCGAAGGGGCTGTTGAGTCGCAGTCGCAGTCGGAGTCGGAGCGGGCGCAGATGCACCCACATTCGATTTGAGTACATTCAAGACCAACTCGGTCACATCCACCTGAGGGTTCAGAAACAAAACGTCTCGTTGGATACCGAAGTTCACAGATTGCGGTTTCTTCGGATCCATTTCGTTTTGTTCGCGGCTGTATCGCAGCACTAGGTCGTATTGGTAGTGTTTGGCGACGACGGAGATGGCTTGATTGATGGACTGATAAGAGCTGAAGATCACACCGGCTTGCTTCTCGGCAAACTCTTTTTCTTTGCCCATGAAATCAACTCGCAGCTTGCTCTCTTGGCTGATGAGCGTTTCTTGCTTTTGTTTGAACTCAGGACTGTCTTGGTTATAGTTCTTGCCGACCATTTCGGTTTCAGCGAGAAGCGATTTTCTTCGTGTCTCGATATCTTCCTGAGCTTGGGTCATCTCAGCCTTGATCGCTTCCAAGTTGGTGGTCATGGTAGGATGTTGCTTGAGGATGTATCCGACGTCGACGAGCGCGATACTCGACGGACCATTCTTGGGGCCAGCAGGTGCGACGGCTTGGGCCGAAGCTTGAGTTCCTTGACCGAAGGCGGATGGGGCGGCGCACATGCCTAGAAGGGCGATGGTCGCAAAAGTAATTCGAAAATGCACTTGTCTGCACTCCTTGCTAAGTGATTCGTGGGCAGTCGATTCGTTTTTCAACGGCTCATGGCAAACAATCCGTCGTTTGCCAAGCGAGTGTTACCGATTTGGGTAGGTCGCCACCCGAGTTCGTTCGCGATTCTGACAATTCGTGAATTCGGAGTAAATAGCGATATTGCGTTTCTAATCCGTAAGTTGAGCTTTCAGTTCTATTTTTTCTTCGCCGCGCTGAACCAAGATCACCACGTTGTCCCCATTTTTGTATTTCTGAAGAATTCGATCGAGTTCGGCACGGCTTGTCGTTGCGTCGTCGTTGATCTTGAGCACCGTGTCTCCTTGTTCGATACCAGCTTTTTTAGCAATACCGCTGGGCATAACCCTATCGACAATGACTCCTTCGGAATCCACTTTGAGACGCACGCCTAACCGCATGCGCTTGGGCCCGCTCGTCCGGGCAGCGTTTGGATTGGCAACACCCTTGACTTTCACAAACGTTGGTTTGGCTGGTTCAACCGCCAATCGATTCGCTAGGCCAGCGACCATGTCGGTAATGCGATCTATTCCGCTTAGGTTTATTTTGTCAAAATCGTCACTTGGGCGATGGTAATCGTCGTGAAGCCCAGTGAAGAAATGCAGAACTGGGATATTCTTTTGAAAAAAGCTCTGATGGTCGCTTGGCCCCATCCCTTCTGGGCTTCGCTGGATAGCGAATGCTAGCGAATCGTTGGCTTGTGTAATCATGGCGTCAAACTCGGTGGCGGTCCCCGTCCCGTAGATAGTCAGATCATTGTTGGTCAACCTGCCGACCATGTCGAGGTTCAACATGGCCACCGTGTTTTCCAACTCGAATCGAGGATGTTTGACGTAGTAGTCGCTGCCGAGCAGGCCTCGCTCCTCGCCTGAGAAAGCAATGAATACCAAACTGCGTCGTTCTTGGTTCGGGCCCGCTGCTTTGGCCAAATCGACAAGACGCTTGGCCGTTTCCATGAGCGCGACCGTTCCGGACGCGTTGTCATCCGCACCGTTATGAACCGCAACGGTTCCGGGAGCAAGCGAGCCAAAACCTCCCAATCCAACGTGATCGAAGTGCGCTCCAATCACGACATATTCGTTCGCAAGTTTCCCCGAACCTGGCAACAACCCGACAACATTCATGGAGGGAGTCCGTTGGGTCGCGATTTCGACTTCGCCGCTCGCCGTCCACTTGGGTAGCTCGGTGGAACGAGGCTTAAGGTCCTGGTCAATTTTGGTTTCAATATCGGCGAGAGAAAGTCCCGCTTCCGACAGCCAGCCTTCGACTGTATTGCGTTGCAAGAAAATGGTTGGAACTTGATCTTTGGTGAGCGCACTACCAGCCCCAGCGACAGGCAACAGCAGATTAGGGGTGGATTTTTCCGTTGCCGAATCGTTGATTAGGATCATGGCGGCAACACCATGTTTGGCAGCGTTGAGCTGTTTGGCAGTGTACAGCGCGAATTGGCTAGGTTCCGTTCCGTCGAAGGGGCTTTTCGGATCGTTTTGTTGTGGTTCTTTGCGAACGACGATTACAACCTTGCCCTTTACATCTAAGCCAGCAAAGTCATCGTACTTGAGATTTTCTTCGTCCACAGTGATTCCATAGCCAGCAAAAACCAATCCTCCGTCAAATGCGCTATTCGACCCGATCGAGAGCGGCTGAAACTGTTCGCCAAGACTGAGTGCAATTTTATCTCCACTGGGTTTGGTGATGGATAGCGTGTTTCGTGCAGGCTCTGTGATTTTCGGAGTACCTGCACCCAGCGAAAAGTCTTGAAAAGGCTTTCCGTCGAACAAATCGGTCTTTAGGCCAAGTGCCAGCCAGCGATTTGCGATGAAATCGGCTCCCATTTTCAGACCGGGTGTTTCGGCAGCGCGTCCTTGAAGCTCGTCGGAAGCCAAGTACTTGATGTCTTCCAATAATCGGGCTTCCGCAGCGATAGACGCTGCTCGCTTATCCGGAGCGTCCTCCGCAGGGGCGAAATGTCCGCATACACCAAGGAACAGGGACGCCATTGGGAAAGACGCATGAATCATGAAACGCGGTACAAACGGCATTTGTGCGACTATTTCGTTGAGACTTTGATGAAGCGAATGTGAACAACAGAGTATACCGTCCGCATTGCAAATGTCATCCTAGGGCGTTGCCCAACCTAGGGCGTTGCCCTAGGCTACGTTCAATATGGCCGTTGGCCAAAACACATGTTCGTTGGCCAAAACACATGGCCGTTGGTCGATACACATGGCCCAACGGTAAAAATACATTTCCGTTCGCGGATAAACATGGCCAAAGGCCTTTCGCAACATAGCCAGGGGCAACGCCCCTGGAACCCGAACGCCCAACGAACCGTTTGGCCAAAGGCCATATTCAATGACACCGCACCGACGCCGTTTGAATATGGCCGTTGGCCAAAACGAACCTTACATGGGCCCCAACCTAGGGCGTTGCCCAACCTAGGGCGTTGCCCTAGGCTACGATGAACATGGCCGTTGGCCAAAATACATGTTCGTTGGCCATATTCCATGACCTCTTCGGAGACGACACGATGCCACAATCGCTATCGCAACTCTACGTTCACTTGATCTTCAGCACGAAGGATCGATTTCCGTTCCTGAAGGACGACGTTGCTTTTCGAGTTCATGGATATCTTGCAACCGTGGTGCGGGACATGGGCTCACCGTTTGTGGTCGTTGGCGGCATTGACGATCACGTGCATATCTTGTTCGACATGGGCAGGATTCACGCAGCAAAAGATTTCGTGGAACAGATCAAGCGGGAATCGTCCAAATTTGTTAAATCGCTGCGGCCCAATTTAGACAAGTTTTATTGGCAACGAGGATATGGAATTTTCTCAGTAAGTCCGACCCATCGGGAAAGTGTTGTTCAGTACATCAAAAATCAGGAAGAACATCATCGAAATAAGACATTTCAAGAGGAATACCGCGAGTTTCTCAATCGGTACGAAATCGAATTTGATGAGCAATACGTCTGGGATTGAATGAAAAACAAGGATCTGGGAACGAAAACCCGATGAATCCCCGCACCTTTTCGAAATTATTGGAATCGCTTGCTAGATTGACCAGACGTGTCCCCAAGATGGCGAAAACTCTATTGTCGACTTGGATTGTCTTGTTGTGAACTGGGTTGGAATGCGTTAGCATCCTAGTTGCATTTGGAATGCTACCAGTTCAAGGAGATTGATCTCAAGGGTGGTGGCAGAGGAGCTTGTTTGAGAGACGCTCCTCTGCAAGCAATCGCACACCAAATCTGGCATCTCTCGGTATCGCTTTTATTCAGCAAAAGGGAATTTCAGGAATGGCCGCAACTACAAACAGCAAGGGCTCAAGCAAGAAGAAATCGGAGAAAGGCGCACCGCCAGCCGAACGTATCACTGGACTTGAGAGCATTCTCAAACGTGAGCCCAGTCTTAAGACAACCTTACAACAAATTGAAAAGCAATTTGGCGAAGGCTCCATTATGCCGCTGGGTGGCGAAGCTCAGCTGAAGATCGAAGGGATCAAAACCGGTTCGCTCTCGCTGGATATGGCTCTCGGCGGAGTGGGTATTCCGCGAGGACGTATCATCGAGATTTTTGGACCGGAATCGAGCGGTAAAACGACCATCGCTTTGCACATCTGCGCTCAAGCCCAGAAAGAGGGTGGCATCGCTGCGATCATTGACGCCGAACATGCTTTTGATCCAAGTTGGGGCAAGAAGCTTGGCATTGAATTGCACTCGCTTTTGGTCAGCCAGCCAAGCAGCGGGGAAGAGGCCTTGCAGATCACCGAAATGTTGGTCAAAAGCAATGCCGTCGATGTGATCGTGATCGACTCGGTTGCTGCCTTGGTACCGCGTCAAGAACTGGAAGGGGAGATCGGCGATACGCACATCGGTTTGCAAGCTCGACTCATGAGTCAATCGATGCGCAAACTGACAGGCGCCATTGCTAAGAGCAAGACGGCAGTCATATTCATCAACCAAATACGCGACAAGATCGGTGGCATGTCCTACGGTTCGCCGGAAACGACGCCTGGCGGTCGCGCATTGAAGTTCTATGCTTCCTGCCGAATCGATGTGCGCCGTATCGGACAACTCAAGGATGGCGAAATGATCGTCGGCCAACGCGTCAAGACCAAGATCGTCAAGAACAAAGTCGCCCCCCCGTTTCGAGTGGCCGAGTTCGACATGATGCACACCTGCGGCATCAGCTTCGAAGGAGACTTGTTGGACTTAGGGACCGCTCACAAAATCATCAACCGTAGCGGTGCTTGGTTCAAGTATGGCGAAACCTATATTGGTCAAGGCAAAGAAAAGGCGCGAAACTACTTGGTCGAGAACAAAGACGTCGCCAACGAGATCCGAGACGCGATCATCGCAGCCGGCGGATATGCGGGCCCTGAAGGTGCTGCAGAAGCCGGCGAAGCGGGCGAAGATGTCGAAGAACCAGTCTCCGACTCCTAGTTCACTGATTGGAATGAACGTCGCACAGGAGACTACTCGTTCCCAGGCTCTGCCTGGGAACGCATTGGTGTGGAGGCTCCTGCCTCCCGAGTTCACAAACGAACGATGCATTTCGGCGAGGCGGAGCCTCGCTTGCACTCTAGTTACCAGGCAGAGCCTGGTAACTAGAGTGCCCTGGTAACTAGCTTGCCCTGGTAACTAGAGTGAATTTGCGCAGACTCATCGGATGCCTTGCGCTGTTCCGCTACAAACTCAGCGCCCCTGGCTCTACGCCAGGGGGATTCGTCCTGCCGGCAACCGCATATGCGGTCAACGCGCCTGCGATGGCGCCGAACAAGTGCCCGTCCCAGGAAACATACGAGCCAACCGTCGGCAATATTCCCGATAGCAGCGTTGTCCCATACAGGAATCCAACCACCAGCGAAATCAAGATCGGTACAACCTTGCGCTCGACAAATCCGCTGGCAATGAGAAAGGCCACCAATCCGTACACTAGCCCGCTGGCACCGACGTGTACGGCAGATCTCCCAAAGCACCACAGAAGCAGTCCGCCAAACACGACAATGCTCGCGACCACTTCCCAGTAATCGCTTCGTGAATTTATCAAAATAAACAACAAGATGCACAGGGGTATCGTGTTGCCAATCAGATGCCCCCATCCCCCGTGCAAAAATGGCATCGTAATAATGCCGAGCAACCCGCTCATGGTCCTTGGGACCAAACCATATACGTTGAAATCAATAGGGAAGAGTATCCAGTCAACCAAGTGCACTAACCACATGGTGGCTACAACTACGGCAACGCCGCGAAACTCTTCCGTCATCCTATTATTGACTTGTTCTGTCGTCATTTACGTGCGTCCGCCATTCGCCACAGGTACCATGCACCAACGCTTCGATAAGGCTGCCAATCGTCGGTCCAAATCGCAAACTCCGCTTTCTTTGGCAACCTTTCCAGACCAACCAAATGCATAAGCCCGGCTCGGACCCCAAAGTCGTCGACCGGCATGATGTCCATTCGCCCCAAGGTAAAGATCAAAAACATCTCAACGGTCCACTTGCCGATACCCTTTAGTTCCGTGAGCGATTCCACCAACGCCTTATCAGTCATTTTATCAGCCAAAGCTCGATTAGGCACCCTCCCATCCATGGCACCTCGCGCGACGTCGCGAATCGCTTCGGTCTTGGCAAGTGAAAAACCACATTTGCGGTAGCTCGGAACCCTCATTCGCGACAACTGAAGGGCGGTCGGAAAGGCTTGGTCAGGGAATCGTTCTAAGAGACGTCGCAGAATGGATTCGGCCGCCTTGCCATGCAACTGCTGATGTGCCACAGCACGAACCAAAGACTCAAATGGCTCGCGAGCCCACACCGGTTCCCACTGGCATCGACCCTGTTCCGAGATCCATGCACCCAGTTTGGGACAAGCTGCCGAAAGGTACTTTTCTGCCTGACGAAGTTTCTTGTTAAACGCGTCCACTATGGAACTACTCGGATCGAATGTCAAAGCAAACTAATTCGTCTTGATCGCGAACAAACAGCTTGCCACCTGCGATCACAGGGTGAGGCCAGCTTTCGCCATTGTGAGTCGGCAATTTGAATTGACTGATCAATTTGTACTTGTTTGTCGCGGTATCGATCAACGCCATGGTGCTGTCTTGGTAACGAAAATAGAGATTGCCATCGGCAGCAACGATTGCGGCTGACCCCGTGCCCGCACCTCTGGATTTGTCCCAAAGGTTTTTGCCCGTCTTCCATTCAATACAAGCCGGGAAACCATTGTTGTGCCCTTGCCCCATATAAACGAAATCTCCAATCATGATCATTCCACCGTGATGATTTTGCAATTCTTGGCTACTCTTGTAATAGATCTCGGTTGCTTCGAGCTTGTTTCCATTCTTTGTTATTTCCAATAAGGCAGTTCCGCCATCTCCGTAACCCGATGAGCAAAACACAAAGTTGTTCTTAGCAATCGGCGTTGGAATGTTGGCTGTTGTATTAGCGATCCGATCGTAGTTCCAAAGCAATTCCCCGGAGTCGGCGGCATAACTCACGACGCCATGCCCAACCAGTTGAATGTACTGTTTCACTCCGGCCGCGTCGGAGTTGATGACGGACGAGTAACCCGCCCCGTCATTGCCTCGCAATTTGCCCTCAGGAGCTTTGCCTTTCCAAATCGGCTCACCCGTCATTTTGTTCAAGGCCACTACCATCGCATCTTTGGCACCCGGCGTGCACAATAACTTATTGCCATCCACGAGTGGAGACTCACTGTAGCCCCAACCCGATTCCATCTTGCCACCGAAATCGTCTTCAAAACTCTTCTGCCAAACTTTTTCTCCGGTAGCAAGTTTGCAGCAAACAAGGATTCCGTCATTCGAAAGCGCGAAAACCAATCCGCTCGCCAGATCGATCGTTGGACTGCAATTCGGATCTTGTTTGGCCGGTGTAAATGGCGTGTTCCAAATCGCTTCGCCATTGGCTTGTTTACGGCAAATAAGTTGAGTTTTGCCATCGAAATTGCCCAACGTAAGGAGTTGACCATCAGCGATCGCAACACTCGACATCCCTTTGCCAAGCCCTTTCACACGGAAAGAAACGGGTGGACCCGCTTCAGGCCATGATTTCATCAAGCCTTTTTCTTGGGAAATGCCATCGCGATTTGGACCTCGCCACTGAAACCACTGGCCGCTTTGGTCTTCCGCCGTGACCGATGAGTGGAAAGGAGCAAAAAGCAATCCAATGCAGAAACAAGCGGAGAATGCAAATGGGTGAGACGAAGTTATTGACATAGGATCAAGTGATTTTGAAGGAATGAGAAAAACAATTGCGACGTGACTAGATGGTACCAAGAACCGGAATGGCCTATTGTAGCTAAGTTTGACTGAAATAGTGACTCACTCATGATTCCAGTGTTGGCATTTACTTACCCACAATCGATCGTTCCTATTGGCTTTTCCGAATTTTCGCGATAATGTTTCGCCTGGGCCTGTCGGTCGCTTGCCGAATGGCCTCCAACGCATTTGAAACAAGGAAGATGACAACGTGAACGACACAAACGAATCTCACGATCCAAGTTCCCACAAAAACTTCATCGAGGTGGAAGTGGAAAAGGATTTTGCCACCAAACCCGAACTCGCCGGAAGGCACGTGGTGACCCGTTTTCCGCCAGAACCCAACGGCTATCTTCATATTGGACACGCCAAGAGTATTTGTCTTAATTTTGGATTGGCCAAAACCTACAGCGGAAAATGCAATTTGAGGTTCGACGATACGAATCCAACGAAAGAGAACGAAGAGTATGTCAATTCCATCAAGACGGACGTCCAGTGGCTGGGCTACCAATGGGATGATCTGTACTTTGCTTCCGATTACTTCGGCAGACTCTACGAATGGGCATTACAACTCATTCGCGAAGGACACGCCTTCGTTTGCGACTTGAACGCAGATCAGATGCGAGACTATCGTGGTACGTTGACTGAACCTGGACGCAACAGCCCGTTTCGAGATCGCTCGGTCGAAGAGAATATGGATCTGTTCGAACGCATGAAGAATGGCGAGTTCGTGGACGGGGAGAGAACGCTTCGCGCGAAAATCGATATGGGCGCAGCCAACTTGAACCTTCGGGATCCCGTCTTGTATCGCATCATGCATGCTCATCATCATCGAACAGGCGATACCTGGTGCATCTATCCAATGTACGATTGGGCACATGGACAAAGCGATTCCATCGAAGGCATCACGCATTCGATCTGCACGCTTGAATTCGAAAACCATCGCCCGTTGTACGATTGGTTCTGTCGAACCCTTCGCATCTATCACCCGAGACAAATGGAGTTCGCACGAATGAACTTGTCCTACACGGTGATGAGCAAACGCAAACTGCTTCAATTGGTCAATGAAAAACACGTGAGCGGCTGGGACGACCCGCGCATGCCTACAATCAGTGGCTTGCGTCGGCGAGGATACACTCCAGAAAGCTTGCGATTGTTTTGCGACAAGATTGGAGTGGCTCGATTTAGCAGCACGATCGATGTCATTATTTTAGAAAGCAGCATACGAGAACACCTCAACGCGGTCGCACCTCGATTTATGGCAGTACTCGATCCGATCAAAGTGGTTCTCACGAATTACCCAACCGACCAGACCGAATGCATGGAAGCGGTCAACAATCCCGAAGATCCAACAGGAGGCTCTAGGCAGATCCCTTTTACTCGCGAGCTCTATATTGAACGCGATGATTTCATGGAAACGCCTCCTTCGAAATTCTTTCGGCTTAAGCCCAGCGGCGAGGTTCGGTTGCGTTACGGCTATATCATTCGTTGTGACGAAGTTGTTAAGGACGCTGCGGGCAACATCGTTCAATTGAATTGCACCTACGACCCCACCACCAAGAGCGGTTCGCCAACTGCCATCGAACGCAAAGTGAAAGGGACCATCCATTGGGTTTCCGCAAGCCAATCATCCGAAGTGGAAGTTCGACTTTACGATCGACTGTTTATCAGCGAGACCCCAGACGAAGCACCGGAGGGGAAAACGTTCCTGGATAATATCAATCCGAATAGTGTGCGAGTCGTGCGAGCCAGAGTTGAACTCGAGCTTGCAAAACAAGCGGCCGGTGCGCGAGTGCAGTTCGAACGCAACGGATATTTTTGCGCTGACATCAAGGATTCGATGCCAGGCGTACCGATCTTTAACCGAATTGTGACGCTGAAAGATACCTGGGCCAAAATCGCGAGCAAAGGCTAAGCCGCTAAGCCCCTGAACGACCATTGTTGGCTACGCCTTAATCGAAACAGCCAGCAAGAGGTGCAGGCACGACAGCCAGCAAAAGGTGCAGGCACGCTCCGCCGTGCCGTTCGTAGTCATGCTTTTGCCAGGATACTAGGTGGACGGCACATGGAATGTGCCTGCTACTTTGACTTTCGTCGGCTGTGTCCTAATTGTCAGCTCGCCGCACTCGTCAAAAACGTTTTCCAGGATTCGTAACGCGGGTCCTTTAGGGTCACAGCAATCCCAGGATTGGCATGGGGTCGTATCGGGGTTGTCAGCAGTTTCATGGACGCTTGAAGCGGAGTCCGCCCACCCTTCTTGCTGTTGCAGTTGGTACACGAGCAAACCACATTCTCCCAAGTCGTTTTTCCACCTTGCGAACGCGGGACGACGTGGTCCAAACTCAACTGACTCATCGGACGCGTTTGTGCACAATACTGACAGCGGTATCCGTCTCGTGCGAAAAGCGTCTTTCGATTGAACCGCACCGTTGACTTTGGGATGCGGTCGTACAAAACCAATCGCACAATGCGGGGCACCTGAAGCTCGCGAGTCGGTGTTCGTACATAATCCTCGCCTCGCTGCTTTTCTAAGGCTTGGAGCTCCGACAACTCACACCAATTTTCGAAATCATAATTGGCATACCTGTCCTCCTCGATAACGATGACTTCCGCGCAACCGCGATATAGAAGCGTCATGGCTCGACGAACGTCGACGACACGTACGGCCATATAGAAGCGATTAAGTACCAATACGCTACAATCTAACGCGGAGCTCTCGCTCATCCTGACTCCTCCGGCTGGGTGATCGATCGAAATCCGAAACACTGAAGGTTATCCGACGTAAACAGCATAACCAATTTTCCGGAATCTCGCCAATATCCCCCAAAGATCTTCATAATTCCAAAGACTGCCAGCTTCGCGATCTCGGCCAAAAGTCGCAGCCAAAATCGATGAAAGTCCATTTTTGAATACCTTTATTGCTAGCTTAGTAACTCTCCTTGCTCCCCTTTTGTGGGTGGGTACATTGCTCGGCCTACCTGGCAACTGGGGATTGGTTTTGGTGGCAGGTATGCTGGCGTATTTTGCGCCCGATTCAATGCATGTCGGCATTCAGCTGCCGACGATGCTGACGCTATTGACGATGGCAATTGCAGGTGAAGTTATCGAATTCGTAGCTGGCGCAGCGGGTGTCAATCAGCTTGGCGGATCGCGGCAGGGAACGGTCCTCGCTGTGGTCGGTTCGATTGTAGGGGCCATTGCAGGAATGTTTGTTGGGGTCCCTGTACCCATCGTTGGTAGCCTTATTGCGGCTGTCGCGTTTGGCGGATTGGGAGCGTTCGGGGGTGCCGTAGCGGGAGAACGCTGGGTGGGCAAAGAATGGGACGTAAGTATCCGAATCGGCTGGGGTGCACTCTGGGGTAAATTGCTTGGGACCCTACTTAAAACAATCTGCGGGACTGCGATGATGGTGTTGTTGCTCTATGCAGTTTGGACGTAGGCAATCGCGTCAACCATTGCTCTACAATGGTGGTCGAACATGCTAGAATTGCCGCTGAGTCTCGACGCTCAACAACCCAATGCTGTTTTCCACGATGGCTGCTAATGCTTGATTCGCCCAAGACAATCTACTCGGTACCTCGCAAAGTGGACTTAGCTACCTTGCTGGTGATTACCGTTTTTTATGCCTGCCTTTTTGCGTTGATGAACCTGCTTCGGGTGGATTTCTGGTCGTTTTTGGCTATCGGCGGATTTTTTTCATTTATAGGTATTTCGCAAGCCATTTTGCTCAAAGGCGAGTCACCGCGTGCTGCGTCCATGGTAGCGGGCGCAATTTATCTCGCAGCAATCTTCCTTTTTTCCGGGGCAGGCAAATCACTTCACCCTGCCTTCCGCATTGCCTTATTTCTTGGCACACCGACTCCAGGGGTCTTACTTGGTTATTTGGGCGGAAGCTGTGTCGGTGGTATTTTTCTCATCATCGATTATGTCCGAACTGGACTTGCTCGATTTCGCGGCGCTCGTCCAGCAGACACGGTAAAATTCGACGACTTGTGACATTTCCTATGTAAGTTGTCTTCCCCACTTCACGATCGGAGGTGTATTTTGTCATTTCGTTGGATGTGCTCATTTCTCTCTGCATTGACACTCGCGATTGGTATTCTTGGTTGCCATGCAACGAATGCATTCGCGCAGCCCTCTTCACCCGCGAGCGCACTCACGCCACTCGTTCGCACGGTTGATTTAAATGTAGGTGAGTCGTCTGAAGTCACTCTGTGCGACGGAACCAAATCAACGGTAAAACTCTTGGACCTAAAAGAGACTCGCGATCCAGTTTGCTTTGCCGTACGAACCGCCACCGTGACGGTCGAGATCAATGGCTTGAAACAGGAACTCATTTCCGCCAACTATCAATTGCCCGCGTTGGTCGGTTCGACTCAAGTCGATTGCTCGATCACCCAAGGTAACAACGAAAATGGCGATGCTGGTTTTTGGGGCTTAGACAAAGATGCAAGAATTCGATTGTGGCCGTCTGGCTCCCCGCTGATCAACCCAGGATCGTTCATCTATCCTGTCAAGCAAAAGTGGTTTGCTTCGAATACGCACATGGCCAACGAACCTGTCTTTGTCGATGGTGGTGAAAAGCCGGGCAAGCGACCCATTTATTATCATAGTGGCCTCGATATCGGCGGCTCAGAAGGAATGGTGGAGGTTGTTGCCGCAACCGAAGGACTGGTTGTTTCCGTTTCCAATGAAGTTTTGGAAGGACACAAAGAGGATTCGCCCGTTGCACCGCGATATGACGTGCTTTACTTAATGGATGCAAGGGGGTGGTACTATCGCTATAGCCACTTGAAAGAGTTCGATAAAAATGTTGTCCTTGGTCGTGTGATGAAAATGGGAGATCGCCTTGGCTTGTTGGGCAAGGAGGGGGGCAGCGGAGGCTGGTCGCATTTGCACTTCGAAATCAAGTGTCGCCAACCGTCCGGTAAGTGGGGTACCGAAGAGGGCTACGCCTATCTTTGGGAAGCGTATTTGAAGCAATATCAGCCGTCGCTCATCGCAGTAGCTCGTCCTCACTATCTCCTTTGGTCGGGAGAGTCCGTTGTTCTCGATGGCTCAAAATCATGGAGTAAATCCGATGGAAAGCTCAGGTTCGAATGGCAGTTCGGAGATGGCTCGATTGCTTCAGACGCAATGGTCCGCCGCGTCTATGATCAGCCCGGGAAATACAGCGAAATCTTGCGAGTTACGGACGACAGAGGAAATGTATCCTATGATTTTGCAGACGTATATGTTTGCGACCGAACCCAACCAACGCGAGTCGCGCCTTCGATCCATGCAAACTACTTCCCAACGACTGGAATCCAGCCAGGGGACAAGGTGACATTTAAGGTGCGAAGCTTTGGTAACAAGCATGGCAATGAGACCTGGGATTTTGGTGATGGGAGCCCGACGAGGGACGTTCAGTCCGACGGGAACGAAGTCAAGTTGGCACCCGATGGCTACGCAGTCACGACTCACCAGTACCAAAAGCCTGGCGACTACGTCGTTCAAGTACATCGCACGGATACATTCGGCGTCAAGGCAGTTGCTCATTTGCATGTGCGCGTCGAAGCAAAACCAATAGTGACGGGAGAGAGCTCCACCCAAGACGCTGCTCGAACGCGGATTGAGCCTTACTTTTTGCCACCCGATGAATGGAAAGGCGTTATGGGGGAGTATCGATCGCCGCTTAAGTTTGACGACGGCCGTGTGGTACAGAACCCCGAGCAATGGGCCGAACGTCGGGCGGAGATAACCAAGTACTGGCACACTCGCATGGGAACTTGGCCGGCACTTATTACAGAACCCAAGGTCGAGATACTCGAAACAACCCGCCGTGAAAACATCCAGCAGTTCAAGATTCGCTTTCTGTGGACGCCCAACGAATATACAACGGGATACCTGTTGATCCCCGATGGCGAAGGTCCGCGACCAGCCGTTGTTTCCGTTTACTATGAGCCGGAAACCGCGATTGGATTGAAGAGTGCAGACCGGGATTTTGCAATTCAATTAGCTCAACGGGGCTTTGTGACGTTATCGATTGGAACCACCGATGCGACCGAGGCAAAGACATACTCGATTTATCATCCAAGCTTGGAAGATGCCAAGGTGGAGCCGTTATCGATGCTAGCCTACGCGGCAGCAAACGCTTGGTACGTCCTCGCGTCTCGTCCAGAGGTCGATTTGAAGCGTATCGGGATTGTGGGTCATTCATTTGGTGGCAAATGGGCTATGTTTGCGTCCTGCTTGTTCGACAAGTACGCGTGTGCTGTCTGGTCCGATCCCGGTATCGTGTTTGATGATACGCGATCCAATATCAATTATTGGGAGCCATGGTATCTAGGTTATCATCCGAAACCGTGGCGAGAGCGAGGCTTGATGACACCATCCAATCCAGCGAGTGGAGCGTATCCACGATTGAGAGCCGAGGGGCATGACTTGCACGAATTGCATGCTTTGATGGCACCACGACCTTTCCTCGTCTCCGGCGGAGAAGAGGATCCGCTGCGGCGGTGGGTTCCGCTGAACCACGCGATCGCGGTCAATACGATGCTTGGGTTCTCAGAACGCGTCGCGATGACGAATCGCTCAGAGCATTCGCCGAACGCGGATTCGAATGCACAAGCCTATGCGTTCTTCGAGTATTTTCTATCGAACAGCCGGTAGCTTATTTCCCGCCGATGGCCTTGACGAGCATGCTAGTAAGTCCAGAGGTGTAGTCGTTTTGTCCGTCCCAAGCCCACATGTTTCGCATGAGGTCCGAGAGCAACAAACCGCCGAAGCCCATCAAGAGCAGAATGCCCATCAGAAGCAATACATCTCCCGTTCCATAC
>Ga0194045_1000043_pt1 | contig 33327 bp, 37 predicted proteins | sample JunL6211m_MetaG_FD_161686 | JGI IMG/M metagenome (GOLD analysis project Ga0194045, IMG submission 161686) | Anoxic zone freshwater microbial communities from boreal shield lake in IISD Experimental Lakes Area, Ontario, Canada - Jun2016-L626-11m | ecosystem: Environmental > Aquatic > Freshwater >...
TTGGTCAAGCGCTCTTGGAGGTAAATTACGAAGAATTCTCTTAAAGTCTCGGCTTCTCCAAATAATTTTTGGACTCCAGTAAAAATCTAGTTTGCGGTTACCCATAAGAATAATCAGAAGCTGCAACACGGCTCCTGATAATGCACCAATACCAAGCCCAACCACTCCAATATTGTCTTTGAATATAAAAATACTTAAGATTATGCAAATGTTATAGAAGATTGGGGCAATTGCGAAGAAGAAAAATCTACCGAAAGTTTGCTGTACACTCGACAATATTCCAGAGAGTGTAAAGAGGAATGGGTTGAATGCTAAAAATCGCATTATTGTTACCGCATCATCAAGCTGAGATGGACCGAGGTTAGGGGCAACTATATTTTGAATAAGTGGCTTTGCGAAAATAAAGATAAATATTCCTACAAGGCCCATAATGATGGCCAATAGATTCATTAAGCTATTAGATAATTCCCATATACCCTTTCTATCGTTTCTATATAGGTGTTCAGCAAGAATTGGCATGAAAGCAACACCTAGCGCACCTGCCGCTATGGTGAAATAGAAGAAGTCTGGAATGTTGAAAGCTGCGAAATATGAATCGGTAGAGTGAAAACCAACTGCCGGAAAGTTTGCATTAACTAGTTTTGTTCTTACAAGGCTAAGTAGTTGGCTCATGAAAGCTGAGGCAACCAAAAGAGTAGCTGCACTGCTTAGTGTTAATTTTTTTGTTAATCTTTTTTTAGTTTTTTCAATCATTGGCAATACTTATACCTTTTAGTATAAAACAGTATTAGATTAGATAACAGTGAAAATTATATATTTTTACATTCCGTAACTTGATGCGCCATATCCAGATGAGATATTTGTATTTTCTTGTTTTTTATCAGGAGACAATACACCAAGTAGGGTAGGAATCCCAAATAGTGTAATTATTCCAAGACCAATAACGCTTAAAAATTGGCGTCTATTCATTTCTTGAGTGAGGATATTTTCTACTTTTATCATTTTTATTTTTAGTTTTATTAATTAACAGTATAGTTTTTATTACAGCTACTGTCAAATGATGCGGTATTAGTTAGTCGTTGCCGAATACAAAATAGTACCGTTATATGTTCCAGAGTTAAGACTCGTATCCGCACAAACACCGTACCAAACTTTAGTCGTTACAGCAGGATTTGCAGGCGAACTAGTGTTGATAATTGTCGTTGCAGTTCCCGTATTAGGTGGTGCACCAGCAAACAAAGTGGAAATAGGATAAGCTACATTAGATATTGCTGATGTAGGGCCCGCCCCAAAACCACCAACACCATCTACTCTATAGCCCCACTGATTAATACCTAGAGTGGATGGAACACTATATGTCCCAGCAGTTGATGTTATGTTCGAACTACCATTTGAGAGGGAGTTGGATGAGCTATTGGTAGATACAGTTAAGCTATAACCAGTTGAGCTATCGGTAGTAACAACAACATTATCATTATTAATCGAGCAGGTTCCAGAAGTATTAGGAGTTATATTTACGCTAATATTGCTTGAGCTTGTTATGCTTATGCCGCAAGTATTGTATGTGCATGTTCCATAAGTACCTTGTCCATAATTTAGGGCTGAGGCACTAATTGCTGGAATCAAGAAAATAGTCGTAATAAGAATCGCAATTAAAGTGAAATATCTTAATATTTTATTCATTTTCGTTTTTTATATTTATTTCGTCGCTTGTTTTTTTTGCTTATAAAAGTTGTGACTATGAATAATATTACCAATACGGCTGTGACTATGATTGAAATTATTCTTATTGGGCGTGACATAACAAGCACATATTTAGTACCGGTGAAATGATCTTGGCCTAAGAAATTGACATTACCTGAAACTTTAAAAAGACCGAGAGAGGGTGAATTTTTCCAAGGTAAATCAAGCCTTCTAATAGTTTGAGGCAGGATGACTCTTTGAGTGGTTAGAGATAATTTAGTGCCTCCGAAAATATCTTTAACTGTGTACTGATAATTAGCCTGAAAATAAGTTGAGCCATTATTCATAACTCTTATAGTTGAAGTTAAGGGTGGATACTGCAAGAACTTTGAAGCGAACGAAGCTATTGACCCTTTTTTAACCACATTATCACCCACTTGTATAAAGAAAAGCATTCCTACTCGTTCATTAATTGTGACTCCGACAGCAGCTTTAGGGTTGTTTGTCTCGCCAAATGCAACAGCATAATATCCACCATCAAGAACATCGCTCGGTACAGTCACAGTATAGTCAACCTTAATAGATTGACCTTCGGAAGCGGTTGAATTCTTTAAAGAGAATTTAAACCAATTTGAAATATTTGTAGCGCCTGCAATTGGTACATAGTCAGGGGTATAGTCCTCGCCTTTTACGCTATAGGGGGTTGCATAAACATTGAAGCTGTATGTTCCGGTTCCTTGATTTATTATATTGAAAGATCCCTGGCTGACCTTGCCCCTATCCAGTTTTAACTGAACATTGGTTGGACTCACAGCGAGCGTTTGACTATCAGCAAATGCATGTTGAGGCACTAAGAAGAAAATGCCAAATAAAATTATTATTATTATCTTGGCTTTTACATGTCCATGCATAGAGGGGATTTATCAATTAATAATTTTGCATTAAGCATGCTAGTTCGCAGTAGCCGTGTAAACTACTGTTCCAGTATAAGATCCAGAAGCCAGGGTGGTATTTGCAGCTACGCCATACCAAACAGTTGTCGTGGCGTTAGTAGCATATGTTTGAGCTGTGCCTGGGTTTGCTATTGTGTTGGCAGCACCTGATGCTGGTATTCCAGCAAATTTATATGTTGCGCTTATTGCTTGGTTTGAAGTTGCGCTGGCAGGACATGTTGCAGCAAAGCCTCCAACACCTGAAACACAATATCCCCAGCTATTTGCTGTTTGGACAACAGGTGTAGTTTGCGTACCCGTTGAAGCAGGAATGGTGTTTGCACCACTAGTTAAGGTCACGGTAGCTGAAGAGCTAGCTAGAGTTAGTGTATATCCTACGGAGTCGTTAGTATTTACAGTCACGGTATCGCTTGCTACGGTTTGAACACCGGCTCCACTTGGAGTTACAGGTAGCGCAACCGATCCTGTTGATGTGACGGCAATAACAGGACTAACGACTGAAGTGATGGTTGTGTTTGCGGTTGCAGCGCTAACTACAGTTGCTCCACCCAAGATTAGTGTAAGGGCTAGGAAAAGAATTAGAATTGAGGTACTTTTAATTCTCATTTTGGGCTGCATAAACAAATGTTACCATAAGTGATAAAGAATATAAATCATTTTTGAAAAATGCTCATGCTACATGTTAAAATGTAATCAAAGGAGTCATAAAAGTGGCTAATGCTTACCCAAATTTACCTACAAGTACATATCCCGTTAGATTACCATCACTAGGCTCAGATAGTGGCGCTTGGGGTGCTATCCTCAATAACTTTCTTTCATCATCACATACAGCCACTGGTTTTTTGAGTACTATTTCTGTCCAAACTTCTAATTATTCCATGCAACTCTATCCCGGAGAAACCGTACTGGCATCTGGAAATATTACTGTCACATTGCCTACTGCAGTAAATAACAGTAACTTCTACACGGTTAAAAAGACCGATGCCACAGGTACTGTAGTGACAGTTAATACGACATCCTCTCAGACGATTGACGGTGGCTCGACAGCAAGCCTTAAAGTTCAGTATGTAAGCATAACCGTTGCCAGCGATGGCTCTAATTGGTACGTAATTTAAATGGCATACAATCCTGTAAATCCAAATGGTCAAGCTTCGTCGGCAAACTCTGCCCCAGTAGTCATAGCCAATGATCAAAGCGCAGTGCCGGTAACTCTTTCCGGATCAACAAGTCAAACAAAAATAACTGATGGCACAAATGTTGTCAACGTACTTAAATCAGACGGAACAGCTGTAGGACAAAATGCACAATTTATAGCTCCTACTTATAAAGAAGTTGGCTCTTTGACTGCTGGTGCTCTTAATGCTGACTTAGTACCGAGTACTGATGTGAGTGGCTATGCAACATTTATGCTTCAGATAGTAGGTACATTTGTAGGCACATTAACACTGCAAGGTTCAAATGATAATACAAACTTTGTATCAGTTTATGGTACTTGGATAAATAATTCACAGCCAACTACTACTGCAACTACTACTGGAATTATTAGTGGTTCATGTAACTTTAGATATTTAAGAGTTAGAATGACTGCTTATACATCTGGTACTGCCACTGGTACTTTAGAACTAAAAACAATGCCTTTTGCACCAACTAACATTACTGGCCAAATTTCATCGACATCTACACCTGTAACTGCTAGAAATACTGGTAATATAACAACTTCATCAAGTTCTATTTCATCTACATCTGCAACTGGTTTTTCTTGGGCTTATGTAACAATTAGTGGTACTTATGCAGGTATCTCATTTGGTATAACAGCTTCAGATAATGGTGGAACAACTTACTATAATGTGCCTGTTTGGGACGTACAAAACCAGAAATATATAGCTCCAGGTACGACTATAACCTTAACAGATAACTCATCTTCAAGTTATTATGTGCCACAATCTGCGTCTACTTCCGTAGTTAGAGTTTTATCTTCAGCCTATACGTCTGGAACAGGTGCAGTAGCAATAACTGGTATGTCAAATACACCATTCTTGCCACCTACCAATTCAGCTACTACAACACCTGTAACTGCTAGAGCAACTGGTAACATAACTTCAGCAATAAGTTCTGTAGCATCTGTATCTGCAACTGGTTTTTCTTGGGCATTAGTAACGATACATGGAAGTTACACAGGTATTAAATTCGGAATAACCGCTTCGGATGATGGTAGCACAACTTACTATAACGTTCCTATTTGGGATGTTCAGAACAACAAATACATAGCACCTGGTTCAACAATATCGCCCGCAGATAACTCATCCGCAAGCTTTATAGTCCCACAATCTTCTACCACTTCTGTAGTTAGAGTTTTAGCTTCAGCTTGGACCTCTGGTACAGGTGTAATAGGAATAACAGGTCAATCTAACTCTCCAGCCATATTATCTACTGAAGTCAATAACTCAGCGGTTGCTGGTGTTGGAATGCAGACCGCATCAAACTCAATATTAAACACCTTAACAGCAATTAAGGCATCGGGTACAAATACACCGTCAACTCTTTATGGATGGTATTTCTTTAACAACAACAGCACCGTAGCATATTGTCAGATATTTGACGTAAGCTCAACCGGAAGCGCAACCCTGGGGACCACTGCTCCAACAATGTCATTCGGTATTCCAGCATTCGGAGGTGCAAATGCATTTCCAACTCAAGGAATAAAATTCTCAAATGGTATTGTAATAGCAATGACAACTACAAGAGCTGGAAGTACAGCACCAACCACTTCAGTTGACTATAATATTTTCTATCAATAGCAATGAAATATAGAAGCTATAATAATGATAATTGGGAAACAGTGGTTGGTGATGAAATGCAAACCAGCTTCTACCCTAGAGTTAAGATAAAAAAATGGGGTAACGCGGCAAATCTCAGTATCGGCCTAAAAGATTCTGGTGGTACATATAGTGCAACTGGAAATGAAGTGAGCTATAAATTCGGAAATGGTACTTCTAATTTTTATCCCATATCCAAAGACTCATCTTTTGATAAAAAAACCATTAGATATATAAAGCAAAAAGATCTTGATCCAGTAACAATATCTTCTCAGTTTGAAATAGATAAAAACTATTTCTGGAGTAATCAGACCATATTAAGCTATAACGTAAACTGTCCAAGCATGCTCTATTATGGATCATATAATACATCCGACTACATTACCTCAATAGATATACCTGAGTGTCGTTTTTCGGGTGAAATGAACTGGAATCCCTTGTATATGGATGCTGGTCTTAAGTTTGTTGAAATACATTTCAGCCATGATCGAGACGATGTATCGAAAATTGAACCAACCTTTATTAAAGCTACAAAAGATATTGTCTCAAAATACGTAAATATAGTAGATCAAAAGGGTGGTAAGCTATATTTTGATGATAATGGTAAGAAGGTTAAGTTCTTTTCGGGTGGAACATTCGAAACGGCTTATATGGTCTACATTAATATAAGCAGTCAATATAACGATGTTTATAAATACTATAAATCTGGAATCAACAATACTCCGAATGACCAGTATGCTTATGGCCTATCCGCCGCAAATAGCAATTTACCAGATGACTTGGTTGATCAAATTATTAAAAGATACAGTACTTTAATTGGTATACCTTTAAAAAGCGATAATTTCAATAAGGATGAAAATGCACTTCTCAATACTTTAAACAATTGTTTATCAAGCAATTCTTGGATAAAGAATGCCGACAGATCACAGTTTCCGCCTCTTTCAACAAAAAAAGAAAATGATGGATTTGAGTTCGAAATTGTATTAGACAATAAGCCCTCATCAAATGTCGTACCATTATCTGTTCAAACTAAAGGATTGGTGTTTTATTATCAAAGTGGTATTCCTGGATCAATAGAAGATAGAATTCCAGATAACGTGGTTGGATCCTACGCCGCATATAGAACTGAACCAGTTAGAAATCAATCAAATAAAGCCTTCCACATTTATAGGCCCTGGGCTGTAGACTCGAAAGGAAAGAAAGTATGGTGTGCTTTTGATCCGAATTGGGATGGAGTGAGTGATTTGAATATTACAGTTCCCCAAAGTTTTCTTGACTCCGCAAATTACCCAATTACCATAGACCCAACTTTTGGCTATACAATTGCAGGATCTAGCTCTACAGTTTTCACTCCACCCAACATTAACTCGGGTAACCCAGCTATAAATAAAGCAATATACAGAATTTCAGGTATTCCATCTGCTCCCGGAAGATCAACCCAAATAGCTTTTAATGCTTCCATTAATAGTATAACTAGTCCTGCAATCAGTGTCGTTGTTGGACTTTACGGAAATGTTGGAACTTCCGCAAATGGCGGTCCTAGAGTGGACTATTCTAGCGCGGTTAACTATACTGCAAATACTGGAGTAAAATGGTTTTTTTACAATTTGAATGTCAACCCACAGCTTGACACAAACACGATTTATGATTCGATAGTCTTTATTAACATTCCTGCAAATAGCGCTCAGGGATATTGTAGCTTTACAATATACTGGGATGGCTATTATTACGGTTCGGGTCTTGCAAATGTTTATTCCAGCCCCCCTCCTGCAACTGAACCTGCGATTGTGGCAAATAACAATATTTATTCTATATATTTGATTCAGGCTCTTAATGGACCAATGCTAATGACGGGTATTGGTTAATGTATCAATAGTAATTAGAATAGGGAATGAAAATTTCTGTTTCTTATCTTGTTTCTTATAAACCAAACCGTATTTAGAAAAGTTCATATTCTTCAGAACCTTCTTGTAGTCTTTTAATGTCGCCTGATTCATAGGAATTATTTTTCCGTTAATGGTGCCGATATGAACTACTGGAAAGACATCTAAACCTGTATTGCTATAAACTTCTACTAAATTATTATTTGAATCAACAACAATTTCTCTTACAGGTGATACAATAGCGATTATTTCGGTTGTTGCTGCAAAAGATTTCAAAGTATACAAATTCAATACAAATAAAAAAGTTATTAAAAAAATCAATATAACTTTAATGCATTCAGCCCACCCAAAATATTTTGGAGCTAAACTTACCATTAGACCTAGTATTCTATATCAAAGGAGTACTGTTGTAAAATAGTCAATAAAGCATAATCGGTTTAGTAGTTGCCGACAATCGGTCTAAAACCATCAATAAATGTATTATTTTTTCGACTGTTCCTAATTCTATTTACAGCAACCGTTGGTTTAATTTTTTCTCCAACAATTACTTGATTTTGGCTTAATGCATTATTGCTAAATACTGGTACATAAGTTTTATGCTTATTAGCTATAGGTTCAATACTACTGTATTTACTTCTCAGCCTAGCTGCTCTAGTTTGCCTATTGCTAATGCTGACCATGACTATGGATAGGTAATACAGTGCGACAATTGGAATCGCTACTATAAACTGAGTTACTGGATCAAAAGTAAAAGGCAGAATAAGCGCTATAATAATTGCCCCTACAATGACGTGCTTCTGGTATTTCAAAAGCTGTTTTGGCTTAAAAGGCTTTATCCGATTTATAAAATCAATTGTGAGTGGAATCTGAAACAGAATGGCGAAAGCAATTATTATATTCAAAACATAATTGAAATACTCACTAGCTGAAAGAAGCGGTGTTATATTTTTAGAAGAATATCCACCAAAAAAATGTAGCGATAGCGGCAAAAGGATATAAAAGCCAAATGCGGCACCCATAACTGCTAAGGTGCATGATGCACTTAATATAATTAATATAGTCTTAGGCTCAATAGTTTTGAAAAGGGCTGGCTGAACAAACTTTATAATATTATAAAGAATGACTGGGATCGATATGAATAGACCAAATACCGCAGATATCTTAAAACTAAGATTAAATGCTCCTGCAGGGGTGTTGTAATAAAGAGGTGAATTTAAGGGCTGATGCATAAAATTTAATAGATTATTTCTTAAAACATAGCCTAAAATAGAAAAAAGAGCCACAGAAAGAAAGACAATAAATAGTCTATTTCGTAGCTCTTTTACATGGTCATGAAAAGTTTCAGACGAAGTCACACCCAAACCCTTATATTTTTATTAATCTTCTTTTTTTTCGGTAGAAGTACTTTCAGTTCCGCTAAATCCATTCTTAACTTCTCGCACTGAAGAACCAATGCTTCTAGCTAGTTCTGGAATTCGCTTTGATCCAAACAACAACAATACTATAAGTATAAGTACAATAATTCCTTCAATTTTTCCTGTCATATATATCCCCTCACTTAAAGTGTTACATATATACTTTATACCTTATGCTTAGCAAAGTAAATAAATTAGAACATATTTTTAATGAAAATTAATTGTCTGATTATCTTTAATTTCTGACTCGTTAATTGAATTTTTCTTTTTCCTAACCCTTATCCTTTTTTTGGCTATCCCAGAAATTACCGAGTTACTTAGAGTGGTTTTTTCTTGATTGCTATCCCCTAGATAATATTCATTAATAGAACTAGATATTTCATGGCTTGTTTTTGAATACATCATTCTACTGTGTTCAATTATTTCAGTAGTAAAATTAGTTTCAATATTAGGCAGATTCAAAGTAATTGCAGAGAAGGCTGGGACTTTTTCTCCTTCTATTGTCATATTTATGACGAAGTGCCTGTTATGCATATGCACTAGATCATACTCAGTGAATTTGGGCTCAAAGTATTTCTGCATAGTTCGAGCATCATCAGCACTGGTTCTAAAGGCTACGATTGAACCAACGTTTCCAAATATAGCATCTTTAACTTGGGGTAGCATTTGAGCAATATACTGATTAGCGACAGTTAGATTAAGTCCATATTTCCTAGCTTCGCTTAGTATTGTCGCGAATGAATCAGTAGCAAAATTCTGAAACTCATCGACATATAGATAAAATGGAGTTCTCTGACTAGCCGGAACATCTGCCCTACTCATAGCGGCAAGCTGAATCTTAGTTACGAGCAATGATCCTAAAAGTGCAGCGTTATCTTCGCCGACAAGTCCCCTAGAAAGATTAACAATTAGTATCTTGTTCTCGTCCATGATTTGGCGAATATTAAATGAGCTTTTTTTCTGCCCAATAATATTTCTAACTAGCGGGTTAGCAGTAAAAGCTCCTATCTTATTAAGCACTGGAGCTACGGCCTCGGAAGCAAATTTACTATTCCAGCTGCTAAATTCAACTGTCCAAAAGTTCTTAACAACCGGATCTTCAATATGCTTAATAACCTTAGCCCTAAACTGCGAATCAGTTAAAATACGAGTTATATCTAGCATAGTTGAGTCAGGGTAGTCTAGAAGCGCCAAAATGCTGTAGCGTAGTATGTACTCAAGTCTAGGCCCCCAGGAATCAAACATTCTAGTTAAAACTCCAATGAGCTCAGAGCAAGTATGAGTCTTGAGTTTCCTGTCCTGAACTTCCATGGGATTAAAAGCAATTGGGAATTCCATATCAGCAGGATTGAAATAGACCACATCTTTTATTCTCTCTTTGGGAATTCTCGCCAAAGTATCTTGGGCATAGTCTCCGTGCGGATCAATAAGGGCAAATCCATATGGGCTATAGATATCAGATATTGTCATTAGCTCCAGTAGTCCAGATTTACCAACACCTGTTTGACCAATAATATACATATGTCGGCTTCTATCAAATCTTGGCAGGCCAAACATAGTATTGTGGCCCCTAAAGTTTGTGGTAGCTATTGGACTGATTGCTGGGTTATGAGTATTGCTGACTATCGGTAAGCTGGCGGGTGGTTCGGCGGTTTGAGATAAAGCCCATAAAATATAAGGCGTTTCGACACTAGTGTGTGGCAAATGAAATAATGTAGCAACCTCTTCTATGTTAAAAATAAGACTTTTTTTAGAAATTGCTCTTTGTCTAAACTTTATAATATCGGCTTCAGAAGTAGATATTTTTCCCTGATCTAAACTGTTTAGATAGGTTGTATTGAACTGTTTATAACTCGCAATAATAGATTGGAGTCTAAGTTTTGCATCCTGCATAGTTCCGTTGCCTTTATACATAATTCTAAGCACCGCTTCAAATGCTAGTTTTTGGGCTTTACCCTCTGCTCCGGCTGCACGAGTTTGTTGAGAATCAGAAATTTTACCTGACGACTCTGAACTATTTGCAGAAGGATAAAGAATTTTATTGATCAAATCTAGCGGACTAGCGCTAGACTTATTTCCCCTGATGGAGGATACGTATTTCTCGCTATCCTTATGCCAATTTCTGCCGGCAGGTCTAATGACGAGTTGTATCCATGCTTCTTCATCATCCTTAAATTTAGCAAGAGTTGCAGTAATTGCTGCCAGGGGGTCAACCTCAAAATTCTGAAAGGTTTTAATCGGCAATGCACTATGTCCAGTCAGCTTTAATTCTGAAGCTAGTACATTAATGTGCTTACTGCCTGATCCTTGTACTTGGTCTTCAACTTCAGTAACAGTGACGGTTGGATACTGGGCGTATATCTGTTCCTCAACATAACTCTTTAAGTACTCAGGAACCCATACATAAAAACCAATTCTTTTGTTTATAACTGCGATTTCAAAACTTATAGCCTCTCCACTTGTTTCGTTAAAAAAACCAGTAGACTGTTTTTGTGAGGATAACAGACCATGAAGACTCGCAAACATTTGTTCGGCAGAGAGCTCTTTTTTGTCATTAGTTCTAGGAACCTGAAGTAACAGCAATGTACCTGCAATATTTGAGTTATCGTTGTCTTTATTCATAGCCACACCCATATTAACGCATTTTATTTTTACTAGTTACAAAAATCTAGTACAAAGCAGCAGTTTTTGGCATTACAGAACCTTCGAAAATCTTCTTAACTTCTTCAGCTTCGACAGTTTCTTTTTCAAGTAATTTATCTTTGAGCTTCTCTAATCTATCTAGATTTGCCTTAATAACAAACCTAGCACGATTTGCAGCTTCAGTGATTAAAGCTTCAACTTCATCATCAATAACTTTGGCAGTCTCGTCTGAGTATTCTCTTTCATGGACGATCTTCTCAATCATCATTCCTTCATCGATATGGAATACTTGATCCCTAAGCTTCTTGCCCATTCCCTGGTTAATAATCATATCTCTTGCAAGCTCAGCTGCTTTTTGAAGATCGTTGCCAGCTCCAGTAGTTATTCTGTCAGCTCCATAAATTACTTCTTCGGCAATTCTACCTCCGAGCATTCTTGCTAGAACATCTTTATATTCTATAAGAGAGTGATAGCTCTTATCTTCTGGTGGAATAAACCAAGTAACGCCGCCAGTACCACCCCTAGGAATAATAGTTACTTTGTGTACCAAATCACTATCCGGTAGAACATGACCAACTATAGCGTGGCCTGATTCGTGGTATGCAGTAAGCTCTTTCTCTTTATCGTTCATGACCTTACTTTTACGTTCTGGGCCGATTGCTACTTTTTCAAACGCCTCAACAACATCTTCGTTGTTAATATCTTTCTTATTTTTCCTCGCAGCTATTATTGCTGCTTCATTGGCCATATTTTGAAGATCTGCACCAGAAGATCCAGCAGATTTAGCTGCCAAAGATTCAAGATCAACAGTTTTATCTATAGGGATTTTTTTGAAGTGAATATCTAATATTTCTTTTCGGTCTTTTCTGTCAGGCAGGTCAATATTGACTCTCCTGTCAAAACGACCAGGTCTAAGCAGAGCCGGATCAAGAACGTCTGATCGGTTAGTGGCAGCTAAAACAATTACATTTTGACCTTGTTCGAAACCATCCATCTCAACCAATATTTGGTTTAGAGTTTGTTCTCTTTCATCATGGCCACCGCCCATACCGCTTCCACGTCTTCTTCCAACAGCATCAATTTCATCAATAAAGATAATGCAAGGAGAGTTCTTCTTAGCTTTAGCGAAAAGATCTCTTACTCGACTAGCACCAACACCAACAAACATTTCAACAAATTCTGAACCAGAAATACTAAAGAATGGGACATTAGCTTCTCCTGCTACTGCACGTGCGAGTAATGTCTTACCAGTTCCTGGAGGACCTATTAAAAGCACACCCTTTGGGATACGAGCTCCAACAGCTGCGAACTTTTTAGGATATTTTAGAAACTCTACTACTTCTTTCAGATCTTGCTTGGCTTCAGCACTACCAGCAACCTGTCCAAAATCTACTTTGTCTTTTTCATTACCATATAGTCTTGCTCGGCTTTTACCAAAACTCATAGCTTGGTTTCCCTGTCCTTGAGCGCTTTTTAGCATGAAATAAATTACTGCGCTAATTATGATGACTGGCAAAATTGAAAGACCTATATTTAGCCAGGTTGAGCCGCTGGATGTTGTTGGAGCGTACTCTACTGTTACTTTATTATCTTGAAGACCTGCGCTTTTAAGGCTTGCACTAGGATCCTTAAACGACTTCTCAGTTGCTTTTGGTTGTCCCTTTTTAGTAATAGTCATCTGGTTACCATTTACATAGATGTATGAAAGTTCACCATTATTAGCTTGAGTTATTGCTTGAGTGACCGGCACCTGTTGAAGAGGTGAAGATTGAGAATATGCCGCAAATACTATTAGTCCTAATAGAATTAATAGGGCAATAAATCCGAAATTCTTAAAGCCTTTCTTCCCCCCGTTATCTTTATTTCCTGGCGCTCGAAAAGTTTTTTTATCCATAGATAAATAATTATAACAGAGTGTTTGCAATCACGCACGAAAGTTTTACTTAATAATTTTCAAGCTTTTATCTTCGATGAGCAGCTTAAAATTTTTGTATATTTCAGATTTTTTGCCAGGTTTTAAAGTTTTTGCGGCAATTACTGACCTATTGATAGTTTTTCTATCAAAGGACGCCAGGCCACTGTTTCTGAGCCACTGAGCCATAATCTCCTCAGATAAATCATGTGGTAGCATAACGAACCAATAACGATCCATTTCATCTTTACTCATATGGTTATTGATTTCGGCATTAAGAGCTTTATCTATTTCCTTATTGATAATATCTGTTCTATGGACAACATCAATGAGATGGTCTTTTTCATTATCCGATAAATTACCTAGTAGTTCATGTCTTACATAATTTCTTCTGTACTTTGTATCAAGGTTTGTTTTATCCTCAACCCAATTGAGATTATTCTTAAGTGCATATTCTATGATTTCTTCTTTAGAATAATTCAGTAAAGGCCTGAGCAAAGATTTAGTGCTCTTAAGTGAGCTAAGGCCTTTTCTCCCGGTTCCTCTTAAAATATTTAGTGCTGCTGTTTCTAAAAGATCGTCCTGATGGTGTGCAGTAATGATCATTTGAGCATTAAATTCATCCTTAACTCTTTCTAGGAAACTATATCTAGCAATTCGAGCCTGTTCCTCGCTAGCAGTGTTACCTAAATTGCCATCTTCGGAATAAAACTCAAGACCATATTTAGCGGCAAGCTGTTCTACGAAATCTCGATCAATATATGACTCATCTCTTATGCCATGGTCAAAATGAGCGACTGCAAGAATTAGACCCTTCTCCCTGGTCAGTAAATCTAAAAGAACAACAGAATCAACTCCGCCACTTACAGCAACCACATATCTACCATCTTCTAAAATAATTTTCATTAAGGATATAATACCTTATCATCTATGCAACAGATAGAAAAAATGTTATATTTTAATCTTGTAAGCATGGCGGCGTAGCTCAGTTGGTTAGAGCGCGAGACTCATAAGCTCGAGGTCACAGGTTCAAATCCTGTCGCCGCTACCATTTTCAGGCAATAAAAAAAGAGTTGGTGACAACTCTTATTTTTTTTGGATTTTTTTACAAGCTAGATAGAATTCTATCTATTTCGCTAATAGCAGGATCATGTGCTTCGATAAGCTCAAATGCCAATCCACTTCTTGAGTTGGTTTTCTCCATACTTTTTACCCTTTTTTTATTTTTTTAACTAACACTTGTATTATAGCTTTTATGCTTAAAATAGTCAAGTAAAATAATCACCATTAAAACAAAAACTCCCACAGAAATTGTAGGAGTTAATTTTCTCTTGGTTGCCCAAGTACATTCGAATTGGAACTATATCCTTGCAGAGCTGGCTATATGGAAGACACTATTTCATCCACTACTGATGACACGGGTTTTGTAGCGTCGATTACATGAGCATTAACTTTTTTATAATAATCTGCGGTTGTCGGTTGCCATTCAAGTAAAGTTTTCATCTCATGGGTACTTTTACCAAAATCACCACTCGTTCTGGTATTTATTCGATGTTTCATAGTTTCAGTATCAATGTCTAGTGCAAATACCTTATCAAAAACGTCAATATATTCATCTTCATTTGAGGCTACACCGCAAACAAACACTGGTTTAGTTTCAGTCATTGCTTTTAACTCTAACAATTTTTCCTTAGACATTTTCCATGTATGATGCTTGCGCCATTCTTTAGTTCTATTAAGTGTTGATTCAGGTCGTTCGGCTATTTCCCCAGTTTCATTGTTATAAAAATTGCTAAGATTATCGTCACCTTCGTGCGCTTCATAACCACGTTTTTTAAGTTCTTTATAAACTTCAGATTTACCAGCTCCAGCAATGCCTGTTACATATATTAAACTCATAGTTATATTTTATCAGACTAAATATAAAATGACCCCAGTAATGAGGTCAAAGTACTTATGCTTGGTTGCGGGGGCAGGACTCGAACCTGCGACCTCGTGGTTATGAGCCACGCGAGCTGCCGCTGCTCCACCCCGCGATATCTTGGTGGATAAATAAACGTGGTGTTTATTTAAAACTTAATAAAGTATACAAAACAGAGGTAATTTTGTCAATTTAAGTTATCGGTTCATGAAAAAGTTGATCCACTCTTCGAAATTCTTTTGCCATGCAGATTGGGATCCAACGCTTATATCTGCACTTTGATCATTGGCTAAAGTAATTAACTGCTTTAAAGCTACAGATTTAGGAATAATAACTTCAGTTTCTCCATTCGCCTGTAAGCCAAAGTTTTGCCTAGCAGACAGTTCTATATATTGGTTAGTGCTGTAGTAATTGTTCTGTAATCTAATATTGTCATTTTTCAACTTTTGCAAGTCGTTTTGCTGGCTGAGGAAAGCAATTTGTTTTTGTAATTCATAGTTTGTTTGAACAGATTTTACTCCACTCCATGTAACAAGTAGCATAATCACCAGAAAGACAATAAGGCCTAAGAATCTTATGTCTCGAAGATTCGGCCTGATTTTATCGTTATAGTAATTTTTTATTTGATTTATCATTATTGCCTATTTTATTATATATCCCTTAGCAGAAATCTGATATACTCAATCTGTTAAGTGCCGGGGATGTAGCTCAGTGGTTAGAGCAGTCGGCTCATAACCGATTGGTCGCAGGTTCAAGTCCTGCCATCCCCACCATTTTATACATAAGCTATTTGCATAAAAAGTCTAATTAATTTATCCTTATATTATGGATATAAAACCCCCTCAAAATCAGTATCAAAATAATCAAATGCCTCAGCCGGGCTATCAGCCTCCCAACCAATTTAACAGACAACAACAATTTCAGACTCCTCCCGCACCTGTGATAACTCCCGCTTCAAACATGAAACACGCTAATAAGTTTATATTTGGCTACATCGGCCTAGTCGTTCTAGCTGTAGCGGTTGCTGGAGTATATTACTGGCAACACGGATTAGTCACAAAAGCTAACTCAACAATATCTTCTCAGCAATCTCAGATTAGTAGCTTAAAGAACCAACTTAGCGTGGCAAATAAAAACCTTACATCGCTTAAGTCTTCAGCAAGTAGTTCAGCAGTCGCCCCTGTTTCGTCAACCGCCACTTTTAAGCTTACTGATATAGGCATTACACTCAACAATGTTCCAACCACTCTTTCTGGATTGAGTCAAAACTATACTGAGGCCAATATGGCGTCAGTCCTTTCTACCGCCTCATTAACTACTGCTGATGCAAAGTGTGGACCCACCAAAGGATCTGGAATTGGAATGATTACAAAAACGACTGGAACATATGATTCCGCAACAGATACGCTCGAAACTAATGAAATATTCGTAAAACAATTTACAGGATTCTATGTTACCTACACAAAGCCGAGCACTGCTTGTTCAACCGTAGCAGCAACTAATACCATGCAGTCTACTCAAGCAACATTATTACAGACATTACTTTCGACACCAGCAAACGTAACTGCTATCTAGTTAATAAACGACAAATAAGTAAACGGCAGTTATAGCTAGTATTACTGATTCAAACAAACTAACTAAAGATAGTGGAAGTCTTAGGCTATTATCTAAACAAGCAAAAAGTTCTCGAATGTGCTTTGATCTTTGCTTAAGTACGCTATAGCCAGTTATTGCACATAAAGCTACGACTACTAAATACATAAGCTTTGATCCATTGGTAAGTAGTAGATTTGCACCAATAGTTAATTCTATAAAAGGATATAGGTAGGGCCATAGTTTCCATTTTTTTGACAAGATATCATAGCTAGAAAAAATATCCATAAATAGTTCGTAGCGGATCATTTTCTGTCCGGCCGAAACAATTAAAAATATAGCTATGAAATCTTGCCAGAAATATTTAGCACCCCAGCCCCTGCCGAATGTGGAGATGAGGCTAATAAGCAAAAAACTTCCAATTATTATTGCAGCTTTTACATATTCTCTACCTGTATCATTAGGGTAGATATACTTGTCTTTGTTTTTTAGAGATTTTCTTGGTCTATCCATAAGCATTATTGTAGCAAACTGTTGTCTAAAATATTCAACAATTCACCCACGTTATCTGCAACCATCAACTTCTCTCTTAAATCTTTAGCTCCATCAAAACCTTCAATATAAACTTTGCAGAACTTATTAAGAACATGGACTCTTCTAGTTGTTCCCCAAGTTTCATCAAATAGGTTTATGTGCTTCTTAAAAAGTTCGATCTTATCTGCTTTTGTAAAATTAGCCCACTTATCTGTGCCACTGAAAAGAAATGGATCATGAAATATTCCACGGCCTATCATAATTCCATCAACACCATACTTCTCTGCCAACTCATTACCCTGTTCTACTGATTCAACGTCACCATTCAATATTATCTGAGTTCTTGGAGATATCTCATTTCTCAATCTAACAACTTCTGTCATTGCTTCCCAGCGTGCGGGAACCTTACTCATATCTTTTACAGTCCTTGCGTGAATCGTCAGTCTATCCAAGTCTTGTTCTAGAATAAATCTAATCCAAGAGTAGTCTATTTCATTTTGACCTAGTCTGGTCTTGACACTAACTGGAAGTTTGCCATTAGCACCTAGCTTAGTAGCCTCAATAATTTCCTTAGCTAAATCTCTGTTGCTAATTAGTGCACTGCAACAACCATTTTTAGTAACCGTTTTTACTGGACATCCCATATTTATATCGATACCATCGAATCCCATTTCAACTAGTTCACTAGCTGTTTTTCTATAATTTTCAGGATTCTTGCCCCATAGCTGAGCAACTAGAGGTTTCTCATTATCTGTAAATCTTAGTTTTTTAGACACTTCCTTTCGGCCGGGACTTTGCAATCCATCAACATTCACAAACTCAGTAAAAAATTCATCCGGTGCAGCAATTGAAGCAATGACTTGACGAAAGACAGTGTCGGTGACATCATCCATTGGAGCTAATATGAAAATAGGCCTACTCATAAAAACTTTATATACTTAATAGCTATTTTCTTTTATATGAATCTAAGGCTTTTTCGTACTTTTCTGTAGATTTATTACGAGCGTTTCTAATTCGCGTAACTTGCTTAGTGTCTGATCCTTGTTGAGGTAAGTATCTGTTTATATAGCTATTTTTGTATTTATTTCTGTCGAAGCGGATGCTTGCTTTTTCTTCATCAGATTGTGCTGCTGCAAGCATTGCCATTTCACCAAATGCTTTACTGAACCTTGAGGCGAATATTTTTTCTAAATCATCAATCCTCTGTCTAATCTTATCGGGTCCACCGTAAGTTGACCATGTGTGCGGTTGCTTTAGCTGACCACGTTTCTGCATAATATCTGCAAGAGCTTCATTGGCCTGAATTAGGTTTTGGTAATAGTCGGTAATCCTGACCGAAGGGCCTGGATTCGGATCGACTAGATCACCTACAGTAAGCGATAATATATTCTTTTTTACGGCTGGAGTTGCGGCAGGTGCAGGGGCTTGGGCTGGAGTACTATTAAGTTTTAATTGTGCGTAGTGTTCTGGTGGAAAATATCCTAGGTCTGCAGCAACTTCAGGGCTAATTCCATCGGTCTGACCACCTATTTGGTTTCCTATAACATTATCTGACCAAACTTGATTTAATCTACTATTATCTGACATGTGTATATTATATAACTTTAATGGTTAAAAGTCTACTCCCAGCGAAATACTTTAAAGGCAATAAAGTAGATGACAATTATCCATGCACCAAGGGCTATTAGTTGGGGGCCTAGATTTATTAGGTGGTAGCCTTCAGTAGTAAGTAGTCTTATGCCATTAATTACCGGAGTAAGTGGCAAGAATTGAGATACTTTCTGGAGCCAAAGTGGCATCAAAAATGTTGGGAAGAATGTGCCAGATAAAAATATCATCGGGAATACAATAATATTAGATAATGGCGCCGCTTGGCGTTCATTCTTTGCCCAACCTCCAAGCGCCAGACCAATTCCTAGAATGGTAATGATACTCAGGATTATGTAAAGCCCTATTTCAAAGTAATTACCGGTTACCTTCAAATGAAATACTGTTATTGCTGCTATGAATAGAACCGTTATTGCGACAAGTCCAACTATAGCCTGAGATATCATTGTGGCTACAAAATACTGCCAAACTCTAAGTGGTGTGGTGTGGAACCTTCTGAGTATGCCCTGCTTCTTAAGTTCCGGAAAAACATTGATTGGACCAAATATACCAAGCCCTATTATCGAAAATCCTAGTAGCCCCGAAAAAGTATAGTCAAATGCGGTAAGAGTCTTATTTGTTGATAGAGTTCCAGATACTGTAAATGGTGTTACTTCAGTTACAAACTTAGAATTTATCGCTTGAAGCTGGCCATTTAAAACGGAAACAATGGCCGCACCTGCCTGCTCAGAATTTGTAGAATATATGACCTGTATATTACCTTTTGGAAGCTTGCCATTCTCCTGACCGAAGTCTGCAGGAAATATGATTGTAGCATCAAGCTGATTCTTAGACATTTTAGAATTAGCTCCTGCCTGATCAGTAATGGTTTTGTCTACTTTGAATATCTTAGATGAATTGATACTGCCAGCTATTGTTGACGCTATCTGGGTATTTGACTGGTTAATAACTGCTACCTTGAAAGATGTTCCGTTATTTTTAGAGAATATTCCCCCAAAGACAAAAAGGAAAATTAAAGGAAATATTACTGCGAAGAAAATCGCCAAACGGTCTCTAAAAAATCTACGAGTATTAAGTTTTGCAAATGAATATACGGTAAAGAGTTTTCGCTTCATACTAATCTCTCAAAGCCTTTCCGGTTAGGTCTATGAACACGTCCTCTAAAGTGGCCTGTTCGACAACATGCTTTTTCTTAAAACCACGGCCAAGCAATTGTTTGATCAAATTAGCCGGTGTGTCGATTGATATAATCTTACCCTTATCCATAATTGCCACCCTGTCACAGAGCACTTCAGCTTCTTCCATATAGTGAGTCGTCATAATAACTGTCACTCCACTATCTCTAACCTTCTTGACCAGTTCCCATAGGTTTATTCGTGCCTGTGGATCTAGTCCTGTTGTAGGTTCGTCTAAGAAGAATACCTTAGGTTTATGGACAAGCGCTGCAGCAATAGACAGTCTTTGCTTCTGACCACCAGATAAACTTTCAACGTAACTATTGGCTTTCTCGCCTAGGTTAACATCATTAAGAAATTCCATTGGCTTAACCTTCTGTCCATAAGCAGCAGCAAAAAGTTCAATTATTTCAGAAGCTTTAGTCTTATCTTGAAAGGCTGGGCTTTGAGGCTGTACGCCAATGATATACTTAACCTTTTGAGGTTCTTTTGAGACATCAAGGCCATTAATAAATGCCGATCCTTCATCAATCTCCCTAAGAGTCTCCATCATTTCCAGTGTAGTTGTTTTGCCGGCTCCATTAGGCCCTAAAATGCCAAATATTTCGCCCTTTTCAACTTCGAAACTAATATGATCGACAACAGCGGTGTCGTTATATATTTTTGTTAGGTTTTTCACTTCAATAATTTTTGTCATAGACTATATGTCTTAGTATAACAAAAAACACCCTGGATTAACCAAGGTGTTTTTTGTTTATAGTATTTCTACTAATTATCCGCGCTTAACAGTCAAGAAACCGTTTCGAGGATTTTCGTTTACGATGAAACCTTCTGGTAGGTCACAAGCTTCTGCTCGCTCGTCCTTAGAGAAGTAATAAATTCTCTGTTCTTTGCCGCCGCGTAGTACTACTAGCTTTGAGTTAAGGTAGTATGTTACATCCTTTGAGTTTGTGTGCTTATAAGCCATTTACAATGTCCCTCTCTTATAATTTGTTAATAGTACTCTTAACATACTCTGTTGGCTCAAATTTTGTCAAATAATTTTCAATTTTAGAGGTGTTAAATAATATTTCGCATCTGTTAAATATGTTGTGAAATTTTTTACATTTACTTCTTAGGCTTATGCTTTTCGTGCGCTTCTTTTTTGTAATATCCAGTAGCCTAAATTCATTGAAAAAAGACAGAATAAAATAACACTCGTTATCATAGTCCAACCTGCTAAATCAGGAGACCAGGTAGGTGTCTGAAAGTTAAACTCATAAAGACCGGTTGGAATTGTAGCAACTTTAATTCCATGGCTTTCCACATAAGCCTGGACACATGCAATCCTAGTTCTTCCTGAGAAGCCGGTTGGATTTTGCGCCTGACAGTAGTTTTGGGCATCGCTGTAGACGTTTGAGTTACTTTGTTGAGATTGTGCGTCTACGAGTCTCTGATAAGTGTATTGAAGCTGTATGGGCGGATAAAGCGATGTTGCTCCTGAAGCTAAACTAGTATTCATATGGGAATTAACGTAACTCCTTAGATTATTCAGAGAAGCTTCTACTCCCTGTCCACTTTGATCTGCTGCAAAAACCTTCTCACGTAATGTGCCCATATTCTGATTATTCGTTCTTAATGCCAATATGCAGACACTAACGGACAATAGGAAAATAATGAAGAAATAATAGGGCTTCACGAGCATGATTTTTTTCCATAAATTATTCATAAGCTATATGGACAGTCTAGCATATTTAAAGTTCATGATAGACTGTAAATATGCATATTTTCTTCTCTGGTATAGGCGGAACCGCAATCGGCCCACTAGCTCTAATTGCTAAGCAAGCTGGCTATGAGGTTTCAGGTTCGGATAAACAAAATTCGAAATATATTGAATACTTAAACAAAAAAGGAATTGAAGATATTTCTATTGGCCAAAGCTATCAAGATATTCAAGAACTACATAGTAAAAACTCTATAGATTGGTATGTCTATTCTTCTGCAGTTGCTATTGAAAACCCAGATGCAGATGAATTTAGATTTACTCGTGAAATGGGAATTAAAACTTCGAAACGAGATGAACTAATCAATAAGATAGTTAGCGACAAAAATCTTAAAATGCTAGCTGTTGCCGGTACTCATGGAAAGACAACAACAACCGCAATGCTAATTTGGTTATTCAAATCACTTAACCAACCTATAAGCTATTCAGTTGGAGCCAAGATTAACTTCGGAGAGATGGGACAGTACCAAGAAGAATCTAAATATTTTATATATGAAGCTGATGAATTCGACAGAAACTTCCTAGCATTTGAGCCTTTTGAAACTTTGATTACTGGAGTTACATGGGATCATCATGAAGTATTTCCAACTCGAGAGGACTATAGAGATGCCTTTAGAGAATTTATTGGGCAAAGTAATCGAACTTATGTCTGGACAGAAGATGCGAACTATCTTGAGCTTAATGATTCGGACAGCGTTACGGTTCTAGATTCTAGCGATAAAACTATTACCGACATTAAACTCAAAGGTTTATATAACCGTCTGGATGCATATCTCGCAGTTAACTGTTTTACAGGAATTACCGGCAAGAGTACTCATGAAGCCATAGATGTTATCAACAATTTTCCTGGGTCATCTAGAAGGATGGAAGAAATCGCTACAAATCTTTACTCGGACTATGCACATACTCCAGAAAAAATTAAAGGCGCTATGAGTATTGCTAGAGAAATGGCTGATGAAAATAATCAGAAGCTTGTAGTTGTATATGAGCCACTAACTAATAGGCGCCAGCATTTCATGAAAGATGAATACAAAGACTGCTTCTTGGGAGTAGATAAGCTCTATTGGATACCCAGTTACTTAGCTAGAGAAGATCCAGATCAAGCCATACTTACGCCCAAGGAACTAATAAGTCACATAAACAATCCGGAAATAGCCGAAGCAAAAGAAATGGACCATGAACTATTGCAAAACATCAAAGAAAATCTAGAGAATAATAATTTAGTTGTCTGTCTCTCGGGTGGCGGTGGTAAATCTCTAGACGAATGGCTAAGAGATAATTTCTAGCCTTTAGTCTTCAAGTAGACGAATACTAGAACGCCAATCATAACTACTAGTATTGCAGCAGTAATCATAACTATTGTCTTTGAGTGAGATTTTTTTGCTTGATGTGCTGGAGCAACTGGTGCAGCTGGAACTGGTCCACTAGGCTGCTGAGGCATAGCGGGAGCCATTGGATCACTCATAGGCATTGATTGAGCCATAGGATCTACAGCTGGCATTGCTGTCATCTCAGGTGCTGGTGCGGCTTGAGCCATAGGATCGCTGGTTGGCATAGAAGGGGCCATTGGATCATTAGTCGGTGTAGTGGGCATGGTGGGTGTTGGAGTGAAGCCTGGAATGTTATCGGTTGTAGTGTCCGCATTCATATTAGTGTCATTTTGATTGCCAGGATTTGTTGTTGGGCCCATATTTATTTCCTAATTAATTTTATAAAACTCTAGTTAATCACTAAAGTAGATATACGTTCATTTTAGCATAAGAGCTTTGTAGACCAAATTAATGTCTATTTGGACTCATGAGAAGCAAACCATTGCATGACAATAGTTGCAGTGATCCAAATAGGAAATAGCTTAAAAATTGCTTCTGGAAAAGTTTTAGAGCTATTAATCGAATATACGAGTGAAGTTATAAGTACAAATATATATGGGACGTAGCAAAGAAAACCCTGCCAAGTGTTACCAATGTAACTCCAACGAACTTTTTTAAACCAAGGTTTTTGCTTTTTAGCCATTACCACTATTATGGCACAAGTCGATTTATATCTCTAGGAAATAGAATTGCTTCTTTGACGTTATCTAGGCCGACTATCTTCTCAACAAAACGGTCAATACCAAAGCCGCAACCACCGTGTGAAGGCAATCCATATTTAAAGGCTTTTAGATATGACTCAAATCCTGGAGCATTGGGGTCAATGCCCTTTTCTTTCATCTGATTCGTTAGGGTTTCAAAATTATTCTCACGCATAGGACATGTAGCTAACTCGATTCCTCTAAAAAGAAGATCTGCAGCTAAAACAGTCTTAGGATTATCTGGATTTATTTTCTGGTAAAACTTGTGAGCTTCTATTGGCATCTCTGTTGCAAATACAGCCTCTGACCCATCATGCTTTTTAGCATAGTCACAAATCCAGCGCTCTTCAGCAGGAGATAAATCTTTATCGCTATGAGTATTTTCACCGGTTGCCTTAGAATACATCTCGTGAATTTGAGCTACGGTGTATCTAGGAAACTTCTTTGTTAGCTTAAGTTCAGGTGCATTAAATTTCTTTAAAATATCGTCATGATCTTTATATATTTTTGTTGCTGTGTCATAAACCATATCTTGGATAAAATCTAAGAGCTCTTCATGAGTATCAATAAATCCCATTTCAATATCTAGCATTGTTACTTCCGATACATGCCTAGTTGTTGCACTTAGCTCAGCCCTAAATGCTGGACCAATTTCAAAAACTCTTTCGAAAACACCTACCATCATTTGCTTATATAGCTGTGGACTTTGAGCTAGGCTAGCTTCTTTACCAAAATAATCTAGCTTAAATACTTCTGCTCCACCTTCAGCGTTACCAGCCACAATTTTTGGTGATTGAATTTCAACAAAGTCATTGGAGTCTAGAAAAGTACGGATGTTCTTTAGTATCTGGCTTCTTATTCTAAATATTCCCTGTTCACTTAAGTTACGAAGACCAATAACTCGGTTATCGAAAAGCGTATCTAGGTTTTCAGGTTTGTGCGAAAGAGGCTTATCTATTTCGATTGGTGGCTCGTCAACAACAGGAACAACTACAGTTATTACTCCGTCGTGCAATTCGGCCCCACCAGGTGCTCTGGTTTCTTCAACTACATTTCCACTAATCTCAACAATAGTTCCAATCTGAAGACCTCTTAGTTTTTCAACTTCAGATTTATCGTTTATGACAACCTGAACAAGACCACTTCGGTCTCGAATGTTAATAAAGGTAAGTCCACCGAGCAATCTTTTCTTGTGGATCCAACCTTTAATGGTAATATTTTTACCAATATTGTCTTTGGTTTCTTTAGCTAATACTCTTTGCATGTTTTTTATTCTACCACCTCTGGTGGATTTTTCATCAATGATTCTTACTAAATTGAGAAATCACATCTTCTGGATTAGTGTAGTTTTCAAGATCTGAGGGATTAATCACCCCTATGATTTGCTTAAAAACATCTGAAGCCGTAATTAGACCAACAATTGCTTCGGTATTATCTATGGCCATGAATTTATTTTGGTTCGTTTTAACAATTGCAGATATGACATCGTTGAGTGTGCTTTCCTTGTGGATATAGAAAACGTCCTTACTAACGTAGTCTTTTATCTTGCCGCCTTTTTTGACTTCTAAAATATCCGATATATATAGGCCACCTACAATATTATTTTTCTTACTCTCATATACTGGGAAAAACGAATGACCACTTCTATGAAGTTCTTCAAGTAATATCGGACCAATGTCATCCTTAATATCTACTTGAGCAACTTGATCAATGTGGGTCATGCTTGACTCGACAAGCTTTTCTTTGAATAGAATTGATTCGATTGCTCGACTTATTACATCAGTATCTATACGGTTATGGACAGCAGCCTTTTGCTCCTTAAGAAAACTTAGCAAATCTTCAACTTCATATATTTTCTGCTCAATTATATTCTGGTGATTGAGTGGCAAAATTCTACCTATGACTGGTTGAATAAAGCTCATAGTTTTACTTACAAATGGAGAAATCTTTTTTGCAGATATTAATCCTAGCTTGGTTTTTTGTCCAACAAGAACTCCATATACAAAACTAAAGTAAGCTGCGAATAAAATTATTGTTAAGAAAAATGGTAAATGCCCTTCTAGTGCTAACATTGACCAGCTTGTTAGGGCACCAATAATCAGCCAAAAAACTAAATCTAGTTGCCTACCATAAAGAAGTACCTGATATATGTTGCTTGCCTCTTTGTCTGTTCTTCTGGCTCGTCTTTTGTATTCGTTAACAGAAAGAAATTTATATGCAGACAGAATTAGAATGAGGTAGGTTGATATAAATAAAAGTGTTAGGGTCAGCAATAAACTGCTCATACTTATATACTACGATGAGTCGGGTTTTTTTGGAAGTAAAGAAGTAAGTCGGTTATAATATTAAGAAGATAATTATTAAGGAGTACGATGAGCAAAAGATTCTGGATTATATTAATAGCAATCATAGTAAGTCTTGGAGTTGTCTACAAACTATCATCTAAGCCTGGCAATGGTGCGGCAAACTCTTCTCTCGCTGGAAGTAATCATGTTGAAGGAAAAGGCTCAACCGGTATTACCTTGCTTGAATATGGTGACTATGAATGCCCTTATTGCGCACAGTATTACCCGATAGTAAATCAGGTTCAGCAAAAATATAATGATCAATTATTTGTTCAATTCAAGCACCTACCTTTAACTCAAATTCATCAAAATGCATTTGCGGCAGCTAGAGCAGCAGAAGCAGCCGGACAAATGGGCAAGTTCTGGGAAATGCACGGAATATTATATGAAACCAATATTTCTTATTTGAATAACAAGAAACAAGCTAGCTGGGTAACAGCACAAAATCCTGTGCCTTACTTCGATGCATTTGCCAAACAACTTGGACTTGATCAGTCTAAATTCGATAACTACTACACTAGTTCAGCCGTAAATGATCTTATTAATGGTGACATCAATAACTTTGCCAAAACTGGTGCCGAAGAAGCTACTCCAGCATTTTTCCTTAATGGCAAACAAATCAAGCCGCAAGCGACTGTTGACAGTTTCTCATCAATCATCCAAGCAGCTATAGATAAGCAAGCTAAGAAATAGATTCCTCTATTCAAGTAGAGATTGACAAAAAACAACGCAAAAAAACAAGCTGCTCCCGCTAGCAGCTCTGGTGGCAATCAATCAGTACAGCCTACTAAGAAATAACCGATTTAGAGAAGCTGCCCAAAGTGTAGCCCTTAAGAACAGGCATATCTTTGCTTATAATCTGGGCTGGAGGAAAGTCTTCGTGTGGGTTATATTGATGATCCTCTACGCCAACAGTAAAGTTATTAAGAAAATCCTCATTAGATAAAACTAGCCTATAGCCGTGAGTAACTCCTTCATAATCTGAATCATGATTGAGCATTAGTTCAACTGTACCATTTTTAGGTTCAGCTGAATCATAATTGATGCTAATCTTATTAAGAAAAACTGGCACTGGAGTATAGCCAACAAGTTCTGTCTCTACAGATAATAAATATGCCCCATTATATTCGTTCTCTTCTTCGTATTCCCTGTTAGAATAGGTATATACTTCCGCTAGGAATTTTTTATCTGAATCTTCTTTATACTTAAGACTAAAGATTGTGTCTTTCTTTGGTACGATACTTCTGTTAAATCTAGACATTGACTCAATAGTTTCAGCAATCAATTTAGCTTGTTTGTCCTGAAAAATAGTGTATGCATCATCTAATTCGTTGTCTATTAAGGATTCATGACTCATATCAGCTTCTAGGTTTTCATCTAGATTATTGATAGTGTTTTTCAAGCCGTTAAGATGCAAAACAAAAGCACCTAATTTAGCAGGCATTTGCCCCATATCATATAAAAAGTCTTCTAAGTTATTGTCCTGGAAAGACTTCATGTCTATCTCACGACCTCTATTTTCATGTTTCATGAAATATATTATACACTACTTATGAGTAATAGTCAATACTTGTTTTAAACGCATGACCAAAACTGCTCAGGTTAGAATAAAAATCAAATAAATTACTAATAAACTAGGAATTTTCGCCACTCAGGTTTCTGTACTCTAACAGAAACATTGGTAGCTTTTGATTGTGTCATTTTTATTTTTATTAACATTTCCACTCCGTTTTTTTTGTAGCTCAATATAATTTATTGATTACTTTTTTTATTTCCTCTTTTTGTCTCTTTATTAGCAATATATTGATTGCTTATATAAGTAGAACTATCTTAAACAAAATGATGTTTCGTGTCAAGCTTATGTTTTAACAATTCTATCGAATTTGTCCTGACACGATCTACATATGCTGCAAGGACCTACAAGTACTGTTTCCCCTTTTTTTGCACAGCTACCCATTATACAAACACCTTGAGTCCACTTCCAGTTTTCTCGCCTGTTGGCAAATAAATCTATCATTTCGAGCATAGAAAAGGATCCAACTGTATTTCCGGCGCACCCACCACCAATTTCAATATTATATCCAGCAATCATATTGTTATTCTGATTAGATATAATATTAATCTTTTGAATATCGGCTTCAGGATCATCTATTAAGGCCTTTATGCGCTCTTCGTTTTCAATTATTCTTCTAGCTGATTCCTGGCCAATTTTATTGATAATTTTTTCATTACCTATACTTACAGCGGCACTCACCCATAGAGTGTTACGCTTAGCCTTCTCAAGCTCCGCTGCAATCTCCCTGTTCATTCTGAGTTGCCCGAGAGTATCGACATTTTCTTTAATTAAGGAATTGAAGCGATTGCTCCATGAATTAGATAGACTTGCAATAAAGTTGGTTATTTCTTCTGTTGCATATCCACTATTTAAACTTTCAGACAGTTCAATTTCAAAATCGAGCCACCTTGTTGCAATTGCCTCTGCTTTTATGTGAATCTCATTTTGATCAGCATCAAATAAATCTAGTTGAGCCTCAACAATTTGTCTTTTGTCTTCTTCTATATATGGCAAGACAGCTCTTGCTATATCTAAAACACCACCAGGAAGATCAGACTCAGATATTTCGAGCTGAGCATGTGTCTTCATAACAGTTAGGGCAGATCCATCATCATTAACATTAAGCGACTTACCAAAAATATTATTTGGGTCATTGAGCATTGCGAACCATGCAGATAGGGGTATGTCCCTAAGCAGGATTGATTGCATGAATTTGCCTTCAATTGATCCATCAGGATTCATATTAAGTCCGTGAATTCTTATCTGGTCATCGTCGCCAAGATGTTCTTTTTTGGCAATTTCATAAGGTGCATCAACTTCACTCATCCTAGGAGAAATAAATATTTTGAAAAGCTCCGGTCTCAAATTTAGATTAACATCAAGCGCTTCTTCAACCTCAACATCAACCCTAGCTATTGCCGATTCATGGGAATGAAAATTATATCCCGAGAAAGCCACATCTTCAGGTCTTTGATCTAGCCAGTAAAAAGTTCCATCTCTATATTCCTGGTGAGTGGTTGATACTGCGAATGGAACAGCAGCTTCTTTGACTGCAGTTACTAGATTTTCATGAATTTCTTTTAAGTCTCTATGTTCATAGGTAGCGTCAATGTTTCTAAGACGATTTAAATGATCAACCTCACTAAGAAGACGAGTGTCTAGCTCAACAACTCTTGGCCTCTCCATAGTTAGATTTTCCATAAAAAACACCTACACTTTTTCCTCTTATACCGAAGTAGGATTTTAAGTGTAGGTGTACCCATCCAACCTATTTCTTCCTGCTCGGGAATAAGATCGTTCCATTTAAAAGCTGTATCTGACTTTGTTCGCGAGCGAACTTACAGTTGCGGCACAGTATCGGATTTACACCGATTTCCAGCTATTTAATTGTTAACTAATTTAATATTAGCACATTCTAACAAAGAATTATCTAGCGTCAGGTTGAGGACCATTAGACGATAATCCTCTGGTACTTCTACCACCAGAATATACGTATTCACTCATTCCGGCTTTCCGGGCTGTAGTCACTGGTCTAGACTGAGCATATTCTTTGAAAACGGTTTCATCAATTATAGTTTTTCCTAACTGTCTAGTAAGCCAATCGAGTCTTTGTTTCATACCCTCATCAATGGATTCGGTCTCTCTTTTAGATTTTAATTTTTCCAATAAATCCTGTCTATCATCTACAGGCAAATCAATTATCGATGAAGTTTGTTCACTGGTCATAAAACCATTATCTATAAAATTCGTTGCTGAATCATTAGGAGTTATTTTTTCTTGTTCAATTGTTTTTGTTAAAGTTTCCATACTTAATATAATAGCACTTATGCTTATAAAAGTCAAGCTGATTCAAATGCCTAGTTGTTAGTTGTCTTGGCTGTAATCTTGTTTAATCGGTCCAGGAAACCGCTAGCAGCTCCATCCATATTAAAAACTCGGAGTGTACCGACTAGTACATACAGCTCATCAATCTTCGCTTGTTCCATTATTGAAGCTTGCTCAACTTGTTTAAAGAAATGATTTATCTTTTCTACTAACCATTTTTCTTCAGCCGGCTTAACGGTATTTGTGGTTATCTTCGGATTTTCGGTTGGACTAGCAACTTCTAATGATCTTGCTGAGTGATCTCTTTTAAGCAAATGTCCTCTTTTAATAAGGTTATTTACATGAAGCGATACTGTTGCCACTGAATTATAGTTTAGTCCGGTCATTATTTCCCTGTAGCTTGGACTATAGCCATGCTGGTTGATGAATCCTTCTATAAATTCTAATAATTCTTTTTGTTTTTTAGTTGGCCTAGTTTTTTGTTCCACTTTATTTTTTACCTTTCTTTCTAGAGTGTTTTTTAAATACCCATAGCTTATACCAGTAAAAGTTCCATACAGTGAAGAATCCAGCTGAAACAAACTGACCAATGTATGGAGTAAGTCCCTGAGTCTTTAGTTCCTTAACGATGAGGTAATCCAAAACAAAGTCCACTAGTGTTATGACGGCGTATTTTGAAGTAACTCTAAGCTTTTGCTTAGAAAGCTCAGGGTGATTAAATACCCAATATCTTTGAAGAAGATAGTTAACTGTCCAGCCAAAAATATTTGCAGAAAGCTTGGCCCACCAAAGATTTAAATGAAGCCCCTTGTCTGCTACAAAAAATACAAAATATCCAGTCCAGAAATATAGGCCACCGGAAATCAGATACTGAATTATTTCCTTAAGTAGCGATTTAGGTTGAGATTTTTTTTGTTTCATTGAAAATTTTTAATAGCTTATGCTTGAAATTATATCAGAAGCTATTTCTTTAGACTAAAGGAGTCTTCGAATACTTTTAGGAAAAGTGCAATGCCTGCAAACCCAAACCAAAGAAGCGACAATGTATCATCAGACCATGCATGAGACAAAAGATTGACGAAAGATATACCGATAAGAGAAGCAAAAAGTATTATGCCACTCTCAGATCCAGATCTATATAAATAAATCCCAAGCAATATGTTTATTGATACGAATAATGCTAGTCCAATAATTCCGGTTTCCTGTGCAATTTGTACGTAATAATTTTCAGATATTTTTGCACTTTTATTATTATAAACAGATGCGGGACCAGCACTTCCAAGACCCTGACCCAATGGATGTTTTAGCGAGTCCCTTATTCCGTTAATTGTTGCGCTGGCATGATTCTGATTAGAACTAGTTTGAGAATGTGTGGTTCTACTGGTGTGAAGAAATGTGTCCTGAAAAGTTAGATTATTTCGCAGTGACATATACATTGCTCCCATAATTATTACAAGCACTGCTGCCGATATGAGAAGCATCTTCTTCACTTTCTTTTTAGTTAAAAGCCAAACAGTTAATCCGACGGATAGCACGGCTCCTATATATGCACTTCTGGAATATGAATAGAATAAGACAATGAGGCCAGACAAGAACAAGAATACCCACATGACCTTGTACGTATTTTCCTTGGCGTTTTTTAGCTTAATTAGAAGAGCAGGTAATATTAAAACAAGATAAGCACCGAGTGGATTAGCTCCTCTTAGCGTGCTTTGGAGTCTTATGTATGCACTATTGGAATCAACTGTTTGAAAAGGCACAATTGTTGAATTTCCATATCCTAGGTGAGATAGAAAATTAGCCGGTAAAATGTAGTGCTGAGCAAGGCCAAATAGAATGACTACGACTCCAGGAAAAACTAAAAGATTGAGCCAATTTCTTTTTAAAAATTCACCATTCTTGGCAATTATTACGCATAGCCATAGAAATACAATGTATCGGAAGTTTGAGTCTAACCCATAGTCAAATGCTTTTAGGTTTATATGATGACTACTTAGTGCCACAAAACTTACAAGCAAGCTGAGTGCTAAATATGCAATTGTGAGATATATGAGCGCACTGGGAGCTGATATCTTCTTAAATGAATAAGACTTAAATAGATAATATATGGATGGGATAAGGATTAAGCCAATCAGGATTTCCTTCCATAGCCTAACAAATGTGTAGTGACCTAGGTTAGATCCAATATAGACTGTGATAAGCGCATGGAATGGAAGCAATATGAGTATTAGCCCTAATATGTACTCGCTAAGTTTTATAAATGTTTTATTTATATGTGTTTGATTCATAAATGTTACAATCTATAGTATAGCGAAATTAATTTTTTTATGAAAAATAGCGCCTCACTAATATATAACTTCTTCCTGATAATCGGTGACTTCCTTGCACTACTGGCTGCCTTTACAGGTGCCTATATTTTAAGGGTTAGCTTAAGCCACGAAGTTATTGTTAATCAGGTTCATTCCTCGACCTATATTGGAGTATTTCTAGTTCTGTTACCTTTCTGGATCCTAATATTTGCCATGCTTGGTCTTTATGACAGCAATATTTACGAGAAAAGATTCAATGAAATAGCTAGGCTGTTCATAGGATCGTTCATTGGAATGCTATTTGTTATTTTCTGGAACTACTTGTCAGTAAAACCAATTCTACCAGCAAAGCTTGTTCCAATTTATGGATTTATTTTATCTTTTCTATTACTAGTATTATTTAGAACAATATCCAGAATCGTTAAAGAAATACTATTCAGATATAACATAGGGCTTACCAACATTTTAATTGTCGGTAACACTGCTATATCTAAAGAAATTATCGACTCACTAAGAAACTCACAAAAGAGTGGCTATAAAATTGTCGGACTAGTTGGCAATGACAAAGTAGCTAGCGAATACAGAAACATAAAGCATTTCTCTAGTTTTGATGAGGCGATAAATACCCTAAATCCAAAGAAACTTCAAAGCATAGTTCAAACTGAGCTATACAGTAACGAAGAAAGAAACCGAGAAATTCTAGAGTATGCTCAGTCTCATCACATTGGATATAGGTTTGTTCCTGGTAATGATGAATTATTTGTTGGAAATATTGGAGTGGAACTTTTCCGCTCTTCGATACCGGTTATAGCAGTTCACCAAAC